>Ga0316207_10000817_pt1 | contig 44036 bp, 43 predicted proteins | sample 6weekpyrite_MG_FD_204943 | JGI IMG/M metagenome (GOLD analysis project Ga0316207, IMG submission 204943) | Microbial mat bacterial communities from mineral coupon in-situ incubated in ocean water Damariscotta River, Maine, United States -... | ecosystem: Environmental > Aquatic > Marine >... | reverse complement strand
ACCAAAAGGACGTTTGACATTATCCATGTCAGCAAATGCAGCTGCTGAAAATGAATTGTTGCATTTTTTGGATGCGATTGATAAAGCCGCATAGATAAATTCGCTCATTTTTATGCAACACTAGGGTGTATTTGATCCAAAAAATGGATTTGCCATTGGTAGTGGAGCAAAAAATGGCAGTATATGGTTAAAATCTCAAAATGATATGCAAATGGCAGTAGTCGTTAATCGAATCGGTAGAGTTCGGTTCTGCTCTCCCAGTTTGGATGAGTATTCACAAAAATGCCCAACGCCGCCCAAATCCTAGCGAAGCAAAAAAGCTGTCGAGGTTTCACTTTGTTGGAACTTATGATTGCCAGCACCATCGGCTTGATCGCTACCACCGGTGTCATTTCTCTGTTTGTCTACACGCTAAAAAATAATTCAGATACTTTAAAAGAAATTCGTTTACATCAAGAATTAAGAGCGATTATGGATGTTATTAGTCGTGATATTCGACGCGCAGGCTATTGGCGGCATGCAGATGGGATACGAGAAAATCCTTTTGGAAAAATTAACGTGAGTGATGATGGCTCATGTATAACCTATAGCTATGATATGAATCCAAGCCAAGGTCCTAAACTGGGTAACGAAGACAATTTTGGCATGCGTTTGTCCAAAAATGCTGTCAAGTTACGCACTAACTCTAGCACATGTGATTCCACAAAGTATTGGCAAACCATCAGTAGCGACGATTCTGTTAAAATCAGCAAACTTAATTTTTTGCTTACAACACGATGCAGTAATATTTCTTCAGATACACGCCATTGTCAAAATGCTGAAACTAACGATGTATTATCTAAACTTCACGGAGTTGAAATAACATTATCCGGTGAATTATATGACGATTCATCAGTTGCACTCACACTTAATGAACATGTGATGATTCGCAATATTGAATCTTCCTTACAGCCTTAAGCATAGGAAAGCATGCGATATCAACACTACAAACAAAAAGGCATGGCTACTTTACTGACATCAGTCGTGATTGTTTTTGTCATCAGCATGATTTCCATCTATGCAGCGCAAGTCAGCGTCATGGAGCAAAAAATATCGGCCAATCACTACCGCACTGTACAAGCCTTTGAAGCTGCGCAAGCAGGTTTGGATACAGTTTTGCTTCAACTGACACCCAAACTGGCTAAATATGTAAATAAGAATAATACAGAAGGCATTGGTACATTAGCAGACTTCGAAGTGGCTGGGGTAAATATCATTCATCAACTCAAAGACGATAACGGTAACACGCTTGGGCGATTCGATTTTAGTTTCCAACAAGATGCGACAGATTCCGCATTGATTAATTTTACAGTCAATGGTTATGCCAGCGACAACAGCAGCAAACAACCAAACCAAATAATCCAGCAAAAATTATTGTTTACACCGACTATTGCTTATCAACCACCTGCCCCATTGATCGCTCGACAAAATATCAATGTCGCTAGCAATGATGTAACCATTACCAACATAACTGGTGACCCTGGCGCAACAATTTGGGCTGGAGGTAATGTGGTAATTTCTGAATCAAACAATACTTGTTCTGGCATGATGGGCTGCGGCATGGGATCAGGCTCAAGCATCACTGTTAGTGCAACGATTAACAGTGATGAAAGCAATAGTATTTCGTCAGATAATGACACCCAATTGGGCGGATTATCACCAGATAATTTCTTCGAAAACTTTATTTCGGAAACCAGGAATCGAATCAAACAAAAGTCAGATATTCAAATCAATTGCTCAAGCGGTTGTGATACGAACGTGTTGATAGATATTGCAGCTAATCCTGAATCAAACATAATTTGGGTGGATACTTTTAATTCTACGAACAATAGCTTCGAATCACTAACCATCAATAACGCCATCAATTTGGGATCAATTGAATCTCCAGTTATTTTGTTTGTGAACGGAATACTAAAGATAAACCACCCTGCTGCAAGTATCATCGGTGTTATTTATACCACTCACAGTTTTGACAACGGCAATGGCGCGGGTAATATTATTGGTAGTTTAATTAGCGAAGGTGATATCAATATAAAAGGTAATTTTGGTTTAACTTATGACAATACAGCCATGGAAAACTTGATCGACAACACCGCCAAATATGTTCGATTACCCGGTTCCTGGCGTGACTTCTAAAATAACGGGGTATTCTGTGAAAATTAAATATATTACCGGCGTTAGTTTAATTGAAGTAGTCATCGCAATGTTAATACTAAGCGTCGGTTTACTCGGAATCGGTAGCTTTCAAGCTTCAGTCACTCGTTCCAGCGTCAATGCCTTGCAACGCACCGAAGCAGTCATTAATGCGCAAAGTAAAATAGAAGCACTGCGTTTTTCCGATGCAACAGAAATTACCAGCGGCACAGATGCAATTCCCTCAGGCAATACTGAATTTTCAAGACAGTGGCAAACAAATATACTCAACAAAGAAAATATTGAAATAACAAGCATTGTCAATTGGCCTGATCTTGAACAATCCACAAAGTCTGGCAAACTCCAATCGTCTGAAAACACCCGTATTGCTGTAGGATCAGTAATATCGACTCAGACTTATACCGATTCTTCGATATGGTTTAAATCAGCCAATAAAAATTTTGTTACCATTTATCTTGGGCCTGGCTCAAATAATATAGCAAAAACAATGCATCACCATCGCAATCGCTGAATAGTGCTAATCAAGTGATGGATTTGTCATGAAATTGTTCTAACTTAGTAATACAATAGTCATCACATATAATAATCATAGATCAATAAAACTGGGTAAGTATTATGCAAAAAGGAATTTTAGTCACAGGCGGCGCAGGTTATATTGGCAGTCATGTGGTTAGACAACTGGGTGAAGCCGGTTATAAAAACATCGTTGTACTGGACAACCTAAGCAAAGGTTTTCGTGATGCGGTTCTCTATGGCGAACTGGTCGTTGGCGACACAGGTGACAAGTCTTTGGTGGAAAAAACCCTCAAGGAATATGATGTGGAGTCAGTATTACATTTTGCAGCTCACACAGTTGTTCCGGAATCGGTCTCCAATCCATTAAAGTATTATGGCAACAACACCTGCAGTAGCCGCAGCCTACTGGAATGTTGTCAAAATGCCGGTGTGAAACACTTCATTTTTTCTTCAACTGCAGCGGTTTATGGCATTCCTGAAAAAACACCTGTGACCGAAGAAACACCCAAGCAACCTATTAATGCCTATGGTACATCTAAACTCATGACCGAATGGATGCTTAACGACCTGGCCCAAGCTTGTGATATGCGTTATGTGGTATTGCGCTACTTTAATGTTGCTGGTTGTGATCCAGAAGGCCGTATTGGACAATCCACACCGGAAGCTACCCTGTTAACAAAAGTCGCTGTCGAAGCAGCCTTAGGCGTGCGGGATCGTATATGTATATATGGAACAGACTATCCCACACATGATGGCACGGGTGTGCGTGATTATATTCATGTAGAAGATTTAGCCGATGCTCACCTCAAAGCCCTGAGCTATTTACAAAACCAGGGTGAATCGGCAACGTTAAATTGCGGTTATGGCCACGGTTACAGCGTTCGCGAAGTGTTGAATGCTGTTGAGAAAGCGCATGGTAGCAAACTCAATATTGTCGAAGAACCGCGTCGGGCTGGTGATCCACCTGCTTTAATAGCCCAGGCTGATAAAGTGAGAAATATACTTAACTGGACGCCAAAATATGACAGTCTTGATACTATTGTTAGCAGTGCATTGAATTGGGAAATAAAATTGCAGGAAAAGCTTAAAAACTCTAAATAGGACCTATTTTTTACTGACTCAGGTTTCAGTAAACCTGAGTCAGTTTATTTTTACACCAGCGTCCTTCAATAACTGATGCACGTAAGTCACCGGTATTGCATAAGTGATGCCGCTGGGTTTCTCCAGAACCTTTTCTTTCGATTCTTTAACAAACACCTTATTAATAACGCCGACAACAGTGCCTGTTTCCACGTCGTATAAAGGACTTCCGCTGTTACCCGGGTATGCAGTCGCGTCCAACTGAATAATGTCGTATGGATTACGAAGTCGCCGAATCATAGCTGCATCCAATTGATTGGTAGATTTAACCGGGATAACAATGGGAGTTATTGCAGACACAATGCCGCGATGAGTAACCGGGTACAACCCAATCACCGCACCGATGGGAAAGCCGGTGAATGCGTATAGCTGCCCTTCCCTAACCGTATCCATTTTTCCCAATTTCATGTCGGGCAATCGAAAATCTTCTACTTTTAGCAAAGCAAGATCATGCACAGGATCTGATTTCAATAATTCTGCAGGTCGAACAATGGCTTCTTTTCCGGTACCAATAAAAACTGCTAACACTTCGTTTTTTTCATAATCCAGTTCAGCAGGTATCACATGCGCATTGGTCACAACATAACGACCATTGGCAACGGCAAAGCCAGTTCCTAAAAGTTTGGCTGGTGGGCGGCGTATTTTTAATAAAGTTCCAACCCCCACCACACTGGGTTTAACCTTTTCGATGGTATCAGCCAGCTCGGCAGCAACCGGATTCGATAAACAAACGAATACAAGTATTAAAAGCGAAGCAAATAATCGTTTATTTTGAAACACGATACCGCTCCCCTTTAGACTTGCGCAGATCAACCTGAATCCGTTGTTTGCTCCAGCCATGCACTTTATCATGCGCTTCCACATAAACAATATTCTGACCTTTGGGCACATGTAATTCATTTAAACTTCGGGTAAAAGGTTGTTCGTTTTCGTGGGGATGGAATAAAACACGTTTTCCCAGTTCTTTTCCCGCTTCCGATACAACTCGCCAGGCATCTGCATAGTGCGACCAACCTGTATCATCATGCTTTAAAGTCGTATGAACTCGCCAAGCATTGCCAGACTTTTCGAATTTGACCAAGACAATTTCAACTTCGTTTGCAGTAAGGTTATGACTAAACAGAAAAGCGAAAATCAACAGATAACGATTCATGATCAATCCTTGTTTTTACGAAAACATTTGTTGTGTGGCAAGCAAAACGATGGCGGCATACACACCAGCCAGCACATCATCAATCATAATCCCCACACCACCGTGAACATGCTTATCCAATAAACGAATTGGCCAGGGCTTCCAGATATCAAACAATCGAAACACGACAAATCCAAAGATAATCCATTGCCATTGAGGTGGCGAAGCAATCATGGTGATTAAATAGCCTACCACCTCATCCCAGACAATACTGCCATGGTCGTGTACACCCAAATGATCACTATAAACCTGACTTGCCCAGATCCCAATCAGTAAAAACACCAGGGTGATTAAAAAGTAATTGAATAAAGAAAAATCAGCGAACAATAAAAAAAAAGGGATTCCAACCAATGTCCCAAAAGTGCCGGGTGCTTTGGGTGCCAGGCCACTGCCAAAACCCAGTGAAATCCACTTGGCTATAAACAGTGAAGCACGTGTGTTTGTCATCTTTTATCCTTAGGAAAATGGTCGTAAGCTTGAGATTGTAACGTATAATTATTGCCGAATTTATCCCAAAAACTAAGCTTATCACCTTCAACTATACTGCCGATTTCAGTGCATTTGCAATCGGTTAGTTTTGCATTAGCGCGAAACTCTTCAACATGACATTCCGGCACGGTAACGCAAAGTTCGTAATCGTCACCGCCGGCCAATGCCAGATCATAAGGCTTATGATCTACCAGATATTTTTGGTAAGTCTCTGACAAGGGAATTTGATCAAATTGAATATCAGCACCCACTGAGCTGGCTTTTAATATATGCGCAAGATCGGCATACAAACCGTCTGAAATATCAATTGCTGCGTTGATTAAATGTTTTTGCGCTAAAGCAAATGCGACTCGAGGTTCGGGCCGATTGAGCCTGGCATACACATTCTCGTGATCAGATTCGGAAAGGGAAATATTTTTCAAATAAGATTGCAGCGCTAATCCGGCATCACCCAAATTACCGGTAACAAATATTCGATCCCCAACTTTGGCATTGCTGCGTTTTAATATTTGTTCGCTTTCAACATGCCCAATTATCTGCACAGTGACTGATAAAGTGCCACGTGTTGTATCACCACCAATCAATTGCACATTATTTTTTTTTGCCAGTTCAGAAAAACCCTGAGAAAACTGTTCTAGCCAGCGTTGCTCTGGTTTTGGTAAAGCAATCGCCAGTGTAACCCAACAGGGTTGTGCGCCCATGGCAGCCATATCACTGAGATTAACCGCCAGTGATTTCCAACCAATATCATAAGCTGAAGTGTTTTCGGGGAAATGCACACCGGCAATTAAAGTATCTACAGAAATTGCCAGTTGTTTAAGATTTTCCACATCAACAATCGCGGCATCATCACCTACACTCAGTAAAACATCCTGACGTTTTTGACCTATGTCTGAAAAATATTTTTCAATGAGTGAAAATTCGGACATCGCTTTTGTTTAGGTTTTATTTTTTTGCGTTGAATTCAACTTCGCGCAAGGATTTAGCCAGCCTGTCCAATACGCTATTAACAAACTTGTGCCCCTGATCTGCACCAAATTTTTTGGTTAAATCAACATATTCATTAATCACAACTCGGAAAGGTAAATCCAGGTGATATTTCAATTCATAAGTTCCCAGGCGAAGAATAGCCAGCTCTACCGGATTAACTTCTTCAATGGTGCGATCAACACAGGGTTTGATTAAAGCATCCAGCTCTGAAATATTCGCAGGAATTTTATGCAGCAATTCTGAAAAATACTTAAAATCCATTTTCGAATTCATATGTTCGTCAATGAACTGGTTTTCAATGGTTTCAATATTATGTTCGGCGATTTGCCATTGATACAAAGCCTGCACTGCAGCCTTACGAGCCTGTTTGCGCGCGTGACTCATGATAATACTCCAATAAACTCCGGACTCTTCCGGAAAATCGTTAATAAGAAACCGTGAAAATTAAATTATGTTGTTGGCGAGATAGGTATCCCGTCTCCAATCAAAGAGGAAAACATAACGTCTCTCCTTTGGAATCCCCATTAATCTTACGTCTGCAAAAAGTTACGGGAACTTACGCTAAAAATTCAGCGGCACAACTTGTTGTTAAAGAGCTTGGCAAGCTTTAATGCTTTTAAACTTACCGGATTAATTAAAGATTTTTAATACATTAACCATTTCAATCGCAGACAATGTGGCTTCCGCACCTTTATTGCCCGCTTTAGTGCCTGCCCGTTCTATAGCTTGCTCAATGGTATCTACCGTCAGTAAACCAAAAGCAATAGGAATATCCTGCTGCAATGCAATCTGACCAATGCCTTTAGTACATTCACCGGCAACATAATCGAAATGTGGTGTGCCACCACGGATAACAGCGCCCAGCACAATTATCGCATCGTAGTTTCCAGTTTTTGCCATGCGCTGCACAGCAACAGGCAGTTCAAATGCACCAGGAACACGCACAATAGTAATATCTGCTTCGCTGGCACCGTGCCGAATTAAGGTGTCAATTGCACCGCTTAACAAACTTTCTGTAATAAAGCTGTTAAAACGACTTATGGCAATGCCAAACTTAGCACCGCCCGCCAATAAATTACCTTCCACCGTGTTTATCTGATTCATTGTGTTACCCATTTAATCCAAACTAATATATTCTTGTACTTCCAATCCAAAACCCGCCAATGCATGCATACGTTTTGGCGCGCCGATTACACGCATTTTTTTAACACCCAACTCGGCCAAGATTTGTGCACCTACGCCATAGGTTCGCAAATTTTCGTTAGCGTCTTTGTCATCATTTTGCCCACAATTGTCCATCAACTTACACATTCGAATGCGTTTAATTAAATCGTCACTGGATTCCGGTTTACAAATGACAACAACGACACCCGAGCCATTTTCCGCTACTGCTTGCATGGCTTTTCGAATTGGCAAAGGAAATCCCTTGCGCATACCGCCGGTGACATCGCTAAGCATATCTTGCATGTGCACGCGTACCAGAGTTGCTTCGTTTTCCTGGATCTCGCCTTTAACCATAGCAAGATGTACCTGATTTTCAATGACATCTCGAAATGCCAGCAATCTGAAATTACCAAATTCAGTAGGCAATTCACATTCCGCCACCTGTTCAATTGTTTTTTCGTTGTTAATTCGGTATTGAATCAGGTCGGCGATAGTACCGATTTTAAGATTGTGTTCTTTAGCAAAGATTTCCAGATCTTTTCGCCGCGCCATGGAGCCATCAGGATTAAGAATTTCCACGATGGCAGCTGCTGGCTCCAACCCGGCGAGTCTTGCCAAGTCACAACCGGTTTCTGTATGGCCTGCTCGTGTCAATACGCCACCGGGTTGAGCCATGATTGGAAAAATATGCCCCGGCTGAACCACATCTTCAGCACTGGCGTTACTGGCCACCGCTTTATGAATGGTTACTGCGCGATCAGCAGCGGAAATGCCGGTGGTCACACCTTCGGCCGCTTCAATAGACACAGTGAAATTTGTGCTGTGTTTATCACCGGTACTGGATACCATTAAGGGCAAATTCAATTGCTGGCAACGTTCACGTGTCAGGGTTAAACATATCAACCCACGACCGTAACTCGCCATAAAGTTAATATCTTCCGGGCGCACCCATTGGGCAGCCATGATCAGATCACCTTCATTTTCGCGATCTTCATCATCCACCACAATAACCATCTTACCTTGCTGGATGTCGTCAATAATTTCCTGGGTTGAAGCAAATTTCATTTTATTTCTTTATGCTTATTTAACAAAACCATGTCTGGCTAAGAATTCCTGAGTGATACCCGCATTGTTTTCTTCAGCGGCAGCATCCCCTAACATTAAACGTTCCAGATAGCGGGCGATTAAATCCACTTCCAGATTCACTTTTTTCCCCGCTTGGTAACTGCCCATAATGGTTTCTTTTAAGGTATGCGGCACGATGTTCAACTCAAATCTCGCGCCATTAACCGCGTTAACGGTGAGACTGGTACCATCAATACAAACAGATCCCTTTTGAGCGATATATTTCGCCAACTGAGCAGGTGCTTCAATTTCAAAACGTTCAGAGCGACCATCTGACCAACGTTTTGACACGCTACCAACACCATCAACATGACCGCTCACCAGGTGCCCACCTAAAGGTGTGGAAAGTGTTAATGCTTTTTCAAGATTTATCGCATCACCCGGTTTTAACTCACCCAATGTGGTTAATGACAAGCTTTCATTAGAAACATCAGCAGCAAAGCTGTTTTCACTCAATTTAATCGCTGTCAGGCAAACACCATTCACCGCAATACTGTCACCCAACTGAGTTTTGGACATATCCAGCTTCCCTGTTTGAATTGTCAAGCGGCAGTCATTTTGTTTTTTTTCTATCGTTTGAATTTGTCCGACAGATTGAATAATACCGGTAAACATGATTAGTTCCCTGTCACAAGCGGTTTTAGGGTTAAACGCATATCGTTACCAATCATTCGTACATCCAGCATTTCAAAATTGATTTTGTCTGCCATTTGCTTTATTGCTGGTATGTTAAACATGCCTTTGCTCTCATCACCCATAACAATTGGTGCCATATACAACACCAGTTCATCAACCAAATCCGCTGCCAGCAAGGCGCCATTCAGAGTTGTGCCTGCTTCTATGTGTACTTCGTTTATTTCATTTGCCGCCAATTCTTCCAACACATGCACTAAATCAATTCGCTTGCCAGCTTGTTCACACATTTTGATCTGGACACTTTCATTAAATGTTTTGGTGCTATCTGATTTTTTAGTAAAAACCCAGGTATCACCCGCTTGATGGAGTATTTTCGCTGATGGCGATATCTGCAATGCACTGTCGAGCACCACGCGTAGTGGTTGTCGTTCAGTTTCTATTGATACGTCCAGGTCTCTAACAGTTAGCTGTGGATCATCCGCTATTACCGTACCGATACCAGTTAAGATGGCATCACTTTTCGCACGTAAACGCTGCACGTCCTGTCTCGCCTGTGTACCCGTAATCCACTGACTTTCACCACTGGCCATGGCAGTACGACCATCAAGACTGGCTGCCAGTTTTATTCGCACCCAGGGTAAGCCTTTGGTCATGCGTTTTATAAAGCCAGGATTTAACTTTACGGAATCTGCTTCCAACAAACCACTTTGCACTTCGATACCCGCATCGCGTAAACGTTGCACACCCTGCCCTGCGACTTTTGGGTTAGGGTCAAGCATAGCGATAATAATTTTGTTAACACCACTTTCAATCAAGGCATCAGTACAAGGTGGTGTTTTCCCATGATGACAACAAGGTTCCAAACTCACATAAGCGGTCGCAGAACATGCCTTTTCACCCGCTTCACGCAATGCATGCACTTCGGCGTGTGGCCCACCGGCATATTGATGGAAACCGCTGCCAACAACTTCATCATTTTTGACTATCACACAACCGACACGTGGATTGGGATGTGGGCTGAATACCGGCTTGTCCGCCAGTTGAATGGCTAAAGCCATATGCCGATAATCGTCTGCCGTCCACATGTGTCAGGATTTCGATTCGTCATCAGGTAAAAGGGAAATTTGCAGCTTATTACCTTTGGTTGATGCCTGCTTTTCCAGCCGATCAATTTCTTCTCGAAATTCCTGCACGTCTTCAAAACTACGATAAACCGAAGCAAAACGTACATAAGCCACATGATCTAAGTCACGTAACTCTTCCATAACCAGATTACCGATCAGTTCAGAGGAAATTTCCCGGTCGCCAGTCGCACGTAATTTACGTTTTATGCGATGAATGGCAGACTCCACACTTTCGGTATTTACCGGACGACGTTCCAATGCTTTAGTGAAACCGGCACGTAGATTATCTTCGTTAAACGGTTCACGCGAGCCATCCCTTTTTACCACACGGGGCATAACCAGTTCTGCCGATTCAAAGGTGGTGAATCGTTCCGAACAAGCTACACATTCACGACGTCGCCTGACCATATCGCCATCATTAGCCAGGCGGGAGTCAATGACTTTGGTATCCATGTCGCCACAAAAGGGACAGCGCATTGTTTTAGCCTTATCTGCTGTTAATCAGCGTAAACCGGAAATTTTTCGCACAAGGCAAGCACTTCAGATTTTACGCGCGCAATATTTTCCTGATTTGTGATGTCATCCAGAATATCGCAAATCCAGTCAGCTACCTGCTTCACTTCGGCTTCTTTAAAACCGCGAGTGGTAATGGCTGGCGTGCCTAAACGAATACCACTGGTGACGAACGGCGATTGTGGATCATCCGGTACTGCATTTTTATTGGTAGTGATATTGGCGCTGCCCAAAGCTGCTTCAGCGTCTTTACCGGTCAGTGATTTATCACGCAAATCCATGAGGATAAGATGATTGTCCGTACCGTTGGAAATCACTTGATAGCCACGTTCTTGAATTTGTGCTGCCATGGCGCGGGCATTATTCAAAACCTGTTGCTGATAGGTTTTGTATTCCGGCTCCAATGCTTCTTTGAAAGCTACCGCTTTTGCAGCAATTACATGCATTAACGGACCACCCTGGGTACCGGGGAAAACCAATGAATTAAGTTTTTTCTCAATTTCAGGATTGGATTTGGCGAGAATCATGCCGCCACGAGGACCACGTAATGTTTTATGGGTTGTGGTAGTGGTTACATCAGCGATATTCACGGGATTAGGATAAACGCCCGCCGCAATCAAACCCGCCACATGCGCCATGTCCACCATTAAATAGGCACCGACCTTATCTGCAATGTCACGAAAATGTTGCCAGTCAACCACGCGGGAATAAGCACTGAAACCGGCAATGATCATTTTCGGTTTGTGTTCCATGGCCAGAGCTTCGACTTGCTGATAATCAATCTCACCCGTACTTTTATCCAGACCATATTGCACTGAGTTGAATACTTTGCCCGAAAAATTGACCTTTGCGCCATGAGTTAAATGACCGCCATGCGCTAAACTCATACCCAATACAGTGTCACCGGGTTGCAAGAGAGCAAAATAAACCGCCGCATTAGCTTGAGAACCGGAATGTGGTTGAACATTGGCGTAATCAGCACCGAAAAGTTCTTTGGCGCGATTTATGGCCAACTCCTCAGCCACATCAACGTTTTCGCAACCACCATAGTAACGTTTGTGTGGATAACCTTCGGCATATTTATTTGTTAAAACAGTGCCTTGCGCCTGCATCACACGCGGGCTTGCATAATTTTCCGAAGCAATCAGTTCAAGATGCTCTTCCTGGCGTTTTTCTTCCTGTTTAATGGACTGCCACAATTCCTGATCAAAATCAGCAATATTCATGCTTTTTGAAAACATTCACATTCTCCAGCTTTCAAGGGGGGGTGTACGGGATCAATCTAAATACGCTGATTTGCAGCATATTTTTCCTGAAAAAGTGGCTGATTATAGCTGAAAAATAGCGTGGCTACCATTCCAGGGTAATGATAACTAAATCACGATAGAAACCAGGAGCAACGGCTTGTCTGGCGGGTATTCGAGCATAAACAGGAATGCTGGACAAAGATTGCCCGGCCTCACCGCGATAGTAAGCGGTGGCTGCTAAACCATCTCCCCAAATCTGAGAATAAGAACCATCCACATAAATATTGTAAAGCAAAGGCGTATTGCTTTGGGGTGCTTGCATTTGTCGCAAATTAAAATTGCCAGCACTGTAAAGACCGGAACTCATTTTGACAACAAATGGCACTGCCTGGTCGCATTGAACCGTTAATTGCGTGCTGGCATCGGTGGGCGCTATGGATAAAAAGTCATAATCGGGGAAGCTTAACCCTGAACTTCGCACCATACAGTCCAAAGCCTTTGCTTGAGTCGAAAGACAAAATAACAGAATTAAAATAATTATGCGCTTATATCCGACATTCATATTCGCCTAACTCCACCATCATGTCATTCGAGCGGGGAACCTGCATACTAAATTCACAGGATGTCTTATCCAGATGAATTGTGACTTGATATTCACCTGATTCGAGATTTTCAAAATAAAATTCACCACCTCGACCTACAACAGATTCCATGGACTGATCTTGTTTTTTTAATATTATCGCTGCAAAATCCGCACTTTGTTTCTGAGTACCGCGGCGAAAAAACACAAAACCCGAAAACCCCTGAAACTTTTCAATTTTAAATTGGGCCACGCTACCAGAACGATGTTTTGGTGAAAGCAGCAGTTTGGTTTTTTTCAAGTTTTGATCAACCGGCACATCTTTCGGTTCAATGGCAATTTGATTGTCTGCGTAAGAAATCAGATTAGGAAGCAACAGCTTTCCTTGTCGAGTTCTGCCAATCAATTCACTACTGTAATATACACGCACGTCATCCAGCTCACCGATTTTCACTAAACCAAAACTATCCTGAATAGGGCGCGTGAGATAAAAACTATCATCAATGTAAGACAAGCTACCTGAAACCTGCATTTGATAACTTTCTAAATCGTCATGGACAAAATAATCAGCAGCACCGGAAAAGTGACGGGTTTTAGCCAGTAAAGAAATATCAGAAATATTTGATGTGCCGGTGAGTTCGTCTTGAACATAATCCTGCTTCAATCGGTAACCAAGCCCTGTACCTACAGGTGCTGAACGTTGCAAATTAACACTGCTGACCTTGGCTTCCTCCAGTTCTGTATATGAGGTATTGATGGAACTACGTTTGCCTATACTACTATTCAAACTAATAAATACGCTATTGCTGGCACCAGCTTGTTCATCCACTGTTTTGACTGCACGTAATAACAGTGAAACCTGACCTGCAATTCGCCGACCATAAACCACCGAATACGACTCAAACTCAGGATTAATGAACGACTTTGTTATGGAATAATTTACGGATAGAGAACCCATACTTAAACCATGTGTACCAAGTGTAAACGCTTGACTGCTCTGCAAAGACAATAAATTTTGCAAATTGGAAATGTTTGTATAACCTTCACTGTTTTGACGAATCGAATAGCGGCCGTGAAAATAATTGGACGTAAATCCATAGCGAAAATAACCCGCATAACCACTTTGCGTATCGACTTCGCTATAAGCTGCACCAATTTCAATTTCACCCGCAGATTCCAATAAGTAATTGAACATTGCGCCCGTGTTTATTAATGATTTAGTAAATTCAAAACGGGCACCCGCTGTAAGTCGACGAGACACCCCGTAACGATGAAATCCTAAGAAGCTGGGGTAAACATCATATTTCGGTTCCGGCACAATGAGGCTGTCACGTTTAAAACCAAAATTGTAGCTATAATCATGCAAACCCCGACGCAGCAATCGTGTTGAAATATAATAAGGAACAGTCTGACGTTGCGACCGGCCAAAAGCATCGATAATTTCAACTTCCAAATCACCAGCACCAAAAAGATTAGGCAAATTATCAATTTCATATTCACCAGCAGGCAGTTTTTCACTACGTACGATTACATCATTAATGTACATATTGACGCGCGATGGTGTATTTAACAAACCGCTGACATTCAGTGAAGGATATTTCGTGAAATGCGTTGCCATGGAATAATATTTTGAATAACTCAAGCCGGCAAACAATCCGCTGCCGCCCAACTCACCAGAACGCGCAGCAAAATCACCAAGAACTAATCGCGACAAATTTGTAGGGTAATCCTTGGTTAGACTGGAGATGCCTCGAGTCCAATGTTTAATATTATTATCCTGACGATAAGTAAATGCCGTTTGCAATAATACATCATGCACACTGATGACAGCTTCCAGCGGAATTTCCATGGCCTTTTCATGAGAACTCGATGTGCCGCGTTGTATCCAGGCATATTTTAAGAAGGCAGAATCAATACCAAATAGATCAGTTTGAACTTGGGCTTGCTGAGTCAAATCTAATCGCGTTTTATCCAGAAAAGATGGATCAACATCAACTAGCAAACTCAAATTTTTTTCGTCAATGTGAAATTTTTTAATACCAGGGACTTCGTTCAGGGAAATATAATCTCTATCTTCAATTGTTTGAGTAGATGAGAGTGGGTTTTTCATCCCCAGCAAGCTATAGTCATCAGCGGCAATGTATATTTTCTGCTGATCGTCTAATAATGAAAAAAGCTCGCCTTTATCAACCGTATTAACAATAAGTTTCAGCGGAATAATTTCGCTAGCAAATACAAAGTTCATATTGAACTGAGTAAGGTCTGTGACTAAAAGCAGAACGACAACCCACCACTTCATGCGCTTGTTTAGTCGCTTTTATCTGGAATTATTCATAGGAGTCTCTGAATAAACCATCAAACAAGTGATATCATTATTGGAAACAATCTCATACTCACAGGGCACTTAAAAATCCTCATAAACGTCATGCAAGCCACGCTTTATCAATTGTTTTCGCTTTGCTCTCATCTCGTTATCTAACTTATTCAGATGTTCCCTAAATTTGTTGCTTGTTACAATTTGCGGGATCAACAACGATAGACTTTCGATGCAATTTGGATGCGATCTCCACCGTATAATCCAATCGGGACGATGACTTGCATTCAACTTGAGGTAAACTGATATAAAAAGGCTTTACAACATCTGGTAGAACATACCAACCATTCTCACGCACATTAAAGGTATGTTGATTGCTTTCGTCGACACCATTAACGGTTAAGGAACTCAGCATGATATGCTGATTTCCGGTATTTGAAATGACGAGTTTTAACCAGCCATTTTCAATAGATGAACTCGCGATAGTGTAATTTTCTCGAGTTTTTTCCGGCTTAATAAAAACCGGCACACTAAATCGGAGTGCGAAATTTAATGTTCCGCCTGGAAGGTTTCGTTGAGGTAATTCCTGAGCAAAGATGCGATAATTTTTTTCTTCATTAGAATTTGTCTTAGCTTGAAAACCAATCCTAACCACTCGCTCTTCGTCTGCCTGTAATTTTACAATTTTGGGAAATAAAACGATGTCGCGCGTATTGACGAATACATCTTCACCTTGCGCGTCCTGCTGCCAATCTACCGCTTGCAACTGAACAATGACTGCTTGTTCATCAGTATTAATGACTTTAAACAATGTCGTCTTGGTATTACTGTCGAGCGACAACTTCAAGGGCAATACCTTGAACGAGCCTGCAACAGCAAACATCGGAAGTAACAGCAAGCAAACTAAGAAACAACCTAGCATCATGGAATAGAAACGCATTATCACCCCACGGCAAGTTTTATTATTATATATTCAAACCGCATTAATTATGTTATGGCGGTTTCAGAAAACACCGGAGGGAATTTTACATTCCCCCGGCATAGTTTTATTTATTCAGAATGCAACAGTGACGGTTACAGTATCACTATACATACCTGGCATGGTTGCTTGATCTGGTGGCAGCAAAGCATCCACAGCATAAGAAACTGGCCCGCCATTTCCTACACCAGAAACTGGATCGCCAGGATAAGAATCTGTAATACCTGTATCACCCCACGCTGCACCGGCATACATCAAGTGATACATCAATGCACCGCCCGCATCATTTGCCATAACGCGGTTTGTACCGTCAAAATTCATTCCGGCATCCAACGCAATCGCATAAGGCACACCATCATTACAGGTTACGGTTACGTCACCGGCTGCTGTTAACTCCATACCATCATATGAGCCGAAATCAACACCGGCTACTTCTACAGTACAAGCCGAGCTAACAGATACGGACACCTCAAGTGGCGCAGTGGTTGCAGCCTGGGCATTTGAAAAACTAAACATGGCCATACTGGCGGTTAACATCGAAACGGCAATAAATTGATTATTCATACTTGAGTCCCCACTGTTTATACAATCGATTATTGAAGTAATTTCAAAAAACAACTTTTCAGTTGATGTCTTATTAATCCCCTCAGTAATTACAGTTCATAATTAACCGTATCTCAAGCAACTCAATGTAAAACCGTCGGGATTATTTTCTTCGTTTTGGCTCAGGTGTTTTCAAAAGTCTTTACTCTATACCGGCAAGCTGAATTAACAATAAATTTCCTTAATTTTCTTCCCAACTAAAAAGAATCAACTATGCTTATAAGATATTTCTGAATTTAAACCAAAGTTAATTTATAAATAAATGGATACTGCACTAGTAAAAAAACCGGAAATTGGCCTGTTAAATGAAACGGCGATATTTGGCGGCATCAAATCAGAAATCATTCAATACATACTCGATAATGCGAATATCGTGGAGAAACAGGAAAACGAATGTTTTTTTTACGAAAACGATATTGCTGAAAATATGTATGTGTTACTTTCCGGCGATGTGGACATTGTTAAAAACCGCAAAGGAAAACAATTCCATATAGCCACACTACGAAGAGGTGATTGTTTTGGTGAAATGGCAATTATTGATCACAGCCCAAGAAGTGCGACAATTATCTGTCACTCCACCAGTCGTGCCATCGAAATCGACATCAACTTTTTTAATGAGATTTATCACAAAGACATCAAACAATTCGCACTTTTGCAAATGAATATGGGGCGGGAAGTGTGCCGGCGCTTGCGCGAAGCTAATGAATTGCTTTTTAAAATTCGCGCAGAAACTATCTCCCGCAGCTCTGACCTGACGTAATCACTTCGTGAAGTTACGACTAACCGACTATTTCTCGTAAAATAAGTCCACAATACCCTTCATATATTGGTAAAATCAGAGTTCAATCCCAAAATTATAGATAACAGCGTTTCGATCAATCGTTTTACGGCTGTTAGTGACAATGTGTAGAAACAAAAACCCGCATTATGAATGACCAAACACCTCTGCAAGTATTGAATTCAGTTTTCGGTTACGGAGCTTTCCGCCATCATCAAGCTGAAATTATCGACTCTTTAATGAGCAGCAAAGATGTGCTCACGTTGATGCCAACCGGCGGAGGTAAGTCCTTATGCTATCAAATTCCGGCAATTCTCAGAGACGGCACCGGTATTGTTGTATCTCCGTTGATTGCATTGATGCAGGATCAAGTCGATGCACTTAAACAGCTGAATATTTCGGCAGCTTTTTTAAACTCCAGTCTAGATAACGATACTCAACGAGAAACTGAACAAAAATTGCTGAATGGCGAACTGAGTCTACTTTATGTTGCGCCGGAACGGCTGCTCACACAACGCATGATTCATTTACTCAAGCAGATCAAAGTTTCTTTGTTCGCCATTGATGAAGCACATTGTGTATCGCAATGGGGCCATGATTTCCGTAAAGAATACCAACAGCTCTCCGTGTTGCATGAACATTTCCCCGAGGTACCTCGTATCGCGCTAACTGCCACAGCAGACAAACGCACGCGCGGGGAAATTATCAACCAACTAAATCTGCAAAATGCAGCCACATTTGTTAATAGTTTTGACCGCCCCAACATTCACTATAAATTAAGTGAAGGACAGAATGCCCGAAATGAATTGTGGAAATTTATTCAAAATGAACATCCACAAGATGCCGGAATCATTTACTGCTTATCCCGCAAAAAAGTTGAGAGCACTGCGCAATGGCTAAATGAAAAAGGCCGAAAAGCTTTACCCTACCATGCTGGATTATCGGATCAGGAACGACAAACCAACCAGGCGAGATTTCTTCGCGAAGACGGTTTGATTATTGTCGCCACCATCGCGTTTGGTATGGGTATCGACAAACCGGATGTACGTTTTGTCGCGCATTTAAACTTACCTAAAAGTGTCGAAGCATATTACCAGGAAACCGGGCGTGCAGGTCGCGATGGTGCGCCAGCCAATGCATGGATGGCGTATGGATTACAAGATGTGATTTTTCTCCGACAAATGTTGCAATCGGCTGACGCTAACGAACAATATAAACGTGTCACAACTCATAAACTGGATGCCATGCTGGCATTATGTGAAATGACCAGTTGCCGCCGCCAAGCCCTGCTCGCTTACTTTGATGAAAAATTAGCTGAACCCTGTGGTAACTGTGATAACTGCTTGGAGCCTCAGGAAACCATCGACGGTACAGAAGCAGCTCGCAAGGCTTTATCCTGTGTTTATCGCAGCGGCCAACAATTTGGCAGCAATTATTTAATTGATATTTTATTGGGCAAAAGCAATGATCGCATTGTTAAAAATCACCACGATAAACTCAGCACCTTTGGGATCGGTACCGAATTAAATGCACAAGACTGGCGCCGTGTGTTTCGACAGCTCATCGCCCAAGGTTATTTAACAGTTGATCTTGATGGTTTTGGTTCTATGCGACTCACCGAAAATTGTCGTGACTTGTTGCGCGGTGAAGCAAGTTTTGAAATGCATAAACCCCGAGAACAAGAAAAAACGAAAACCGAAAAAAGAAAAACTGAAGCAAAAGATCTGGAACCCTGGAATCAGGAATTATTCGAAGTTTTACGAAGCCTACGAACTAAACTGGCAAAAGAACAAAACGTTCCACCTTATGTCATATTTCAGGATGCCAGCTTAATCAACATGGCAAACACGCGACCTTCCACCCTGCAGGAGTTCCAATATATTCCTGGAGTGGGTGCACAAAAACTGGAACGTTATGGCGAACTGTTTCTTAAAACCATCAACGAATGTCCATTACCTGAAATTCTCAATAATGGATTAAGCAGTACCGTTAAACAGACATTGTACGAATACCATCAAGGTATCAGCATTGAGGAAATTGCGAATAAACGCGAACTAAAATCCAATACGATTTATAGCCACCTGGCAGATGCCATCGCTATTGGAATTATTGATGTGCGCAAGGTAATCAAACTGGACGAAGAAGAGTTACAGAAAATCATTAATACTATTGAATTTCTGGATGCTAAAACAGAAAAACGCATTAAACCTGTTTTTGAAGCTTTAGATGAACACTATGACTACGGAACTTTAAAATGTGTTATGGCTTCAATGTAAAACAAATATACTTAAAACGAATTGAGTAATAAGGTCGAAAACTCGACCTTATTACTTACAAATTATTGAATGGTCGTAATCACCCTTAGACCTTTTTTACCAGCAATTGCAGATTCACTTACATATCCAATTGCATTTTTATATCTTCGAACCGACAACACCACCAATCGCTCTTTCTTAATTTTTGGCGGATTTTTTGCCGAATTGGTAATTTTCCGATTAGCCCACAAACGAGCTGTTTCTCTGGCTGACATACCCATCACTTCCTGGGTAAATTTCTCACGTACAGAATTTTCCAGAGGTAAATCAAATGACTTAATTGAACTACCATCGCTCCACTGAACAATATTATCCGAATAAATAGCCTTTATATCGCTGTTAGATAAACTCTGTGAGTTATCCTCATGCACAATAACAACAACATTTTCCGCCAGCGCCATCTGGGCAGATAATAATACAGACAGAACAAATAACACACGTAATATTAATTCCATTGCCCACCTCCCCTTATTCCAGATACGTTACGATACTAAATATACTTTTGTTACTGTCTTCTTTATTTTCGTTTGAAATAATATGATGTTCAAACTTAAGAACAATATTGGTTGAAACCTGATAATTTACAAAAAACGAATTCGCAGAATAATCAACATCAGCATTACGGTCCGAATCGTAAAAATCATATCTTGACCCAACTCCCATCAAACCCAATTCGTACATAAACTGAATATAGTATCCAGTTACTGTGCCTTTGGTTGATGGTGAAAATTGAGCATATGCTGCTTCAGACTGCAGGCTGAAATCTTTGATTCTCAGTCTACCATGTATGCCAAAAGCTGTTTTTTCCAAATCGTCATGCCTAGCATCTTTGGTATCATGATAAACCGATGCACCCAGCTCGAGATGCGAAAACGGTGGGGCTGGAATAATTAAAGATGTTTTACCACCAATGGCTTTTTGTGAATTGTTGTCGCCCTTACCGGTAGCCCCTTCCCCGTTACCATAATACGCGTCATATTTAAAAAAGACATTACCAAATTGTAACGTTCCATAAGCTAACGCACCGTCAACAAATTGAGGAAAAATTCTTCGAATATGTCTAGGTCGTTCCTGAGTCGCAACAAATGGTGGATAGTGATCAATCGACCAAATTCCCGCCGGTGTAAAAAATCGCCCAAAACGCAATGATGCAGACGGACGCCAAAGGAAATCAATATTCACTGCTTCGACAAAAAGTTTACCATTGGCCTCATTAAAAGGATGAACAGTTTGTTCATTACCGTCGGCATCAACCACAACAATCGTTTCGCCATATTCGTTTTCATATTTAGGCGCATCTTCATATTCAATTTCAGAAAAAAACCGCCATTTATTACTAATCTTTTTTTGAAAAAATAACGACAAATGATGCATTCTAAAACTAGGATCTTTTCCATCGGTCAAGATATACTCAACGTCCGTGTATCCCGATACTTTGATAGTATTTTCCACTTCATCCTTAAGCTCAGAATTAATTTCTTCCACTAATTCAAGATTACCTTCTAATATTTCTACTTGCTCACTTAGTTCATTAACCGAGATTGCAAAAACATAGGTAGGTGAAAGCACAAATAAACAGGCTGTTAAAAATAATAGCCGGTGATATTTCCTCATTACAGATTCCCCATCATTATAAAAATGTCAGATCCAACCAACGACAAACTGTGTTTATTATTAATGCCTACTGGTATTTCATTTTTATCGCTACCGGAAGCCCAACAAAATCGAAGAAACGCTATGTAATCCTGATACATGCGCAAGTGACAATGCAGTAGTGGGGTAATAACATCCTGGTAGTAATGAAATTAAAAACTCAACAGACCTTTAGATTTCAGACAATATTAAGATTACAAACGAGTATTATTTATCCTACATTAAGCGACTGATTTTCATTCGCTATTTGATTATTTAACGCTCAATCAGGATGATTAATAACCGACCAGACGGTAGTCACGAAAGTTTTAATTAACGATGAACAGTGCTGAGTAATTATTTTTGCAGCCCATCAATGATTTTAGAACTGGGATAAATGCATAAAAAAAGGCCAACAAAAGTTGACCTTTTTATGATCGTTTAACGAATTGTTATTGAATGATTTTATTTATCACCAGCGATACCGGATCATTTGCGCTCACATTCAACGCAGCTGTTATACCTTCCAAATCGCCCGGCTGTGGCATGGCATTACCGGTTTTTGAAATGCGCGCGCCAACAATCACTTGAGGAACAGAAGACAGTTTCATGGATGGATTCATTGCCAAAGAATCATCCAGAGTAAAATCAAATGGAATATCTTTTACCTGCTTTCGAATTATCGCCAACGGCATTCGCGGTCCCGATGCAGCACGTGCAAATACAAACACGATGTCTTCAGGAGATGCCTGGGATGCAATTTCACCAGACAAGCTGACAGTGCCTTGAATACGTGCATCACTCTCAACTGGCTCAGGTGCTTGTGTAACGGAACTCATTTGTGATTCCGACATAGGCGGCATGCCCAACAATGAACGAACTTCACCAATATTCATGGCAATCTGATTTGCATCATCAGAACCAGGCTCAAGTACCACATATAGTCTTTCCCAGTATTTCAAAGCCTCATTGTAATTTTGTTGCTGATACGCTGCGGTTCCGACTAACCATAATGACTTTATGTGCCTCGGATCAATTTGCAATGCTTGTTTCAATACATTAACGGCTTCCTCAGTTAACGTACGGTTACTTGCCATGGCAATCGCATCGGCATACGCAGATAAAACATCAGCACTTTGGTTTCCACCTAAGGGTAAGGTTTGTGCGTAAGCTTTAACCGCATCATCATAGCGCTTCAAAAATTGATAGCTTTTGGCTAGCATAAACCAACCTTCCCCGTCATTAGGATCAACGCGTAAACGTTCTTCTAACTGGGCTAACATGGCTTGAATCGATTCTTTTTGATTGTGCTGCTGCTTCGCTAGTCTTTCTTCTTCAGGAATGGACTCCGGTGCAATGGCTTCAATACCACCACCCCAAAGGTTATAGAGCGATACCGTTAAAACCGGAACAGCTAGAAAAATAAATGCTGCTGAAATTCGATTTGCTAGCTGTGAAGTATCACCACCAGCATTCTCGGCTTCATCTTGACGACTGGCTTTACCCACATCTTCGAGCAGATTTTTTTCCAGATCAATTTTTGCCTGATCATATTGTTCCTGACTGATGGTACCGTTATTTAGATCGTTCTCCAGTTCGTTATACTGATCCTGATAAACGGTAACAGTTAAGTCCTTACGCGCAACAACACCTGAGGTATCACGTTTTTTCAATAAAGGTGGTAATAACAATACTAATGCAATCGCCACAAGTACGGCCACAACGGCCCAAAAAGCCAACATATTTATTTATCCCCACCCTGTTCTAGAATTTCTTTTGCTCGCAAATGATCTTCTTCACTGATTATATCTTCGGCTTCGGATGATTGAGCGCGACGAATTTTAATATATCTCACTAAAATCAACCCACCCACAAGCATAAAAATAAATGGACCAATCCAAAGAAATAAATTTTTTGCATCAACGGCAGGCTTATAACGTACGAAATCGCCATACCGATCCACCATAAATTGAACGATTTCATCGTCCGATTTACCAGCATATATTTGCGTGCGAATCTGTTTACGCAAATCATCCGCCAAACCAGCTTTGGAATCCCAAATTGTTTGATTCTGGCATTTTAAACAACGCAGTTCAGAAGCGAGGTGTTTAAAACGTTCTTTAATTTCTGGATCTTCCAATGGCTTGGCTTCATCCGCCATGACCCATGGTGCGAAAATAAGTGCACACACAAATAAAAGTGCTTTTATCTTCATCCATTTAACTCCTTCATTTTAGGCTCGATAACTTCAATCCAGTCTTTACGACTTACCGGGCCAACATGTTTGTAACGAATTACACCCTGCTTATCGATTAAAAATGTTTCTGGAACACCATACACACCAAAATCGATACCCACATTTCCTTCCAGATCTGAAAAGCTGGCAATATAAGGATCACCCAATTGCTTCAGCCATTGCATGGCATCAGGACGTTGATCTTTATAGTTCAAACCATAAATCGGGAAATCACCTTTTCTCGCCAGTTGCATGAATAAAGGATGTTCTGATCGACAAGCCGCACACCAGGAAGCCCAGACGTTCAGCAACCAAACTTTACCTTTCATTTCTTCTGGAGAAAATGATTTACTCACATCATGCAATTGAGGCAAATGAAATGCGGGCGCAGGTTTATCAATTAATGCAGATGGCAATTTTTGGGGATCGAGTTGCAATCCCTTATAAAAAAAGCCCATCATGACAGCAAAAACAACTACGACAACAATCGGTAAAATTCTACGAGACATTTTATGCATTGCCCTCTGAAGCTATTGCTGGTGAGGCGGACTCAGAATCACTTTTCGCAGTTTTGCGTTTACGTGAAGTAATTCTATAGCGTTTATCACTAATAGCCAGAATACCACCTATACTCATTATCAAGCAGCCAGCCCAAATCCAGTCGACAAAAGGTTTGTTGTATACGCGGACACTCCAGCCACCTTTACTACCTAATGGCTCACCCAGAGAAACATATAGGTCGCGGAACAAGCCAGTATCTATGGCTGCCTCCGTCATCACCTGCTGTTGTACATTGTAGAAACGTTTTTCAGGGAACATGACGCCAGTCTCAACACCGTCATGAATAACAGTAATACGTCCACGCTGTGCTTCATAATTCGGACCTTTAGCACTGGTTACACCGTCGAAACGGAAGGTATAATCACCAACCGTTACAGTATCACCAATGTTCATACTGACGTCTTTATCTTCTTCGTAACCATTAACAAAGGTTACACCGATAATGAACACAGCTACGCCGAGATGTCCTAACTGCATACCGTAATAACTACGCGACAGTGATCCAACTTTACCGCCGGCTTTGTTACGCGTAACAATTCGATTGCGAATACCCACAACGATACTGCCTATAATCCACGCTGCCATGAGTACACCCAGACTAATCATGATTGTCCATTTACCCATAATGAATGGCACAATCACCGCGGTTATCACAGCCACAGCGGCTGCATATTTTAATTTATTGGCTAAATCAGGCACAGATGCTTTTTTCCAGCGAGCCAATGGCCCCACACCAAGAAAAAAGATCAATACAGCCATAATCGGCACAAACACCATGTCAAAATAGGGAGGCCCGACAGAAATTTTACCCATGCCCATGGCATCTAGTGCTAATGGATACAACGTACCCAACAATACGGCAGCACAAGCAACAATAAGCAACACATTATTTGTTAGGAGTAATGTCTCACGAGAGACTAATGAGAATCGCCCACCCAAGCCAACTTGAGGCGCCCGCCAAGCGTAGAGTATTAAACTACCGCCGACAACAATACATAAGTAAATGAGAATAAACAGACCACGCTCGGGGTCGCTGGCAAATGAATGAACAGAAGTTAATATGCCGGAACGAACCAGGAACGTGCCTAACAAGCTTAATGAAAAAGCGAAAATAGCTAACAATACCGTCCAGTTTTTGAAACTGCCACGTTTTTCAGTAACCGCCAGTGAGTGCATCAACGCCGTGCCTACTAGCCAGGGCATAAATGAAGCATTTTCCACGGGATCCCAAAACCACCAGCCACCCCAGCCAAGTTCGTAGTAAGCCCACCAACTACCTAACGCGATACCAATCGTTAAAAATACCCAGGCAACCGTTGTCCAAGGACGCGACCAGCGTGCCCAGGTTGCATCCATTTTACCGCTTAACAAAGCTGCAATCGCAAAAGCAAATGCCACAGAAAAACCCACATACCCCATATAGAGCATGGGTGGATGAATCGCTAAACCAGGATCTTGCAATAATGGATTTAAGTCTCGACCATCTGCGAGTGCAGGTAATATTCGTTCAAAAGGATTGGATGTTTCTAACACAAACCAGAAAAAACCAATGGAAAGAAATCCCATTATCCCCAACACGCGAGCAACCATATCCAGTGGTAATTTGCGACTGAATAAGGCAACCGCCATACCCCAGGCAGTAAGCATTAACATCCATAACAACATGGAGCCTTCATGACCACCCCAAACCGCAGACACCCGATACAATAACGGCAATTGGGAGTTTGAATGGTTGGTCGCATAAAGAACAGAAAAATCGTTATTTACAAAAACCGTCACCAGACAAGCAAATGAAATAGAAACAAAAACAAACTGTGCGATAGCGGCAGGTCGTGCAACGGACATCATTGCGATATTGCCTCGCGCTGCACCATAAAGTGGGAACACCAGTTGGATTACGGCAATCACCAGTGCCATGATTAATGCGATATTGCCAATCTCAGGTAACATTAAATAGCACCCCCATTAGATTCTTGAGCTTGTTTGGCTTTTTCCAATGCCTCGGCAACTTCCGGTGGCATATAGTTTTCATCATGCTTGGCAAGCACTTCTGTTGCGACAAAATCACCTGCTGCGTTAAAGCGGCCCTGGGTAACAACCCCCTGCCCTTCACGAAATAAATCAGGCAATATGCCTTTATAAACCACTTTCACATTTTCTGCGTTGTCGGTAACAACAAAATGAACCGTCAGGCCATCATCTTCACGTTCCAGAGAACCGTCCTGTACCAAGCCACCCAAACGAAAACTGCTGTCTTTTGGCGCCTTATTGGCAACAACATCACTGGGGCTAAAGAAAAAAACCATATTGCTATTGAAGGCATTAAGTAACAATACCGCTATAACGGTGATGGCCGATAAACCGCCGATAACAAATGCCAGTCGTTTATGTCTTTGCTTCATCTGTATTACTCTCTATTTAATCTCGCCAAACGTGTAATGCTTTTGACCAGTGAGCGTTTCTTGGTTATCAACAACACCACTTCTATCAGCATAAACAACGCAACTACGCCGTACGAACCCCATACATAAAAGGCATATTTGCCCATATCTAATATTTCTGCCAGGTTCATTTTTCACGCCCCAACATTTCGCCTACCCAGGCGCTGTTTTTTTCATTTTCCAAAATTTCGTTTCGCACTCGCATGAATGCCACCGCAAAGGTATAAGCAAAAAATGCGACTGTCATAATCATCATGGCGGTGAACATGGTAGTCGCCATGGTCGGTGCTTTATCAAGAGTAATCGAGGCCCCCTGATGTAATGTGTTCCACCATTTCACTGAGAAATAAATTATGGGTACATTTATGACGCCAACCAATGCTAAAAGTGCACTCGCTCTTGAGGCCCGCTGTGGGTCATCTATGGCAGCTCTTAATGATATAAATCCGAAATATAAAAACAACAATATTAAAAATGAGGTTAAGCGTGCATCCCAAACCCAGTAAGCACCCCAGGTAGGTTTGCCCCAAAGCGCGCCTGTCCACAAGGCTAAAAATGTAAACAAAGCACCAGTTGGCGCCAGTGCTCCAGCCATCATATTGGATAAGCGGGTTCGCCAGATTAAACCGATAGCCGCATACGCACACATAATTATATAAATCCACATAGCCATCCACGCGGCTGGTACATGGATAAACATAATGCGATAACTGTCACCCTGTTGATAATCTTCAGGTGCGACCACAAAACCGTAATACAAACCCACCAATATTGACACGATGGCTGTACCCATAAACCAGGGAATCATTTTCCCCGCCACCGGATAAAATGTTTTTGGTGACGAAAGTTGTAACCAGAAAGCCTTGCTAAATATGTTCATAAACTCGTATGTTTTTACTTTGTTAATCCAGCGAAATTCTTAATGCGGCAGCCGCACCGATAGGCGCTAAAATCAATGCACCAACTAAAAATGCCCCTAACAGGGAAAAATGCGCTTCCACCCCTAATCCGGTTCGCGCTGCGTCCACCGCACCGGAACCAAAAATCAGCACAGGTATATATAATGGTAAAATCAGTAGGGATAACAATACACCACCACCTCTGACACCTAAGGTTAAACCCGCTCCTACTGCACCAATCAAACTCAAAACCGGTGTTCCGATTAATAATGTCAGCATCAATATAATGATACTGTTTGCATCCAGCCCCAGCTGCATTCCCAACACCGGTGAAATTAAAACCAGAGGCAGACCAGTCAGCAGCCAATGCGTCAATATTTTACCCAAAACCAGCAATGCCAGCGGTTGGGATGAAATAATCAGCTGCTCCAGGGTTCCATCATGATAATCGTCTGCAAACAATCGGTTAAGCGACAACATGGAAGCCAACAAAGCGGCAACCCACAACACACCTGGTGCAATTTCCGCCAAAGTGTTGATTTCAGGACCAACACCCAATGGAAAAAGGCTGACAACAATAACAAAGAATAACAGCGTAGTCAGCACTTCTGCTTTACGACGCATGGCCAATGTTAAATCACGCCAGATTAACCAACGCAAAACCTTAATCATACTGTGGCCTCATTCAATCCCAAGTGAATCATTCGAAGACTGCCTTGTGAGACCGTAAAGTCCTGATGGGTGGTTAAAACAATCATGCCCTGTTGTTGTAAATGATTTGACAAAACATCCTGCAACATCGCAACAGCTTTCACATCCAGCGCGGTAAATGGTTCATCCAAAATCCAGATTTTTGCCTTTGAAACCAACATACGCGCCAATGCAACGCGACGTTGCTGGCCCTGGGATAAAACCCTCGCCGGCAAATCTTCTCTGCCTTTTAGACCAATGTGCCCCAGCGCGTTCCAGGCTTCTTCTTCAGAAATTTCGTTACCACCCAAGGCATTGTTAACGCGCAGATTTTCCAATGCGGTCAAATCCGCTTTAATACCAGGCAAATGACCCAAATAAAGTAGGTCTTTTTGGTATTCTTCTCGCAACTTGCGAATATTCTTACTATTCCAACGAATTTCGCCTTCTGCAGCTAACATCAACCCGGCCATTATGCGCAAAAGGGAAGTTTTACCGCTACCATTTACCCCTTTCACATGTAGAATTTCCCCTTCATTCAAGGAAAAATTCAAATCCGTAAACAGCGTGCGATCTCCCCGCGTGCACTGCAGATTTACACACTCCAGCATTCAAAAATACTCCAGTTCGGAAAGAAAAGCTCTTTGGAATTAAACATGAGTAGTTATTGTTATACTCGCAACACAAAAACAAAACGCGCATGTTAGCACTAACATTCCAATCTAACCAGCTTGAGTAATTTACTCGAGTTTTTCAGCATTTAACTGAATTAGGGATTCGGAAAACTGAATAAAAACCGCAATGCGTGTGCGCAATTGGACATTTTTCAAGCAATTACTATGATCGAAAAAAATCGAGTTTGTTCAATAATTAATCGAATTTTTTATAATCAGTATAAAATTGCGGAAAGAATCACTAACAATACATAAAACACGTGGGGGAAAACCACGGTTGGACGCAATGCACTATTGAGATACTGCTTGACTAAAGCATCAATTGCGGGTCGCTGACTGGCCCATTGAGAATAAAAGTTAAAGGGTTTGTGATTCGCGTCCCCATGCAATACATCTTCAAGTAGCACCAGACGATCTCCGGTTCTTGATTGAAATGTTTTCCATATTGCTTCGCTTAACCACAACAAGAAAAGCAAACACAGCGCTGGGAATACATGCAAAATCGTTGTTAAGTAAATTAAACAAACTGCGACACCGGCAAGTTTAAACAATAAAGCAAATTTCTCGTAATCTTCATAATTCTTATGCAATATTTGCCATTCTGTTTTCAGATCCTGCAGATTTTCATTCATCCTGTGACTCCCTATCAAACTATTTTTTACAGAATCACATTTATAACATTTAATTTGAATGGCCCCAAAAAAAACACGAACCTGTTATCAGGTTCGTGTTTTTCAATTACATTTCAAGGTGTAATTATCGATCAATAACTCGACATAAATAAGGTTATCGACTTAGTCATCATCGCTCTCAATTTCGTTATCATTGATGTCATTGCTATCGTCATCATCACCATCGAGATCGTCGTCTTCATCTGAATCAGAATCTGAATCAGAGTCGTCATCTTCCAACTCCAACTCGGTGACCATAAAGTTTCCGTCAGCATCAATATAACCTTCAACTTCGACAAAAACACCTTCAGTAAGTTGGCTTAGTACGACGTTGTTGCTATTCACAATACTATCTAGATAAACGGCTACACCATTTACTTCGATTTCTGTGTCACTAATTACAGCTGTTACTACGCCTTCAACTTCCACTTCTTCATCGTCGTCATCATGGCTGATTTCCAGCGAACCGTCTTCACCTTCCAGCTCAACCTCAGTAGCAGTCAGTACACCGTTAACATCCACTGACATGGTGCTTTTCACTTCAACATACTGACCTTCAGCTAAAGGGCCACTAAAGTCATCGTCAAATGAAGAAGATGTATAACCAATGGTCATCCCACCAATTTCAAAAGTGGTTTCTGTCAGATTAGTAACGACACCTTCCACTTCCATTTCTGAGCCTTCATTGTACTCAGCACTTTTAACTTCGACGCGGGTAGCCCAAACTGTACCATCACCGTCGGTATAACCACTGACTTCCACAACACTGTTCGGCAAAATATCAGCCGGACTTTGAACAGCCGGATCATAACTTTCGAAAACGGTTTTAGCATCAACTTGTACAGATTGCCCAAGCACATCAATTGAGCCACTGGAGCCATCGTTGCTCACGTTATTACTGCTTACCACGCCATCAACCGAGCTATCGGCTTCAATTGTCACTGCCGTACCAGTGCCATCTGTGGATTGAGTGCCGGATACCGTAACCACCATACCTTTTTTCAGTTCCGTGTAGGCCACTTCCTCGCCATTAATATAAATTTTGGCGTTTTCGGCGTCATATTGCACATCATTGACGGTTAATTGATCCACTGAGGAAACCACACCTGTAATGGTTTTGTTGATTTCCTGCTTGGTTTCTTCATCAAGCTGATCTTCCACATTACAGGCACTCAGACCCATCGCAGCTAAAAGAGCCAGGCTTAAAGTAGTTTTTTGAGTTAACGTTTTCATTGTAATCTCTCCTTGTGTATTTGGGATTTTTTTCCCAATTTCATGTTAGTCATAATAAAACATTTCATGTCATTTGCAAATACAAAAATGGCATAGTTTGGTTGATATTCGACCCATGAGCTGTTCAAACAATTATCAGAACAACCCATAAATCACCCATATTGCTTATAATACAATCACTTATTTCGCAATTTATTGCATGGAAGTCGCACTTCGAGAAGTTTTACGCAACTTACCAGTTTTTCTATTTTTACCGAAAAAGCTGAACATGTTTTTCACATACTCATGCCCTCTCAAATGATGCAAAAGTGCCGCACCACCATGGCCAATCCAATAAACCCAGACAAACCCCGCAAAAAATTCGTGTAATTCCTCAGAACCTTCCTGCAGCAAGCTCTTGCCATGTAAATTCGGATCTGAAAAGTAATAAATAGCGCCCGAAACGACGATTCCTGTGACAGCCAACAGGCCCAGGCCATGAATTAAACCTGGCAAACCACCCAAGCCACCACCTGCTTGTGGCATGTTGCCTTTGAAAATACCAGCCATATCACGCCACACTTGATCCATACCTTCAAACAACCAGGGAAACAAATGCGCTAAATTGCCATCTCGGTAACTCGCCAATGACCAAGCCCAGTGTAATAGAACGATCACCAATGCAGACAGTCCAATAATTTCATGTGCTTGATAAAGCATTTTGCCGATTTCTGTACCTCGGTCATCAGGTTCTGCCATAATTTCACTAATCAACAGGTTGGCACTGATGGTTAACACCATGCCCAAATGTAAAAAACGTGTTGCTAAAGGCCATTGCTTGTTAGCCATTACTGCTCTCCTGCTAATTCGTTCGATTAATTTCTCAATGTGATTTCATTATCGTCCAGTCACCTTTCGAGAAATTTTCCAAAACATTAACATTTGGTAATCCTACTAAACAGAATAAGCGTATATTATTGTTACTATGCATATCCTATTAATAGAAGACGACAGGGAAGCAGCGAGTTATGTCATTAAAGGGCTAACGGAAAGTGGCCATTTGGTGAATCATGCTGCAGACGGTAAAGAAGGACTGGGCCAGGCACTCACCGGCGAATACGACATTATGATCATCGATCGAATGTTACCGGAACGTGACGGCTTATCGATTGTTGCGGCCTTGCGCGCAGCTAATATAACAACGCCGGTATTAATTCTTAGTGCCTTGGGCGAAGTGGATGACAGAGTGGAAGGTTTGCGCGTTGGTGGTGATGATTATCTCACGAAGCCTTATGCCTTTTCCGAATTGTTAGCACGTGTAGAAGCACTAACTCGTCGCAGCCACCCAGAACAAAGCAATAACAAATTGAATTTGGCCGACCTGGAAATGGATTTGTTAAAACACAAAGTCACCCGCGCAGGAAAAAATATTAATCTACAACCGCGTGAATTTCGTTTATTGGAATATTTAATGCGCCACGCCGGACAGGTGGTATCTCGCACCATGTTACTGGAACAAGTGTGGGAATATAATTTTGATCCACAAACCAATGTCATCGATGTTCACATCAGCCGTTTACGAAATAAAATTGATAAAGGTTTCGATAAAGCCTTATTACATACCATTCGAGGCGCAGGATACAGTTTAAGTGAAACTGATTAATACCACAGTATTTCGTATGGCACTGCGCTTTGCCGCGGTGTTTGCAACACTTTCCGTGGGTGCATTACTCTCGGTTTACTTCATAACTTTACTGGAAATGAAGGAACAAACTGATCGCGAGCTAAAATATGAAATGGCTGACCTGCAAGCCAATTTTTTACAGCAAGGTATCGAAAGCTTTTCCTCACTCATTAACCAACGAGACCAATACGGTCAATTCCTTCATCATTTTTATGCTGTAGTGGATAACAATAATAAACTGTTAGCCGGAAATCAGGTGCTACTTGAGCATTTATCTGACAAACCAGTTCCGCGAGAAGGAATGCTGCTCGAGGATGTGAGAACACATATTGATATGGATGACGATGATGACAATATGCTACGCATCGCCAGACAAAAGCTCAGCTCCGATCTTCAACTTGTAGTAGCGCAAACGCAAAAGTCCCGTGCGGAATTGCTAGAACACACGTTATCTGCCGTACTCATGGTGGTCCTGGTAACCATACTACTTTCGCTGGCATTTGGTGTATATATGAGTAAAAAGGTACTCTCGCATATCAATCTTATCGATCAGGGATTGCAAGACGCCATTAACAGTGATTTTAGAAAAGCAATTTCCGTCCCTGATCAAGAAGACGAATTTCAGGCTCTCACTCTGAAACTCAATCTGATGTTAGCGCGCATTTCTGACCTAATTACCGGTATGCGCCATGTCACTGACAATGTGGCTCACGATTTACGCAGCCCCTTAACTCGTATACGCAACCGGCTGGAAGTTACGTTATTGCAACCACGTACCGAAAATGAGTATCGAGAAGTGATGAGTAAAGCAGTAAACGATTGTGGTGATTTACTAAAAACCTTTAACGCTTTGCTGAGTATTGCCCAGGCGGAAGCTGGCGTAAAACGCCACGACTGGAACAATGTTAACCTGACAACTTTATTAGATGAACTGGCTGAATTTTATTACGCGCTTGCAGAAGAAAATCAACTAACACTCCATTGGCAAAAACCTGAAAAAGTCATAATAACCGGCAATCAACAATTGCTAGCACAAACCGTGAGTAATTTGCTGGAAAATGCCATCAAATACACGCCAGCCAAGGGCAAAATTGAGATTCGTTTACGCGAGGAAAACAAGATTGCTCAGCTATCGATTTGCGACACCGGACCAGGCGTTGCCGACGAAGACAAACCCCGGGTGCTACAACGTTTTCAACGCCTGGATAACGCCCGCACCAGCCCCGGCAATGGCCTAGGCCTGAGCCTTGTGCAAGCAGTAGCAAAATTACACAATGCAAGCCTGGAATTATCCGATAACCGACCTGGTTTATGTGTGAACCTGAACTTCCCGGATGTAATAACGAATACGGAACAATAAATCGTTGATAGTTGTTTCGTATTTTTGATCAAAAACAAGTTATCCACTAAATAATCCCCTAATCATTAAACTTTTGCCAACTACGTCACGATATAACATTCATACCATGAACCAAATGAACCACACGAGGGGACCGGACTGTTATGAGTGCACTTCAAGAAAAAACCACATCTTCTGAGGAATTAAGCCAGGAACTTAATCTATTTCTCACCCTGGCGACTGGCGAAATCAAAGTATCCATGAAAGAAGCCAGCCAGGTGGTGCAACAACTTACCAAAACTTTCATGGAAATGGTTCTGGAAGTCCATAAAATCAAAGTCGCTGCGGAACAACTGCAGGGTAATGGCAAGGATCAGGCTTTTAAAAAAGAAATTCTCGACACTTGTAACAATTATCTCGACAAAGTGGAAGCCGGCACTGTTGGCTTTCAATTTTACGATAAAATGACTCAACGCTTGTCTCACACCTCTGGCAATATTAAACAGCTGATTGCCCTCACGGAAAAACCTGAACAATTGCTGGACAAGCAAAGCTGGCAAACTCTGAAAACAAACATCGAAAAAAGTTATAACATGGAAGAAGATCGCGCACTTTTTCAAGCCTTAATGCAGGGTGATTCCATTCAAAATGCCATTACTATGGCCAGTGAAGTGCACAAACAAAAACAAAACTCAGACAATATTGAGTTGTTTTAGCAATATTTCGAGCAGCGCGGGCTGCTGCTTTATGTGCATCAGCCCGACAAATAGATGATTGCTATTTTTCCCATCAAAATCATCAATCTACACCCGAATAAATAATTTTAGTCCCTTATTACTTAGACCGATATAGGCTTTAGACTGTTATATTTTCGACCTCCATGCGAGAGGATCTGTATCTATGGTTTTTAATCTAAACAAAGTTATTTTCAAAATATTAATTGTTTCTATCATCATACTCAATTCCCAAAGTTTTGCTGCTGAGTTGATAGGCGACATCCAGCCTAAGCTATCAGGTGATGCCTTAATCCATGCATTGCAAAAAGGTGGTTACATTATATATTTTCGCCATGGCGCTACCGGTAAACGTGGGGAAAAAAATGTCATGCCTGATAAAATTTCAGACTGTTCAATTCAAAGAAACCTGTCGGATGCTGGTGTAGAACAAACCAAAGCTATTGGTAAAGCAATTAAAAAGCTGGCGATCCCCATCAACGAAGTTTACTCAAGCCCATATTGCCGATGCATGGACACAGCCATGAATATATTCGGCAAGGCCACAAAATCTGATCACCTTTATTTCGCCATTCATGTTAAAAAAAGCGAACGTAAGCCAATAACAGAAAAATTATTGAAAATGCTCGCAACACCGCCACCTGCCGGTGTAAATACAGCAATTGTTTCCCATACGGCTAACTTAAGAGAAGCCGTCAATATTTGGCCAAAACCTGAAGGCGTTGCCCACATATTTAAACCTGAAAAAAATCAACAATTCTCTTACATCGGGGTTATACAACCTGATGAGTGGCTTTATCTTTCAAATACCACTGAGAAGTTACGGTGAAACACACAGAAACAAGTTCACTTACCGATTCAAACACGCTTTTCAAAACGAAGAAAAGTCTGTTTTTTATTGGCTTTACGCTAATTTCCGTACTGGGATTAGCCTGCATCATTTATCTTGTTTCTGTATTTTCTGATGTTGTATCCGAGCAACACGAATTACTCAGCAATTTCGAAAAATCTGAAGTTAAAAAACTGGAAGCATTTGAAGACTTGTTTTCTTCACTTGTCATCAACCACATAAGAAATTCTGATTTACTGGCAAAAGCAAACACCTATCATAATGAAGGAATATTATATGATTTAGCGATCACCATTCTGGATGACATGCGCAGCAATGTTGATAATTTTGAACTAATTAGAAATAATTTTCATTATCATGAGGGGGAAGAAGAATTATTAGATGAATTGATTGATAATATACACGTTTATCATATGTCAGCCCGCTCTGCAGTTGAAATGACAACTGTGGATTTGTCACTGGCCAACGAATCTATAATTGATTCAAACAAAGATTTCATGATTGCCGAGAAAGCTTTCACAAACATGATTACTAAGTTTCGAAATCACAATAACGAAGAATTCTCCGTTCTTATTGAAAAAAGCGACTGGAGTTTTAAATTATTTTTTATTGCCGCACTCGGTACACTTTTAGTACTTTTTTCTTCTTCGCTCTATGCTCTACGACTTATTTCCAACAAAGCCAAAGAATTGGAAAACAAGACAATAGAATTAAAACACAAAAACATTGAACTTGAGCATAAAGACAAACGTATACAAGCGATTGTGGATAACTCACTCGGCGGAATAATCACATTTGATGAATTAGGGAAAATCGAATCAATTAATAAAGCAGCTGAGAATATTTTCGGTTATCAAGAAAAAGAAATCGTCGGTAAAAATATTGACATACTTTCACCATCAGCATTTGATAATAATCAAAATTCTGAAGATTATTTAATGCAAAATATTGCCAACATAATTGGCACAGTGCAGCAATTGGAAACAAGACATAAAAATGGAGATCATGTACCCATAGAAATTAGCATGAGCGAGCTATGCTTAGATGAAAAACTGTTATATGTGGGCTTGATACGAGACATCTCAAAACGCATGCAGGCAATCCGAAATGCTGAACAAGCCATGCTGGAAAAAATTAGCGCCGAATCTGCTACCGAAGCAAAAAGTACTTTTCTGGCCAATATGAGCCACGAAATACGCACCCCTCTTACTGCAATCATTGGATTTTCTGAATCTTTACTCGAAGATGAACAATCCGAACCAGAACAGCACAGCGCCATAGAAACTATTATTCGTGCCGGAAATCATCTGCAATCTATCATTAACGATATACTGGACTTAAGTAAGATAGAAGCAAACAAACTGGAAGTGGAAAAAATAGATTTTTCCTTACCTACATTATTACAAGATGTAAAGGTATTACTGAAGCCAAAGGCAGAAGAAAAAAATCTTCAATTCCACATTGAGCCACAATATCCGTTACCGTCAGAATTAAAATCTGACCCCACACGTCTAAAACAAATATTAATCAATCTTTGCAGTAACGCAATTAAATTTACTGAAAAAGGATATATTAAAATTCATGTAAAATACCAGAGAGAAAAAGCTTTAATGCTTTTTTGTGTAGAAGATTCAGGCATTGGCTTAACCGAAGAGCAATTAAATAAAATATTCACTCCTTTTAGCCAGGCCGATGTAAGCACTACTCGTCAATATGGTGGCACGGGATTAGGATTATCCTTATCACAGAAGCTGGCAAATTTGATGGGTGGTGATTTAACAGCAACAAGTACATATGGAAAAGGCAGTCAGTTTAACGTATTGATAGATGTTGGACACATAGAACCTGGCTTACTGATTGACGAATTCCCTATACTGCGCTCGGTAGAAACCAAGTCTTATCAAGTCGCCAATACCTCACAACTCTCCGGCAATGTTTTAATTGCAGATGACGTAAAAAATAATCAAGACTTATTGTCTTTTTATCTAAAGAAAACAAATCTTCAATTATCCTTTGCCGACAATGGTAAAGAAGCATTGGAAAAGGCCCTTCAAACACCGTTTGACCTGATTTTGATGGATATGCAAATGCCAATCATGGACGGTTTACAAGCCACTCGCGAATTACGAGAAAAAGGCTATGATAAAGCCATTGTCGCTCTGACTGCGAATACAATGTTGGAAGACCGGGAAGCTTGCGCCAAGAGTGGTTGCGACGGCTTTTTAAGTAAGCCGATTAACAAAGATGAACTCTATAAAACCATCCAGGACTACTTATCTGACAACAAAACTTCCAAACACGCACTCACTATTTCTACGTTGGAAAATGCAAGCCCCGGAATACATAAAATTATTCAACGCTATGCCAAAACTCTGCCTGAAATTGTTGCGTCACTGCAACAGTCTTATCAAAATGAAGACTGGCAAAAACTTGCGGCAAATATACATAAACTCAAAGGCACATCTGGCAACCTGGGGCTTAATGATATTTACAAATTAACTCAGAATATTGAAACATCTTTGTCGCAATCAAGTTACGTTGAAATACATCAACAGTTGAATCAGCTCCAGCAATTAGTAGAACATATTCTTGCGAGTATATACCCGTAGCGATTGAGATTTAGGTCTAATTGCACGCCCAATTTCCTCCATGGCTGCGTTAAAACTCCTTGTAATATAGCGACTATTACGCGTCATTTTGCCTATCCATGAAGAAAATATGACACACACTTAAACCTAAATCCCAAACGTCACGGGTATGGACTAATTATTTCCACGCAAAATAATCATAATTATTGACTAGCAAATCTTCAAACGATGTCCACACATCAATAAAAACAATCAATTCAAACTCATCACAAATAAATAGTAGCAATAAACTTGATAGATCAACATTAACAATTCATTAACAAATGTTAATAAAAAAGAACACATCAATTCTCTCCTTATATATACAGATATAATTCTTTCCTTTTCACCTTCAATTAATTTTCAGCTCACTTCCAATTCAGTTTCCCAAAAGAACAATACACGCAGTTGTAGAATAACATTCTAACAACACAATGAATCTTTTCACATAAATAGCATTTTAAATATCGCTTCGTTGCATTGCTTCACATGAAACTTAAAAACCAACAATTTATTTGGAGGCACACATGAAAGAGAAGTATGGACTTTCTCATGCAACACCGAGAATAAGGACACGCCATTTTGTTCCACGAAAGTTTTCCAGGTTAATCAAATTTGCTTTGATTGGCTCAGGTGTTTGTTACAGCAGCTTTTCTTTTGCTGTACCAGTTCCTGGTGGTTCATTAGATCCTTTAACGATCCCAAAATATGTATCGCCCATGGTTATTCCCCCAGAGATGCCAAAAAGCGTTACAGACACAACTGTCGATTACCAAATTTCAGTTCGACAGTTTCAACAACAAATTCTACCACCGGGTTTTCCTGCAACCACGGTGTGGAGTTATGGTTCCATTGATCACCCGCAAACGTTTAATTATCCGGCTTTCACAGTTGAAGCTTCGGCCAATACACCCACTGCTGTGAAGTGGATAAATGAATTAGTGGATGCTAATGGAAATTATCTGCCACATTTATTTGCAGTTGATCAAACACTACACTGGGCTAATCCAACAGCAACCGGCTGTAAAGATGGCACGGCAAGAACAGATTGTACGGGCACAAATCCTCGTCGCTACCAGGGACCGGTGCCAATTGTCACGCATTTGCATGGTGCCCATGTTGGACCGGAAAGTGATGGTTATCCAGAGGCCTGGTGGTTACCAAATGCTGTCGACATTCCCGCCGGTTATGTCACACAAGGTTCTAACTGGGGGCAAGCTGCGGGTTTTCCACAAGTTGCCGGACAAGCGGTTTATAACTACCCAAATGATCAACCTGAATCTACACTCTGGTATCACGATCACACCCTGGGTATGACTCGCTTGAACGTTTATGCCGGACCTGCGGGTTTCTGGTTGATTCGTGACACACTAGGACAGGAAGCAAACCTCAACCTACCCAGCCCGGCACCTAAAGTTGGTGATGCGCCTGGTACAAAATATTATGAGCTACCAATTGTCATTCAGGATCGTTCATTCAACAATGATGGTTCTTTGTTTTATCCGAAGCATCGCTCTTTTTTTGAAGGTGTAAAACCTGGCCAGCTGCGCATTAAATTCGCGCCACGATCGGATATTTCTCGTATCTGGAATCCGGAAGCATTTTTCAATGTGATGGTGGTAAATGGTGTTGCCTGGCCGTTTCAAGATGTAGATCAGGGCAAATATCGATTACGTTTACTTAATGGCAGTAACTCGCGCTTTCTGAATTTATCATTACAAGTGTTGGATGTTAATGGTCTGCCGACCGGTCAGGAGATACCCATGTATCAAATCGGCTCTGATCAGGGCTTGATGTCTGACGTGGTCAAAGTGCAAACTGGCAGCCACACCACTTACGATGATGAAACCGGTCTGGTAACAACAACTGCCACGCCTGATCCAATGCAAGCCATGTTGCTGGCACCAGCAGAACGTGCTGACGTTATCGTGGACTTTACAGGTCTTGCTGCCGGAACAAAAGTACGCATGATAAATACCGCACCTGATGCGCCATTTGGTGGCTTCCCAGATATTCCGGCTGATGCAGATACTTCCGGGCAAGTTATGGAGTTTGTGGTTGGCGCAAACGTTGGACCTGCATTTGCTGATCCAACCAACCTGCCACTTGCAGACATTGCACCTCTGGTACCTGATGCACCACTGCGTGAAGTGTCTTTGAATGAAGAAGAGTCACTTGAAGTTTGCGTCCGGATTTCACCTCGCGGCACCATTCGTCAAATACGTAGTGTGTTACCCGGGCCAACATTCCTGGCAGATTGCGCGGCAGCCGGTGGTGTTCCTTTCGCACCAAAAGCTGCCTTGTTGGGCACGATGACAAATGGCGCTTCAAACCCATTAACCTGGTCCAAAGCCATTACGGAAAACCCAGCACTTAATTCAACTGAAGAATGGGCGATTCATAATTTGACAATGGATTCACACCCAATTCATTTGCATCTTGTGAAATTCCAGGTAGTCGGCCGTAAGTTACCCGGTGGGCCACTTATGTCAGCTTTAGCGAATGAGCAAGGCTGGAAAGATACAGTCATTGCTTATCCTGGTGAAATCACTCACATCCGTGCGAAGTTTGATGTACCCGGGCTTTATGTCTGGCACTGCCACATTCTCGAACACGAAGATAACGAGATGATGCGGCCCATGTGTGTGGGAGGTAACTGCCCAGCAATCTAAATAGTCTCTCTCCTGGGGCCGCTCCGGCGGCTCCTACTTCGTAACAAATTAAATCTATTCGGAGAAAAACAATGAAACATCTGGCTATAGGCATGCTTTGCGCCTTACCCATAGGCAATATAATTGCCGACGAAAAAATCAGTTTAGTTGAGGACAACGATAAAATCAGTTACAGCATTGGTTATCAAGTTGGTGGCGATTTAAAACGCCAGGGAGTTGATCCAAGTGCTGAAGCACTCATGCAAGGCATTCAGGATGCTATAACAAAGAAATCCAGCTTAATGACAACAGAACAAATGCGTCTCACGCTGGTTAATCTAAAAAAGAAAATTATTGCTGATGCAGAAAAGCTTAAGCATAAACAAAGTGAAGAACAGCTTGAGCAAGGTAAGAAGTTTCTCATCGAAAATGCCAAACAACAGAATGTCGTTTCATTACCCAGCGGCTTGCAATATAAAGTCATTAAAGCTGGTAACGGAAAATCACCTAAAGCTGATGACCAGGTTACCGTGCACTACGTCGGTAAACTTATCGATGGTAACGAATTTGATAGCTCATTACGCGAAAATAAACCCGCATCTTTTCCAGTTAATGCAGTTATCTCCGGCTGGACCGAAGCCCTGCAATTAATGAAAGAAGGTGACAAATGGGAATTAGTCATTCCACCCGAGCTAGGTTACGGCGAGAATGGCCCATTGGCCAATCAAACTTTAGTGTTTGAAGTTGAATTATTAGCAGTAAAAACCTTGTAAATCAATTATATATCATCAACGGGGTATGCACCCCGCTGACGACCAAATGGGAGAGCTGCGCTTCTCCCCTTTGTAAACCCCATCGGGTTTGAGCCCGCCGCAAGCGGACGGGGAATTACGGTTAACAAGTTGTCGAGAAGTTGCACATGGATGTGTGATTTTTCTCCATGCAGAATGACCACCAGGAATCTTTTCGCAGCACAAAAAATGTGAAATATTTACGTTTTTTCTCTTTCAAATTTCACATCAATCTCGATTTATTCTCCTTAGAATTTGTTTTGCGCTTTCGCAAATATTCATCAAAACCAATTAAGGGGAATTTTCAATGAAAAAACTACAGCTATTGTTAATAGCATGTTTTGCAAGCTTCGGCTCCCATGCCGCCACACTGGAGTCAAAGTGGATTGCACTTGATACCAATGAAAAACCGGGAACAAAAGCTCAAATAAATGTGGTAAAAGAACAATCAAATCACCAACAAACCGTGATCGATTTGCACATTCCCGGATTTTGGTTGGAACAAAAACGAGCGCCGGATGGTAAACGTTATCAGCGCGTTATTGTGCCAGGCATTGGTAGCGATAATAAGATTGGTGATCCTGATTTACCAAGCTATCTTGCTCAACTGGCCATTCCTGGAAAAGTAACGGGTACAAAAATTTCGGTAAAACCACTCGTACAAAAAAAGATTGAAAATGTGCGAATATGGCCAGAGATATATGAAGAACTGGATCATGAAAAAGGCACACCGGAACGATTCACCATTAATGAAAAAACTTATTCCGCAACAACATTCTTACCCAGGTTATCGAAAACTGTCGATGATAAAAGCAAAAACAAGCTTCGCTCCATTCCTTCAATTGAAGCAAAAATATGGCCTATGCGTTGGAATCCCTCTACTAGTAATTTATTGGTTAACGCCCATAGCCGAGTAACAATTTCACACCCAAATGATCAATTGAAATTTGAATCCATTACTCAAGATAGAGCAAAAATCGCCTCTAAAACATTTGTAAATTGGGAAATTGTTGAATTTGACTTCCCCTTCAATTGGACATTCTATACAGCTTCTTATCTCATCATTTATCCTGACGCCAGTTATTCTGACGAGGTCACCCCTTTTGCAACTCAGAAACGCGCACGCGGATTTAACGTGACAGAACTCACTGCTGATACCATCGGCAGCAGTTGTAATGATTTTCGGAATGAGATAAACAACTGGGAAGCAAACGTACCGAACAATCATGACGCTTATGCATTGCTGATTGGTGATACCGATGTTATCCCTCATTGCCTCAACGCCGACGGATACCAAACCGATGATTTATATGCATCCACCAATGGTGATGATCTTGACGAAGAGATTTATCTCGGCAGACTATCTGTTGATGATGAAGCGGATGCTGAATTTCAAATATCCAAAATTCTCGCCTACGAAGATAACCCTACCCCCTTTTGCTGTTACGATCAGGCCGCATTGTGGGCACATAAAGAAAATGCACCCGATAAATATGAAGGCGCACATGAAACGGTAAGAACGAATGGCTACAGCAACCCACCTAACTTTATTACCTATTACGGCTCACAAAATGGCATTACTGATAGCGATATTGTTTCTGAGGTTGACAACGGCGTGGGTGTGCTGGCTTATCGCGGCCATGGTAGCTCAGGCAGCACAGCAACAGGTTGGAATCAAAGCAGTGAATATTTCAACTCAACAGATGTTGCAAGCTTAAGCAATGGCATAAGCCAGTCACCCGTGGTGTGGTCATTCGCATGCACCAATGCCAAGCTGGATACAAATGATTCAATTGCCGAACTATGGATGGAACAACTGGATTCCGGCTCAGCTTCTTATTACGGTGCCACCCGTGCATCTTATACCTCTGCAAATCATTTGCTGGACGAATGGATGTTTCTTTCAGTATATGATGAAGGTCTGGTCACTCAATCTCATGCCATTGAACGCGCCGAAGCGCAAATGGCATCCTTAAATTCATGGGGAGATGATAATTCCTGGATGTATTTATTATTGGGTGATCCTGACATGCAAATACGCACCGATAATCCTATCAACATCATTGTTGAACTGGATAAAGTGTTTAATCCCTGTTTATTTGGGAATTGCGACATCAAAATAAAAATAGTTGATGACTTTGGAAAACCATTGGAAAATGCACTAATTGGTTTATACAAACCAGTTGATGGCAAACCAGGATTTAATGAAGTGTTTAATAATACCTATTCTGACAAAAACGGTTATGCAAATTTCTCGTTAAAGCAATTCAAGGAAGGAACCATTCACTATGCGGTCAAAGACGGAAGGGGTAATTCCATCAGGGCAATCGGGCTTAGATTTAACCAATTGCATCAGCTAGTACTTTAAGTAAGTAATCCTCATCCCATCCCGCTTTTTTTCGCTTACCTCTGATGCTCATTTTGCTCTTTTCTTTTTTAAGAAAAT
>Ga0316207_10000816_pt1 | contig 44067 bp, 42 predicted proteins | sample 6weekpyrite_MG_FD_204943 | JGI IMG/M metagenome (GOLD analysis project Ga0316207, IMG submission 204943) | Microbial mat bacterial communities from mineral coupon in-situ incubated in ocean water Damariscotta River, Maine, United States -... | ecosystem: Environmental > Aquatic > Marine >... | reverse complement strand
ATCGATGAAGTAGAAGAAGGTGCCTGGGAAAGAGCAGGATTATCCCCAGAGATCGTTGAGCAGACCATCAAAGAAGTTAAATTAGAGATCCCGGAAGTCTGGGCAATGCTGTCAAGCTAAAGCCGCAAAACACCCACGCCAAACAATAAAAAAGGCTAGCAAATTGCTTTGCTAGCCTTTGGTGTAAATGGCGCGCCCGGAAGGATTCGAACCTCCGACCGCCTGGTTCGTAGCATTACGCTTAGTTTTTTCAGTCATATAAATCAATAAGTTGAAGGAGCACCCATTGCAAATAATGCTCAACAACCTACAACAAAGCACTACTGGTGTCCACAAAACGCCCACTTAGCACTTATCTGAACCCAAGCTAAGCCATGGGTATGCTATTGACATAACACAGAGGGGGATGCCGTAAAATAACGGCCGCTACAATTCCGCCATAATGGCTTCCATATTGAAGTTACCGGTTGTTGGAAGAAGACCTTTTTCCCATACGAATGCCATTTTGACAAATCAATTCGAGTCACCGCTTAAAATGGTGGTATACAATGGTTTGATAACAGCCCTCAAGGCATTTTCGCGACACGAGGGGTAGCAATCTACCAGGTCAAGCTGAGAAGACTGTTTCAAAGCCGCTCGCACCACCATCGCAACCAATTGATTTATATATAGTTTCCACTAGTCGGACGAAGGTTTCCAAGTCCTCTCATCCCAGACAACCTCAAACCACGTTTTATGCTATTTTTATAAGGGTTTTATAGTATTTTTGGCTCACACCATATTGTCTGGCGTTGTCCACAATTGTCCCGTCTGTGGAGCGTGAGTGGAGCGTGAGTGGAGCGTGAGTGGAGCGTGAAAATGATGATTCAGGCCCTCAAAAACCATAAGCAGGTCGCTCTCCAGTTATATAAATAGAGATACCGTCTCTTGAAGCTAACAATTTGATTACTAGTAATCTCTTTGCCATGAATGCTGATGCTCACTTGGCTTATCTAAAATTGATGCTGGGCTTTCAATCAACGGATCAAGGCGGTCGGCCTGCTGAGCAGCCCAAACCAACCACTCATCAAGCTCTCTTTCTGAGATGAACGCCCCATTTCTTTCCATACCCTCCTTCCGCACGGCCTCGATATAACTCCTGATCTGCTGACTTTTGAGCCAGGCCTCTGCATCCTTTTCCAGGGCATCTACACGAGCCTGCTCCTTTTTGCGTAAGCGCGCACGCTCTTCCCGGTTACGAAGTTCTTCCTCTTCTTTTCGTCGTTCATTTTCCCGATTTAACCGAGCAGTTTTATTATGTATGGCGACTTTCACTAAGCCTACAATAGTAGTCATTCAGACAACCTTCCAGTTGCTGGATCTTTGCGTCTGACCAGGTAGATCTGCCGTCGTACCAACCATCAAATTTTAGAGAGAGCTTTCCTGTTGGAACATAGTCGTACTTAGGAAGGAGGTGCTGGTAGTACCGATCTTTCTTGATTTTCTTTTTTTCCTCTTCATTTGGGAGATGGTCATTACGCATCACCCGCTCATTAAGAGTAAAACCAATAATCTCACCATTGACTTCAACAGATAGCTTCTCATTCGTCCCAGAATTCTGACACAGGGCAAACCCTCGTCTATCGAGGGCCTTAACCAGGGCATCCATTATTCTCAGCGCCCTCTCAAGGCTATCTGGGGTAACCTTCACATCCAGGCACTCATTTGCCCTGGATTTACATATACCCCTTTCATCTGGCTTTGCAGCGCGTAGTTTTTTCTCAGTGCGAAGGACCACCGGATGAACTGACTTAAGGGCTTCGGGCACGACGACTCGGTTTTCTGGCTTACTTTCATATTCGACTTGTGCATCGACTACCTCGCTAATTTCATTCTGTATTAATGGCCTATTACTCAGAGAGATCGTTGAAAGAAGCTCCTCCCCTTCGGCTAACGGAGGCAATTATGTTTGAATCGCATTTTTTCCATTTGCTTTCTTCGCCCAATAACCACGCCCTGGAATAGGAATCTTATGGCGCTTGCAGGTTTTGGCGAGCCCGACATCTGATAGACCATATCTTGCAGCCACTTTGACCATTGGCTCTTCCCATACTTGGTCATATAGTTCGTTGCGGCTCAATTGTATTATTTCCACGAAACCCTCCTGACAAGCCCTTATCTGTAATATCTCTCGATAGTAAGTCGAGCACCCCTACTATCCCTCCCTCTGATAGTGCTAATATTTAGAGTACCTAATTATCTGGGACTGGGGGGCAGATAATGATTATTGTGGAAGCAGCACAGGCAGTATTACAAGACAGTGAGAAACCGATGAGCACTAACGAAATCTATGACGAAATAATCCGTCGTGACCTATATTCGTTTGGAGCAAAGAACCCAAAGTCTGTTATGTCTCAGGCAATTCGCGAAAAATCTACAGTAAATGTAAAAGCGAAAACAGTGTTATTCAAATCACTCTCGCGTAACACATACGAATTAATTTGAATACGAGGCATACAACTTATGGAGTTCCGTGAGTACAAGGAACTAGTTCAAAACATACCGATAGGAAAACAACTACCAGATGCTGTTTATGTCCATCGTAGTGCTCTCACATTCCTTGATGATGCGTTAACTACTCTCGCCAAAAATATAGCAAAAACATTAGACATTCCAAATAGCAACTGGAACCTGCTAAAGTTTTCAAAGCGTAACTTTAAAATCACCTTCCTAAACTACCCGCGATTTGATGAATACGCATACCCTGAGTTGCGAACAAGTTATACAGTCGACCTGCAACGATTATCCGTCCGAAATGCCAGCTATGCTGAGTCTGACAATCCCCCGATCCTTCACCGTAAGGAAACCTTCGTCAATAAAGATTATCCGCTCTACGCATTATTCAAAGAGATAACCACCGAAGGTGAAGAAGCCGGGCTTTACGAAAAGACTAAAAGCATAGGTTTCAAAAAGAATTGGGAACGGCTGATCAATACTAAAGGTTGCGTTATTGATGAGTCAGGTCGCCTCCACCGAAAAGAGGAACTAGCAACTCTAGGGTCCTCGACTAAACCTATCGTCGGCACGATCGAGCGCCACAAAACAGCCATTGATCGCAATAAATTATCATCACCCATGCAAACTTTGGCCAGACACGGATACTTTGACGGTAACCACTCGGTATTAGACTATGGCTGCGGAAAAGGTGATGACGTTCGAGAATTAGAGGCTCACGGAGTCAACGTTTCAGGCTGGGATCCCGTTCATAGCCCTGAGGGCATGCGGACTAAGAGCGATATTGTAAACCTCGGATTCGTTATCAATGTCATCGAAGATATCAATGAACGGAGAGAAACACTCAAAAAAGCATTCTCATATGCCAAGCGAGTACTCGTCGCCTCAGTTATGGTCGCGGGGGAAAGCGTTATTAGACAATTCACCCCCTACAAAGATGGTGTCATCACCTCACGAAACACCTTTCAGCGCTATTACACACAATCAGAATTTAAAGAATATCTGGAAGACTCGTTAGGTGAGACAGCTATTGCCGCTGGCCAGGGCATCTTTTTAGTATTTAAAGATAAACTTGAAGAACAGCATTTCCTTTTTGAGCGGCAACACATTCATCGCAACTGGAAACAAATTACTGAAAGAGAAGCCCGTTCTCAAACCAAACAAGTCACCAGAGAATTAATAGACAAACACAAAGAGCTATTTTCTGACTTTTGGGAAACCACCCTGGATTTAGGCCGAATCCCTGCGAACTCAGAATTCGAGTTTTCGGAAAGAATTCGTACCATCGCAGGATCACACAAAAAAGCTTTTGAGGCACTTAAGGACTATTTTGGCGAAGATTCTTTTTCAGACGCGCAAAGTGCTAGAAACAATGACCTTCTCGTCTATTTCGCTCTTGGGCAATTTGCACGCCATAAAGCCTATAGCAAAATGCCTGATGATATGAAGCGAGATATCAAAGCTTTTTTTGGCACCTATTCAGAATCGTTAGAAGTATCTAAGGAGCTACTTTTCAGCGTCGGAAATCCAAGAATCATCGAGGCTAAAGCTAGAGAAGCATATGAAAAATATAACTGCGGTAAGTATATGGATGGCCATTCGTGGGTCATCCCCAAAGAATTATTGAATGACCTTCCTCCAGAGCTAAGAATATATGTGGATTGCGCGTGCCAGCTATATGGAGATCTTGACGATATCGATCTGATAAAAATACACTTCAAATCAGGTAAAGTATCGTTAATGAAATACGACGATTTTACAAAAGATGTTCCACACCTTGTTCAACGCATTAAGATAAAACTTAGGGACCTCGACATAGATTTTTATGATTATGGCGAGAAATTTACGCCTCCCCCCCTCGAAAATAAACACTTGTTTATCTAGCGTGGTTAACCATGCCAACCGTATTAGATTAGGTCGGAACCACTACACATCTGCATTACTCAGAATAAACTTATACCGCGGATTCCAGATAAACTTGCAATATAAGCCCCGCGTTTGATTCGATATTTGTTAGTCCGCCCTCGGCTGCGTTCCCGTCGACAATCGTGGCGACCAGATCGGTCTTTGGTTTGGCTGAGTCCCTCAGTGGCTGGTCCTCCCCAAGCTTGAGCAAACCTGCGTTGCGAGGCTTGTCAAAAGGTGATTCGACCTGAAAGCCTGATCTGAACATCTGCCTAATACGGGTCTGTTCTTTAAGTGGCTCAAAGCGCTTATGACTCCTCTTGGCTATATTCTCCATATCAAGGCCAAGCAACACTGATGTTAGGTCGTCCTCGCAATTAGAATCGATGATTGCCGCGACAAATTTTCCAGAACGGGGAATAAGCACATTTCCAGTAACCTCAACACCCTCAGGCATTTCTATAAGTTCAGTGTCGCCTTGTTGTAGTGGGAGATAAAGGTTTGCTCTAAAGTGTAATGATCTTGGGAGAGGGGCAAGTTCTCCAATCCTCCCAATATTACTGAGAAACTGCTGACGTAGACCGAGTGCAGATCCTTCTCGGAGCCTTGCAACGACAGACATGTCACCACGATCTGGATGGAGTAACCGTTTTGCCTGCTCCAAATTAATTGTACGCAAATCACCAAAATCCCAATCGACCTGATAACGTTTGACTCCATCTAAGGCTAATATAGGAGTCGTCTTGGGCGTCACAGCGAGATCCGGCTTGGTTATATCGATCTCTTTTAACGACCCGGCAACTAGCAGAGCTGTTGTCAGTCCATCCCTACGAATCAGATCGCATTCCGGCGAAGCAACGAAAAAAACAAGGTCGTCGCGACCGGAAAAAAAACCACGAGGTTTAACCAGTTCCCCTGGCTTTGGCCCTAAAATGTCGCCAAAGGCAATTGGCCATTCAGCCCCGGTAGCATGATTGCGGCGTTTAGGATTAACAAAAAGCGTCTGCTCCAAAACAGTATAAGTATCGCGATCATTTGAAATCATCAGTGGCGCAGGATCATCCGCTACTTCATCAAGCACAATAGCGGCTTCTAACACAGCGCCATGAGCCTCGATTTCATATTGGAGCACACGATCAAAGACATCGAGTATGTAGCTAGACGTATTAATGCCCTCAAACCGGAGCAGCATATTTCGAATATGTTGCAAATCATCGATATCGATTTTCCGCAAAGTATTAGCTGCCTCGCTAGCGGCTTTGCTGGCATTCGCCTCCCAAGTATCCACGAAATTAGCTAGTGTTTGGCTATCTGATCGATGCGACGCAAGTGTGAGAATCAACCCTTCCAGTCGCCCCGGTTTCGGTAAATCTCTCTTTCTAATGTGCCGGAAAGCCGAAGCATGGAGTTTCACGTCCTCGCGGAACTCTTTCGCCAATGTGTCAATCCCTGGAACCTGCGACATGAGTACAATAGATGGAAGAAGACGATCCCCGCGGAGTTTGATCACTTCTATGAGCCGATCAACAGTCAATTTGCGCTCCTGTTCCCCTTGTTGAATCCCAAGGAAAAGGTCAATTACGATCAAGTCAACTTCGACAGCAGCCCCCACGAAATCTCGTCCGCATGTTTTAAATGGAATGTCGAGCGCATTAAGAGCGGTCTCTGCCATTTCCAAAAAGGGTTTGATCTCCTGTATTTTCTGTTCGTAAGTGTCAAACAGCTCTCCGAGTAAGTCCTTAATGCTATCCCGCTGTTGCCAAAGTGCGGTAATAAAGCCTTGGTTAGATTTTAGGTCCTCACGATCTTCAGAAGCGTAGCCAGGAAATATTGCCTCAATTCGCCTTGATGCAGCGCCTTGCGCATCATCAAAAAAGCTTTCCCAACCGTCCTCGTCTTGAAGCTCCGCCACTTGAGGAATCTCGTCGTATCCATCGTCGACGATAATTGCGGAACGAATCCCGGCATCATGAACGCGCTGCTTATCGCTCAACTCTCTCCCTCCACCACACGATAGTCAAACGTGGAGAAACGCCCTTCTTCATTGAGAGTATCCGGGTCCAACATCAGTGCGCCACCGTTATGCTCAGCTGCCTCCCGGGCAATGTAGAGGCCTAGGCCACGACGCCGACTCTTGTCTTTGAGTGAGAAAAAGAGATCGAAGACGCGATCCTTATATTGCTCTGAAACGCCCGGACCATTATCAGAGAACCGGATTCGTGGCGGGTTATCTTCAAGCGAAATTGTAATCTCCGGTCTGAATGACATCTTTCGCTGTTTCTCAACGTCCATCCAGTAAACCGAGTTGGAGATCAGGTTTTCCAACACCTGAACAACCATTCCCTTAACTGCGGATACCTGCACAGGTCTGTCAGGAGGTAGAACATTCAGCGTGACTTTATGACGCTCGAACTGTGCCTCATGGGCTCCTAGCATATCGTTCAAGAGTTCATCGAGGTTGAAACGTTCTTTGCGCTGCCTTCCTGTTACGCTGAGAGGGTCGAGAATTCGAAGCCGTTTGGTAATGCTCGTCATTGATGCCCTCAGGCTTTCAAGTCGACGGCGAATTTCATCCGGAACAGTTTTACGTTTCAGACTATTCAAAACATCAAGTGCGTCTTCTGCCGACCGGGTGAGTTCGTGCGCGACAACTTCCACCATTAAGCCAATTCCCGCCATGGCTAGCATTTGATCAGCATCTTTTTCCATGTCAGAAATATGTTCGCGAGCTTGGGCTGCGTATCGTGCGAACTCTTCGCGCATTAGCTCGAGCTCTTGAACCGCCTCTCGATGCTCCGATGGAACGACCTTTCGAATTGACTGGATTGCTGTTTTCATCCGTTTTTCGAGATCGAGCGTTTTGGTCTCGTCTGCGATGAAGGGCTTTTTAGCATCTTTTTGTTCGTCGGTGATGCGTTTCATTTCGTCTCGAAGACGCTCCACAGCGAACTGAATAGCTTCTTTGAGAATCGCTTCCTCTGGTGTTTGTCTCAATCCTTCGCGGTTAGTTTGATCGATAAGCTGAGGGTTCTGTAGACGACCGATTCCTACTTGCCCGACCAACTGAATCCTGTTAAGCGCATAACCTTTCGACGCCAGAGCAGTTTTGTCCAATTCAAGCCAATCGTCGTTTTCGGAACCATAAGGATAGACCCGGAAGTTGTCACGGTACAAGCGAACGCCCATCCATTGGTCTAGTAGGTTACGCAATGCCTGGTAATCTCCGGTCGATTTACCCTTGCGTAGGATTTTCCGGTTAAACCAGTAAAGCTCGAAATCGAAAGGCCCAACGCTATTCAAAGCAGAATAGTCAATATCCCGTTTGTTCATCCTCCGGCGTTTTGCCTTCAGCCCAACGAGTGCACCGTGCAAAACATCAGCGGTAGCGACCTCGATATTCACTTCCTGAGGGTGTTCAAAGCCAATATTGTTAAGTTCGATCCTAAGCTCTAATTCAGGACCTGCGTTGCTTATGCGGTACTGCCCTCGCACCATGGCATTTGCATGCGATAAAAAGTTCTTCTCAAGCCGCCGGATATTGACTCGCTTGCCATTCCAGAACACGGCAATGCGCTGACCAGAAATCTTGCCTAAAGGATTTACAAGCAGGGAGAAGTCATCAATTGCCAAGCGATCAACACGTTTTTCGCTCCAATCAGCGTTCAGCTTCCTTATCTTGATATCTGTTCCACTGAAATCTGGGCTGTCCTTCTTCTTGCCTCTTTTGGGCTTAACGTCAATGTCTTCGATCATTTTCAAAGCATCGTCAAACTCTGACCAATCGATATCAATAAGATTGTAGTAGTTGCCCTCCGTTTTTGTTGTTCGCACGGAGAGACGGTCGCCTAATCGCATTGCTGACAAGCGCCCGATCCCTTTTTCTCCTAGAAAGGGGGTGTGCGACTTCCCACCCGCTATAGCAGCATCGATCTCGCTTTTTCTAGACGAAGTCCCGATTACAAGGAAGACAGTGTCAAGCTCCTTCAAAGACATGCCTGACCCAGTATCTGAGATTGTTATTGAATTCAGATCGTCTATATCTTCAAGCGCACTCAGTAAGGTTTCATAGGAATTAGTTTCTTCGATTAACTCGCTGGCATTACCCCAGAGGTTTTCGGCTTCTGTATTAAGCTTGCCTAAAAGCTCTTCCTTAAGATCATCTATATCCAAAGAGCCATCGTCTTCTCCCTCCATTGCACGGAGTATCAGGGACTTGAGTTCCTGATAATCCCGTCGACCCATGACGATATCAAAATTAATCGTGACGCCGTTTTTAGAGCCTGCATCGATTCCATTCTTGATCAGCTCATAGAACGCAATAGCGTCGGAACTGATGAGTTCCGATCCCAGTTCTAAGATGGTTCGAGCCGTTACCTTAAACATATATTTTCCCTGCAAGTCCTGACTGACTGTTAGGCAAATTTATATTCGTAATCTTTTCGCCTATTTGCCAGAAGTTCGTATTGCCACCAAAATATTTCCAAACTCTACGGCTGTGATAGGTTTTTCCATCTCCTACGGTACCCGTAAGGATAATGCTTTTGGGGTCATCTAATTCAAAATTATTGATAATATCCGACAATCGAGCTGTTTCAATATGGATGACAGGCTCGATTCCGTGACGGTCTAGTTCTGATTGAATCAGCTCGTCATACATATTATCGCTAGTGGTGATAGGCCCATAGTGCCTTAAGAACCTTACTAGTTGGCTGCTGTGTGTCACGACTTCACTAGACTCCTTATTTATTACTCTATAAATCCTTTTTAAATTCTGGTAACTAAAGACTACAGATTAAACACGCTTGATCCTCTGGATCATCATCCACCATTCGCTTTAGTGCTTCCTGCCACCGTTCCGAACCTTGTTTACTTGTAGCGATTACGCCTGATTCTTTTTCTCTTCTCTCGGCGCGCTCAACCAATTCGTCTATCGTTCCTTGAGATGACCACGTATAGCCATGTCCTTGAATTGGTATTTCCCCTTCTTTCCAGTCATATTTCGTTCGCACTCGCTGTTCAAATTGACGCGCTTTTTCAAACAACTCCGGATGGTTCCTCTTGAGACCCAGCCATTCATCCTGGCGCTGAAAGAAACAGAAATAACAGCCTGACCTCGATCTCCATTTGTAATATTCAGGAATACCAACTGTATCTTCTAGCAATTGAAAAATATCATCCCTGACTAATCCATCTTCTATAAAAGGGAACACCGCTTTAATGTTGTCTTTTTGGCTGATATAACCATTACGGTTTTCATCCGCTCTAATCCCGATATAGCTGACCACAAGATCATCGCCCACAAACTCCTCAAAGGGTTTTATTTTCATAGTTCGGGTACACCAGCGCTGTTGAGCAGAGGGTAAATACTCATTAAATACTTTTAACCAATGTTCGAAATCTTTACCGCTACTTAGACGAATGATTTCCTTGCCCAGATAGGCTTCGAGTTTATCAAGAAAGTCATAGACCTCTTTTAGCTCTGCCCCAGTATCGCTGAAAAAATACTCTACCTTGTCATGGATACTTGGATACCGATCTTTGATATAAATGGCTAACGCGGCACTATCCTTACCTCCGGATAAACCTAAGACATGGCGTGCCTCATCCAGCTCGGTCAGTTCCTTCATGGTAATTTTATTATTAGCCATTTTTGACCTCTTTGATTTGTTGCCGCGTTTTTGCCGAATAAGACTTTCTTGTATTTGGCTTATTCCTTTCCGTCAGAAATTCATCCACTAACTCAGCAAGTACAGCGAGTTGTAATTCACTATCAGAATGTTCTAGCAACATCTTTCTCAATTCAGCCTTACAAGGCTGAATTGCCTCTTTTCTTTTTCGGTCAATCGCTACAACCTCATCTATCGGCTCACCACCCTTCTTAAGCGATTTGAGCAGGATGACATCAAACTCACCATCCATATCTTTTTTAGATCTATCATAGTGTACGCGCAGCGCTTCGAGATCCAGAATACGCTTGGCAAAATCACTTAACTTAACGTCCGCTTCAGCACGGTTGGTGTCCGTCCAGCTTTTTGAAGGTTTCTGCCCTAAAAACATCAAGATGGTTTCAAGCCAGCTTTCATCCTTACCTTCTTTTTTGGTAATCCTTTTAATAAATGCCCTGAGACCATCTACATCAACCGTATGTTGATCAAGCCCCTCATACCTGCCTATAGCCTTCCTCCTCAGGTCAGAAAGTTCTGAGTTTTCATCCATATGAAATGCTTCAAGCAGCATTTTTATTTGCTGCTTTATCATATTAGGATACGCATCCTTGAGTTCTTTCAGACAACTTTGTAGCGAAAGTGCCAGCCCTTCCAAATTCGGTTTCTTCTTGGTAAGTTCTTTTTCATAGCCTAGTGCTCTAGGTATGTCTTCAAATATCAGATGTTCTGGAGATTTTGCTAGGTTAAATGCGTTACGCACGTTCTTGGCTTTCTCGGAAAGATCAGACGATCTCGTTTTCTGCGTGTACAAGGGTAAATCACCTATAAATTTAGCCAGCGGGCTTACAAGCTGCACGACGGTCTGCTTAGATCCGGTATCAATGATTTTGCAATATTCCTTGTAAATTGAGGAACGTAGGCCCGTGATTCTGAATCGCTGGAAAGTAAATTCATCAGGCCTCTTAACAAATCTATCCAGCATATCCTGTGTCAGGATAGGCCGGTAACTACGGCCTTCATAAAGCGCTAATTCATGCTGGTAAACAACATAGGCGGCAATATATAGAATGGGCAAGACGCCGGCTTTCACTCCATAAGGCGGCGCCATTAAGGTAGCATTCAAATCAGCAAAGGACTTAGGTTCCTTCTCAGTGCTATCAAGAAATGTATTGATTTCCTTCCATACATGATAGAGCGTAGATCGTTTACTCGGTTCCTGAAATTCAAGACTATCTTTATTATGCAATCCGGTTTCCCGGATGATCGACCTGTAAATCGCTTTTTCCGGAGGAAACTTTTCTATACCCAGATCCTTTTCATCCGGACACGCCATCATCGCTTCAAGTAATTTATTTCTCGCGGCATTGGCTTGCGCCGAAGGACGGTCTCGGTTGATCAGTTCATTATGAAGAACGGGCGCTTTACTAAATACCCGTTCCAACACTCGCGATAATTCTTCCTGAAAGTTTCGTTTATTGGATACAACCAACGATTCACCTTCGTTGAACCAGAGACATTCCTGGGGCTGCTCCTGTAAGCGTTGTAATAACAAATTCTGGGAATACTCGGCGGCTGCCATCCTGTCTTCAAATTCTCGTTTGGCAACGGGATCACTATTGAGTTCCTGCCTTGTATTCTGAACCTGCCGTAACGCTAACACCTCTGCAGTAGCCTCCCTCAGCTGTGTACCGTTGAGACATAACGCCACGATATCCACATCTGAAAATTGATGAACGACCGACTCATGGAAGATTTTCTCATCATCCTTTGCCGATGCCAGGAAAAATATAATGCGAGGTTCGTTGGTTTGTGCAGGAGAAGATGCGTAGGTTTGCGCATCTACAAACTCTGGTAAGAAGTATCGAAGGGCACCGCTTTTAATAGTGTGTCGCCGGGCAACAATCGGCATAACCGTATCCGAACCATTTAATTCGGAGGCTAGTGAAAATTCTCCACGATTACTTAATTCTTCTTCTAAGGCTTCTTCGAGATCAAAATCACTTCCTTGCCAAACACGGTATTCACCGCTAAATCGCCGAAAAGTCACAATTGACTTGTCACTTAACGCTTTTAGAGAGCGGGAAACCGCCGTCTTGTTCCGCCCACAGGTTTCAAGAAGCGCCTTGGAAGCCTTGAACCCACCTTTAATTCCAATTATGTTGAGCAGGCCAATTGTCTTTAAGAGGTCTAGCTGATCATCGGGTGCGTCTCCTAGCCGTTCAACGGCGGTCACAACTTCCGCCCACCTTCTATGGGTACGGTAATCGCCTAATGCTGCAGGTTGGTTCATAATGAAGTAGTCATAGACATGGTGAGGATATATCCACTCCTCTACCGATTCCATTCGTTCAAGCATATCCTGGAGACCAAATTCTTCATGACTTCCAAGATAGCTGAATAAGGTCCGTTCATTCTGTGCCACTTTCTGACATAGTGCAGGTAATAGAATTGCGCTCACTGGATGTAAGGGGTAACAATTGCGCATTAAATCTACTGCAGAGGTCTGATTCATCATTCCCGGCAGTGCTTCGTTCTCCTTTAATATCTCTACGATTTCTTTCGTAGCAGATCGGATTTTTCTTGTTTCTTGCTGTGTTAAGTCGTAGTCAAAAGCGGCGCTAACAACACGAAGCACCTGCTCAGCTGATTCAAGAAAAGGAACATCTTCAAATCGTCCCTGTACTTTCGACCATTCATTTTTAAGGCTTTCGCCCAACCCCTTGGCATACTGCTCAAAGGACTGATGGAGCAACACGAAGAGAAAGAGATTACATTCACTGCCTTTGCAGGCATGTTCCGCCAATGCCTGAAGCATATAAATATCATTAGCACCGTAATGCCGGGCTTCAAACTCCAAAAATTTACCAAGCTCATCAATGACCAGATAAATACCTCTGCATTCTTTATTCAGAAGCGCAGCCTGCAAGGCTTTAACATGGTTTAATAATTCACTAGTAGAGACGTTATCTTTTCCGGAAAGATTTTTTAACTGCGCAATAATTTTAGGTCTAGGGCCGCTAAACATTCCGAAAAATGTTTCTGCCGACTCATAGAGACCTTCTACGATTTTCTTTCCCATCGCTTCCGGAGAACCGGTGATTAGCACCTTTAAGTATCCGTTACTTTTTGCTGTTTCTTTTCGAAAAGGTTTTACGATATCCGCTTCAGCAGATTTCAGGTTTTTAAATGCAGACCTTGTAGTATCCAGATCGGGAGAAGAAAGCAGGTGAGATAGGAAAACCGAACTGGAAGACTTACCCGAACCATATGGGCCAATCAGGGACCACGCCCTGGGTACTTGTTTATTGTTAAATCCTTCCGATACTCTTGAAAAGAGTTTAAGTGCCCTTGAGGTTGGAATATAAGCATTAATAACATCTAAGGAATCGGCGTCTCTCTCAAGATTGATAGAACGGGTGTAATGAGTATTTACCTGTATTTTGTTTTTTATACTCATGCAGCAATTCCTTCTCTCGAGTTATCGTAGTGCTTCTTCACAAAGTCGATAGCGTCAATATTTTCTGAAAGATAGATCTGATGCTGACCCGCAGTATCGCGGATATCGAAAATACCAGGGATAAAATCAACTAGTCTTTCCAGTTTGGCAACAAGGTCATTTTCCGTTAATCGGAAAACTGACCCGATAGCAGGGTAATTGTCTTTGCTGTACATCAAATCTTCTACCGGAATGACCGACGTATCTTTCATCTCAAACATTTCACACACAGCAAATCCCAAAACCCCTAAAGGCAAATCAGGGCGTGAACTTGGGCGCGAATGATAATTTCTTCCTCCGGAAGATTGCGTGACGAGCTTTAAGAGGGCAAAAGGTGAATCTAGGGCTTCTTCAAAGGGCGTACGGGTATTCCCCTTAGACTGGGTATACATTCTGGGAAGCAGAGCAGCATCGTTCTTCAACGTGCTAGCAGATGGCTTTTTCTTGCTAGTCACCTGATCATTGACAAAATCGATCAACGCTGTGGTTAATTCCTGGCCCGTGAATTCCGGTTTATGGAAGCGATTGAAAAACCAGTACCAGGACGTAGCCAATTCAGCATTGGTGGTAAGCAACCAGTGAAGCAACCAGATAGTGGCTTCATCTTCCAGATAAGGATCGAGTCCATCTTCAGAGAGAATTGCCATTCCAAGATCGGTAGGAACATTCTCAACCGGTTCGATCATACGGCAGGCCCGCAGCCAGTATTTGATGGCCGTTACCATGTTTTTACCTACTCCCAATCTGACCGTGGCTTCATCAGATTCAAATACACGGCTGCCATCTTTATCAGTCAGGGCTTGAAAACCTTTCGACAGCCAGCCATAGCGAACAGCGAAGGTTTCATGACGACCAAATGCTACTTTCGATGGATTAAACAGCATTAACGCTCCCCCCTCGCGTTCTGCTCCGAGAACAATGGCAACGTAGGATTGCCTCGTTCTTCTAGGAAATGATCAACATTTTCAAGAAACCACTGTTTGAGATTTAGCCCTTCACTACCCAAGGCTTTGTATAGTTCTTGCTTAACTTCAGGGTCTATTTCTATCACAATCCGGCCACTATTGCCTTTAGCCATGTCGTATTACTCCAATCACAAAAACAATGTTATGTAACATATATTACATTTTAACCTAACATACCCCAAGAAATAATTATTTATACAATTCAATAAATTAAATACCCATTCTGCAAACACTCTTAAGCCATGTGTATTTATCCATAATTTTCTAACATATAGATATTTTGTGGCTTGAAACCAAACACAGAGCTAGTGTAGTCTGAAACCTGTTTTACCCGCTGTCTCTGACAGCAACCCTTGTTGGCACTGCCAACACCCTCGCGCCTCGTCGGACCGTGAAACAGGCGCTGTGACCACCCGGTCACCGGTTCATTTTCCAATCCTATTTTCCAACCCTGCCGGGGAGTGTTTCCCCTGTTACGGGAGATCTCTCTGCTATTTTTCAACCGCTAACCAAGAGAGGTAATCCATGAATATCGATGGTGTATTAACTATTCGTACAATCCAGGGCCGTAACGGGCCATTTAATGTCGGCCATCTGATCACCGATCTGGGCGAGTTTGCCGTTAAGGAGACCCTGCTCGATCAATATGATGAAGGCCGCTATGAGGGAAATTTCAGCATCACGCAGATTTTCCCGGCTTCTTATCTGGCCGGTGGCCGTTTTGTTGTTGAGGTTCGGGCGACTTTAAAGAACCTGACACTCGACGGTGTCGATGAGCTAAAACCTGAAGACACGGCAGTCGCGCCGGAGCCTGATCCGATTGACGATCAGATTCCCACCGCCGCTGCTCCACCTGAATCAGATGATCAACTACCTGAACAATCTGAAACTGATATTGAAGGCGACGGTGATGAGGCTCTGTTTGGCACACTCTGGCCGCTTGGCGCTCAGGTCAAACTCGATCCAACGGTTGACCGTCAGCACTTCCGTGATCAACGCAATCGTCTCAAAGCGTTGAGCTACACGTTTGATGCGATTGAACAGATCTGGAGCGTGAAGCCCCACTAATCACTAACACTAACCATTAACCCAGCCGGGAATTCATGCCCGGTGGGCGTGAATTCTCCGGCTCGCTTCATAAAGGAGAAAATCATGTCTGAATCACATCTGATGCAGTTAGACGCTGCACCGGAGCTGTTTGCCGACGCTCTGCTGGTAGACGCCTGCGACAATCTGCTGTTTCTGTCCCTTTGGGGTCGCGATACCGCACTTCAGGAGTTCCTGGCCAGAGTCTCGCTCGTGAATCACGAGGGTGGCCTGGATCGTTTCTTTCTGAATGTCGGCGTCAAGGCCAGCGGCGAACCACAACGCAGGCTTGTTCAGATCGGCGAAGCGGATCGGTTAAATCACCACACGGGTCGCATGCCGACGAACAACGTCTTTGGCAACATGGCACATCTGTGGCTGTTTGATAGATTGATCGCGGAACCTGACCTTGCCAATCGCCGCACAATGGCGCTGTTCAGACAGTACGAGATGACAAAGAACGGCCCTCTGGCTGCTCACCATCGTATCTGGCCACTGGCCAGGGCGATATGTCACCTGCCACTGCTCGACCACTGGGCCGATGCGGTGATCAACCTCTTCTACAAGCGAGACTGGATCAAAGATCTTGATGGCATCGGTGTGAATGGTGCCCTGATCGATCTAAGCCTTAGCGAAGAGATCGAAGAGGAGATCACCCGCCTGATCAAGGAGGGTGTGCTCACCGTCAACTAACAACCAGCCCCTCCTTCTGGGGGCTTTCTTGATTCTCCTACATAGGACAATCAAGAAAGCATCTGGAATTTGGTTTCATCGTGGCTACTGCGCATTCAGTAGCACCCTTGCCGGTTTTTTACCGGCACCCAACAGGCGTTTCACCGAACCGCGAAACAAACGCCTCGGCTATCTGGCCGTCGGTTCATTTTTTACATTTTCATTCACCTGCGGGGTATTTCATACCCTTTGGGGTCATGGTGCACCTCGCTTTTATTCAACTGTTAATAGAAGGAGAGACACCATGGCTTTAATGTTTCAGCGCCTGGCGCTTAATTTCATAAAGAACGGCTACTACCCGACCGACAGCGAGACCACGGCGCGTATCCTGTCGGCACTGTCGGTAGCAAAGAGGGGCAATATCCGTATCCTCGACCCCTGTGTCGGTGAAGGCGTTGCCCTGGCAGAATGTAAACATCACCTGGACGCGGAACGTGTAGAGGCCTTCGGTGTGGAATATGACAAAGAGCGGGCCTGGCACGCCAAAGGCATTCTGGATCGCTGCATTCATGGCGATATCCAGGAGTGCAATATCGGTCAGCGTCAGTTCGGGTTTTTATGGCTCAATCCACCTTACGGTGATCTGATTGCCGACAAAGGCAGCACTGGCGATCATCTCGGCGGTAAAGGACGTAAACGGCTGGAGAAGCTGTTCTATAACTTCACCGTACCCGCCCTGCAATTCGGCGGCGTCATGGCACTCATTATTCCGCGTTATACGCTGGATAAAGAATTTATTTCCTGGATCACCACTCACTTCCATCGGGTTGAGGTATTCAAGGCACCCGAACAGCAGTTCAAACAGATTGTCGTGTTTGGTGTTCGACGCCGTACCAGAGAAGCCGTGGGTGATAAATCGGGGGCTAAACAGCGCCTTTTATCTATTGTCGCTGGAGAGCTGGAGCCTGATGAACTGCCTGAACAGTGGTCGCTGGAACCTTACGAGGTACCAACATCACCGGGTGGTGAGGTCAAGTTCAACTACACCAGGTTAGATGCAGACCAGTTGTTCGACGAGACCCAGCGTAACCCTTGTCTATGGGATCAATTCGATCTCAAGTTCAGGCGGCTCGCATTGGAGAGTTCACGGCGACCACTGAGATCGATGTCTGACTGGCATCTGGCGCTTGCGCTGGCAGCTGGTCAGGTCTCTGGTCTCGTCCGGTCACAGGACGGTCGTCAATTCCTGATCAAAGGCGGAACGCATAAAGAGAAGATGAGAGAGGTACGCCAGGAGATTCAGCCGGATAATACGCTGACCTCCACTACCATTCTCACCGACCGGTTTGTGCCGACAATCCGGGCAATCGATTTCACACCGGGGCCTGATTATGCCCGCGTGGTAGAGATCAGATAGCTGTATGTCGACCTGTCTTAACCCATCTGGGGAGATCATCTCTCCCTTCAATTTCACCCGTCGCCGTTGCGGTCTCAACGGCACCCTTGTCTGACTGTTTAACCCGTCAGACACCCAGCACCTACACAGAACCGGGCAGCAGGTGCAGTGGCCATCAGGTCATCGGTTCACGAAGTTTAATCAATCTTAATTCACCCCTATGGGAAAAATCGATCTTTCCCGTTTGGGAGCGATGCGTTTTCTCCCGTGATTTATCAACCGTTCAATTCAAGGAGAAAATTTATGTCACTACATCGATACACCACCACTCAGGGCGATAAAAAAGTTGTCGTCACGCTGGGATGGGATCGTCCGTTACAGGGCTTTTTTATGACCATCGTTGAATCGGCCTCGAAATCATCGACCGTGGTTACACACGATGATCAGGAAGACGACGAGACCTTCCTCTTCAACAGTCTGGAACAACAAAACCCATACCCGAAGGAGATCAACGGCTATCTGGCGGAGCTGGAACACCACGGTGTCGAGCTTCCCGAACAGATGGTCGACGAAGTTCTTTCGGACGGAATGAAAAACGTCGGCAATAAGTATGTGGAACACACCATTGAAAACAGCCGTTACGTAAGAAATCCGATGCTTTAACTCAAGGCGCTTTATCGAGCGCCATTTTTCAAACCCATAAGGGCAGTCAGTTAACCCTTATGGGGATAACACTGCCCTTCTCTTTTACTTCCAATCAGGAGAAGGCAGATGAATGCAGTAGCTGAAGCAGTTCAGTTAGATGTTGAGGAGGATTCACCTAATGTGATTCCGCTGACTCAGTTTGTTACCGACTTTGGTGATGACCTGCTGGCAGCGGTCTCACGCCAGAACCCTCCGGTTTATAACGGCGAGTCCAACCCGCACCGCGCTCTGGTGATGACCGGACTCAAACGCAGACCTTTCTCGGCCCAGGCCGATGTTGTGCAGGCGATCACTCGTCTGTTAATCGACGAAGCTGAGAAGGCTGCGATTATTAATGCAGAGATGGGAACAGGCAAGACGATGATGGCAGTTGCCGCTGCGGCGGTAATGCATGCCGAAGGTTATCGTCGCTCTTTGGTAATCTCTCCGCCGCACCTTGTATACAAGTGGCGGCGGGAGATTCTGGAGACGGTGCCTAATGCCCGCGTCTGGATACTCAACGGCCCCGATACCATGCGCAAGCTATTACAGTTGCGAACGGTACTGGATCAAACCATTCAGCACAGCGGCCCGGAGTTTTTTATCCTCGGTCGTGTGCGTATGCGCATGGGTTCACACTGGAAACCGGCCTTTGCAGTCAGCAGGCGTCATCTGCGTCAACATACGGAAGAAGGCAACGACAATTCGCCGAGCTTCGTAACGACGCTGGAACAGGCAAGCTGCCCAGGGTGCGGTACGCTCATCGTTGATGGTGAGGGTAATTCGGTGGAACCAGATCGTTTCATGACAGACCGACAGCAACACTGCTCGGAATGCGATGAACCGCTCTGGACACTGATCCGTCCTGGCCGTCGGCAAAAGAGCCGTAAGCAGCTGGTGATCGATGCGATGTGTCAGTTACCGACCATCGGTAAAAAGACGGCGGAGAAACTGGTCGGTAGTTTTGGTGAAGAGCTGCTCTCCGGCATGCTGGCTGACAACCTCTACGAGTTCATCAACCTGATGGATGAGAACGGGGAGCTGGTCTTTACCGACAGGCAGGCCACCTGCATGGAACGTGCCATGGCAACCCTGGAGTTGTCATTTGGTCAGGGCGGTTATCAACCGACGGAGTTTATCAAACGGTATCTGCCGGATGGTTACTTCGATCTGTTGATCGTTGATGAAGGCCATGAGTATAAAAACGATGGTTCGGCTCAAGGGCAGGCCATGGGTGTATTGGCCAATAAAGTGCGCAAGGTGTTGTTGCTCACGGGGACGTTGATGGGTGGTTACGCCGATGATCTCTTTTTTCTGCTGTGGCGCATCATGCCACAACGGATGATCGAGGACGGCTTTCGCTACAACCCAAAGAGTGGCAGTCTGGGCACGGCGGCGATGGCGTTTATGCGTCAACACGGAATCCTGAAAGATATCTATAAGGAGACCGAGCAGAAACATCATCGCACGGCGCGAGGTAAAAGCGTCACCGCACGTACTCAAAAGGCACCGGGCTTCGGCCCGTTGGGTGTTGCGCGTTATGTACTGCCGTTCACGGCCTTTCTGAAGCTCAGGGATATTGGTGACAATGTGTTGCCACCCTACCAGGAGCATTTCACGGAAGTGGCGATGACAGAGGTACAAGGCGAGCGATACCTTGAGCTGGAAACCAGACTCACCGATGAGCTGAAAAAAGCCCTGCGGTATGGAGACAACAGTCTTCTGGGGGTTGTACTTAACTGCCTGCTGGCGTGGCCGGACTGCTGTTTCCGTGAGGAGGTAGTGAAACATCCACGCACCCGACAATTGCTGGCATTCGTGCCGACAGTGATTGGGGCAGAAGCTTCACCAAAAGAAGCAGAGCTGTTGAGGTTATGCAAAGCAGAAAAAGAGCGTGGCCGTCGTGTGTTGGTATACACCACCTACACCGGCACCCGTAACACCACAGCCAGACTGAAAGGTCTGCTGGAGGCGGAAGGGTTCAAGGCTGCGGTACTGAAAGCGAGTGTGGATACGTGTAAGCGGGAAGACTGGATCTGTGATCAGGTTGAGCGTGGAGTGGATGTGATTATCACCAACCCCGAACTCGTCAAAACCGGACTGGATCTGCTGGACTTTCCGACCATCGCGTTTCTTCAGTCGGGCTATACCGTCTATACGCTTCAACAAGCCGCTCGACGCTCATGGCGTATTGGTCAAACGGAACCGGTTGATGTCTACTTCCTCGGCTACAGCGGCTCAGCACAGATGACGTGCCTATCGTTGATGGCCAAAAAGATTGCCGTCAGCCAGTCTACATCGGGCGACATGCCGGATACCGGGTTGGATGTACTCAATCAGGATGGAGACTCTATTGAAGTGGCTTTGGCTAAGCAATTAATCAACTGAAAAGGAGTAATCGACTGTGCCGCCAAACGTTTTGTTTGGCGGTTTTCTTACATAGTTAAAACACACATATTTCTAACCGGGAAATAAATATCACCCCACGAAACCTACCACACACATCGCGCAACATTACACAAACCCGAACCCATATTATTTAACTGTAATGTCTGTATCGCCTTGTCATCAGAGGTATTTCCCTAAAATACTAATCAAAGTCGCAGTAACAACAGAATGATTTCAGCCACACGTAATCGAGGAAACTAACGATGAAAACTCCAATTCATATAATGACCCTAACCCTGATCCTGGACTATGGAGTGGACTTTCTTCGTTTCAGTAGACACTCATGCCTCACGCCTGGACTTTATTCATTGTATTATGCCCATTTCGTGACAAAAGCATGAGGGGCGTTTGTAATGTTCTGTGGTGTAGGCCTCCGCCAGTTTCGTCATCAACTGCTGTGGGTCGGCATCATAAATCACCTGCGCGCCGGTATCTTTATCGTCAAAACTGGCGACAATGTCGGGGATCTTTGCAGTGATACCGCCGCTTCCCTCCAGCACACCGATCAATTTACCTTCATCGTAAGCGATGGCGAATTCACCCAACGTCCCGGAGCGGCCGCCGAGAATAATCACCATGTCGCTGGAGCGGATGTTGGTCACCTCGCGCCCCATCAGACCGCTACCGGTATAAATGATCACATCGAAACAGTCAGAAGGCGAGTGGTATTTGTGCACATGCTCATCCAGGCTTAGTGCAGGTGAAATACCGATGGAAAGACCGCCGGAAGTTGTTGCGCCACGGGCGCACTCATAAGGAAGTCCGGGGCACGCACCGGTAATCAGCACAAAATTCCGTTTAGCGATCGCCTCTCCCAACGCATAGGCAGCATCCTTTGCCTGTTGTGGCTGATCGTGATCTGCCGAACCCATCACACCGACAGTGAACCGCATACTCGGCGCCTTGTCGAGAAATGTCTGCGGCCGTTTCAGAAATCGCTCTTTACACTGCTCAGAGCAGAAATAGTAACTGCGGCCCTCATATTCGGCCACGGCTTTCGCATTACGCGGCTCAAGCTCCATTAAACAGACAGGGTCACGAACCATGTTTACTCTCCTTAAGACCAGGAAAATCAATCGCGCGCACAACACGCCTCCCGACACCAGACACGGCGACAATCAGTATTATTACAGATGGCATCCCTGCGTTGGCTCACGTAGCGACGCCGCGCCCACGGCGCCAACAGGCGTTTAACCAGTGAAGGATGATAATGTCGTCGCAACAACTCACGCAGATTCGGACTGGTAGCAAGCTGCCGCGCAAACCAGCCATAGCCACGATTTCCCAGCTGGCTGAAGAGGGCACGATTGACTACCGAGGTCTCCATCTGCGGTTTCAAAGCCCGCTTCCAAAGCGTGTCGTAGTTTTCACCGTTCAGCAAGCTTTGCGCCGCCAGCACACCGGACGAGATCGCCAGGCGCATGCCGAACCCCCACAGCGTATCCTGAAAACCGGCCTGCTCCCCCACTATCGGATGGGGGCCACGGTAGGCGCTATGCGGGATGTGGAAGTTGCCAGTGCCTCCATGGAATACAGGGTTCTGCATCTCCAGTCTCACCAGCCGTTGAAACGTCTCCACGGTACGCTGCGCATAGCGTTTCTGCTGCTTGAAACCGGAAAACATGCAACTCTTGACGGTGCCTTTGCCATCTATCACCAGCAGATATGCATAGCCCTGCGGGGCCAGCTCATCGTCACAGATCGCCCAGTAACCATCGGCCATCCCGGTCTCGAAATGGTAACCTACGGCGATGGCATCGGCGGCACGCGGACCGGCAGCAATGATGCCACTACCCGCTATATAGTTCAGACGGCTGTTGAAGCGCACCTCTACCCCGAGGGCCTGGGCCTGCCTCAGCAGCGCGCTATCGAGCGTGCCGGGGCCGGGGCCACGTTCTACCAGGTAAAATAGTGCCTCGCCTCCCTTTAGCTCATAGCGCTTTCCTGCCGGGTCGAAAACGGTACTGTTGAGACATGGCACGGCAGTAAAGTCAGTCGTCAACCCCATATCTTCGAACATCTTTAACGCATCTTCTCGGGTAGTCCAGTTTTCCAGACCCTGAAAATCACGGCCGAAGCGATGGCCCACTTCTTTGTATGCTTCATGTACAACAACTCGGCGGCCTGCCTGTGCCAGAGTGATCGCTGCCGCCAATCCCGCTGGACCAGCTCCGGCGATCTCAATAGCAGACCCTGTATGTACGCTATTCCTGTTATCCACTATCGATTGCCCCAAGGTCAGTGCCGATGTTTATCGTCATCATCACCCGACTTGCCGTGCCCACCATGCATGAAAAAGTGCATACCGACACAACCTAACAGCAGCAATACCAAAAGCCAGTTATCCGTTAACCACGCCATAAACTTTTCTCCTCCAATGACCCCATTCGAGACCACGAATCGAATGCCAAACGAAATGAACAGGGTGTTGTGCTGTCATCCTTATGAGTCATGACCACTCTTCCCGGACACTTCAGTGCAGCGCAAAAACCAGATCTGATAGAGGGAGATGGTGATCTGCAGCGCCCACGCTACTCCCAACAAACCACCGGCGGTCACCACGGTATAGGCGTAGACCGGGTCCCACTTGGTCAGAAACCAGGCCGCAATATCGGTAAAAATGGCGACAAACGGCAACAGTGTTAGCGTATGCTGGAACCAGGCAGGTAGCCGCGCAAAACGAAACACAATACCGATAGCAAGCGAGACCAGTGCGATACCAAACAGATGGATGTGAGACACCCTCATCAGGCTGTGCAACGAAACGCCAGTATCCACATTAGACACCTGTTTCACGCCATCGTAACTGGACAGATCTGGAATATCTAACCCGGACGAAGCGCTGTGGCAGACCACACAACTATCTTCGAGCATCGGATTTATGATGCGTTCATAATCTGCTTTCTGCGCACCCGATTTCAACCACTTAACAATATGATTGCGGTGCTCGATCTTGATATAGTCAGCCATGGGGCCTCGAATAGCAGACTCCAGTCGGGTACCACTGCGGTTGCCGTAATAGTTTTCGGCAACATCCTCCACGGACAGACCAGCCTGACCATCGATCCCATCGTAACTGGTATAGAGATAGGTCAGCGCCATCAGGTAGGCGACCCCTGCCAGCAATAGAAATGAGGTATACAACAGCTTCTCATTGAGCGTGCAATCATAAAAATGGCGCGGTCGGATAACCTGGCATGTCTCTGTTTGGTTTTTTTTGTTCATTACCTCTGTTCCAGTGCTCGCTCTACACCTTTGCCTTTGCCCCATTCAACTCGAAAACTAAAACCCGGTAGAAACCGGTAAAAAAAGCGAAATTCATTGACCCACCTGAGCGTCTTACCATGCATTCCCGCATAATCGTCCAGGGTCGTGCACCGCACCCTATTGGTTCGCTAACAGATAATCGACTAGCACCTCAATCTCCACGCCAGTCAATTTTCCTTGATAACTAGGCATAGAATTTCTCCCCGTTGCGATAGTCTCACGCAGGGTTTCCACCTCACTGCTCATGGAGTTGACGGCGGGCCCAAGCTTCTTTTTATCCATAGCATGACATAGCGCGCATTTCTGTTTGAAAAGCTGTTCCGCATCCACTATTTCACTGGCAAACACCGGTAGTGCTGGACCAACAAGCATTGCAATGAACAGTAGCGTTGCACGGTTTATTATTATGGCCATTCGGTTTCCCCCTACAATTTTATAAAAATACTGATTCAGCCAGGTTCGACTGGTTTTTATTTTTTCGAACCTCCTACGGCCTTCTCCAGGGTCATCAAAAATCCAAAAGCCGGGTCCTTGAATTGAGCATGGCGTAGCACGTCCCAGTGCTGGCGAAGATAATTCTGAAGAAATTGCACCACATGCCCAAGATCAATCACCTCATAGTGGCGCCCCTCTACAGATTCGGTACCTGAACCAAACGCCACCAGTCGTACAAGATGACCCGATGGTGCGGTTGCCCGACCCTTGTTAATAAGCTGTTTTACCAACTGCCCAACATCGTGCATTGGGCAACAGCCAAACCGCGCCAACATACTGCGCAGTACAGAGGGGTCAGTGGCGCCACGATTGAGTACGGCATGTCCCTCCTTAACCTCGCCGACCAGCATATCTGCCTGGTCATGAGGGCAGTGCAATGCTGGGTCCGGAGCGTACAATGTCTCATCTCCTCGTTTACCTGGTATCAGGTGACCCGCATCAGGAAAACGGAAGGCAAGAATGTCGAGATCCGTCGCTATGCGGTAATTTCTCTCTTTACCCACGGCTTCTATCACGGGATATTCAGCCACAGAGAAATAGCCATTGATGTGCAGATAGGCCTGTACCAGGGCGACGGCGTTATCCATCGCAACGCTTGTCCTGTTTTTCTCGAAGCGTAACGAAGTTGTAGATCGGCACCCATATCAGAGCGAAGAACCAGCCGTAACCATAGGCTTCAATCAAGCCGAGAAAGAAACTACCCCAGCTTATCCACTCAAATCCGGGCAATAGTTTTTGCCAGCTTTCATACATGGCGTGTTCTGGAAAAAGTAGATCGAACACAACACAGAGCGTAAAACTAATCGCCAGAGTCAAACTGGTTGCATGGCCTACACCAAACAAAGAAATTCCCTGCCGATGATGGCAACATCTCATGACGCTTCTCCCTGTTCCTTGTTGATATATTTTTCTGGTTCGGCGTCAAACTTATCGAGACAGTTCTTTGAGCAAAAACGGTAGAGCATCCCATGATACATTTTGCCATAGCCCTGATCCTCTTCGACCTCCATGTCACATACCGGGTCGATATGCTTTTTTCCTCCACCACGATGGGAGTGACCATGGCCATGCATCATGTGCGCACCACAGCCGTAGCGCATCATGAGAAAAAACAGAACCGCAAAGAGTAAGAATGAACCTAAGCCTTCCATAAACCACCTCCTAAAATAATTCTGTTAACAACTATTGTTGTCGCTGCTCATCCTCATCATTCACTTGCACCGTTAAAAAAGCCTTCCACCGTTTGATGGGTGGAAAAAAAGCAGGAGTGTGGCGAGCATAGTCTTCGTAAGCTTCACCAAACTCGGCAATGGAACGATTCTCCTCCACCCTGGCCAAGTGCACATAGGCAAGAAGAAGCATAGGAGCCATAATGACGGTCAACAGCGTTGGCCACTGCACCAGGAAACCAATAATGACCAGGAACAACCCCGTATATTGAGGATGGCGTGCATAGGCATAGATGCCATCTGTTACCAGACCACCTCGGGCTGCGTGTATTTGCGTCCAGCCTTTGGAGAGCAACAGATAACCCATCACCATCAGCACCAGACTCAGCCCCATCACAATTGCCCAGGCGAGGTCGGAACCACCGAACACCACTACCCATAAATGACCAAATTTATGACTGAAGGGTTGCAATGCCGGATAGGCATCCCCCAGCCAGCCGGTGAGTAAATAGATAGTTAAAGGAAAGCCATACATCTCGGCAAACAGCGCAACCAAAAATGCGGTCACAACGCCCATGCTGCGCCACTCCTGACTGCCTCGTGGTTTAAGAAAGCTCAGTATGAAAAAGAGAAAAATTCCTATATTGAAGGCTGCTACAATCCACATCCCATAGGCGTATCCGGTATCACCATGCATACAACCACTCCTTCGATATCAAAAATTCTGCACTCATGTTTTTTTGCTTCATTTCTTCTTCAACGCCTCATCCAGACCGGTCTTTTCCAGCACCTTGTCAACCCGTCTCGCTACCAACCAGGTGTATATAGCGCTGATAAGACACATGCCCCCCAAGACGAGGAGCAACATCGTTGCCAGCGATATTTCCCACCAGACAAATCCAAGAATCACTAGTGCCACCATGGCCACTAAACAGAGTCCGATCTGTTTTCCGGAATACACTCTATTATCACTTTGCTTCATCTCTTCGCTTCCTCGTCCACTCCGTTGCGAATTACCCAACACTTAAGACCAGCAACAACATCAAATTCCACGTCGCGCCCAAAAGAAAAAACACTAAAGCAGATACGAGGCCTATTTCCGCATGCACTTTAAACTGGCATCCAACTCCTCTTTGAAAACGCTTATTTAACCAACATGATTATTCACTCATCTGTATCTTCGCCTTTCTGAGACGCAGCGAGTTCCAAACTACATTCACTGAACTGAAGGCCATGGCCCCCACACCAACCATCGCATGTAAAAGCCCAACGGCTGCCAGAGGAATCGCAACGCCGTTATAGAACCATGCCCAGAAGTAGTTCTGCTTAATCTTGTTGAAAGTGGCATGGGAGAGCTTGATGGCGGTCACGACGGAACTGAGATCACCGCGCACCAGGGTGATATCGGAAGACTCGATGGCGATATCAGTCCCGGTACCGATGGCAATACCGATATTGGCCTGCTTCAGGGCTGGAGCGTCATTGATGCCGTCGCCCACCATAGCGACGATGCCTACCTCCTCCTGCAGTCGTCTGACTTCGGCCACCTTTTCTTCGGGCATCACCTCGGCCAGCACCCGACTGATCCCGACCTGCCTTGCTATCGCTTCACCGGTTCTTTTGTTGTCGCCGGTGATCATCGCGGTTCTGATACCAAGCGCCTCCAGCGCTTTTATCGCCTGAACAGAGTCATCCTTCAACGTATCAGCCACAGCGATGATGCCGGAAGGCTGTCCCTCAACGATCACCAGCATCGCAGTCTTTGCCTCATCCTCAAGACGCGTCATTTCAGTTTCGATTGCGGTGTCCACGCCAACGTCCGCCAACAGCTTGGTACTGCCAACCATGACTTCCTTACCATCCAGAAACGCTTTGACACCCTTGGCGGTTATCGCCTCGAAATCCTGCGGCGCAATCAGCGCTATGCTTCTTTCCTTCGCGCCTTTGACGATCGCTTGCCCGAGCGGATGTTCAGAACCGGCTTCGACCGAGGCCGCCAGTTGCAGCAGCGCTTCTTCACTCTCTACCGTGTCTTGTTCTTGGAACACGACAATATCGGTGACCTCCGGCTTGCCTTTGGTAATGGTGCCGGTCTTGTCAAAGACGATGGTATGAACATCTTTGATAGTCTGGATCGCTTCACCACTCCTGATCAGGACACCGTTCTCTGCGCCCATACCGCTGCCGACCATCAAGGCGGTAGGCGTACCGAGGCCGAGGGCGCAGGGACAAGAGATTACGAGTACAGCGATGCCTGAATAGATAGCCAGAGTAACAGGACTCAATTCAGTGTTGATCCAAGGTAGGAACGGCTCACCCCATTCGATAATGGACATAAAAAATCCAGGGAAAATTAGCCAAAGCACCATTGTGGAAATGGCTATACCCACAACGGTTGGCACCATATAACCGGTTATCCGGTCGGCAAATTCCTGAATCGGCACCTTGGAGCCCTGGCACTCCTCAACCATCTTAATCACCTGGGAGAGGAAGGTATCTTTACCAACCTTGGTCGCCTTGATCTTAAGCAGGCCATTCTGGTTAATGGTGGCACCAATGGCATTGTCGCCAGTTTTCTTCTTCACCGGCATTGACTCTCCGGTCGCCATGGACTCGTCGATGGCACTTTTTCCTTCGATGATGATGCCGTCCGTGGGGACTTTTTCTCCCGGCCTGACGACCATAATGTCCCCAGCTTTGACCTGTTCGATGGGAATCTCTTTCTCCTCGCCATCCACAACGATCCTGGCCGTCTTGGCCCCAAGCTGGAGCAGTTTTTTGATCGCCTGAGACGCCCGCCCCTTGGCCTTCACCTCCAGGTACCTACCGAGGAGGTGAAAGGTAACGATAGTGGTGGCCATCTCCATAAAACTGGCTGCGGGAAAGAAGAAGACCGCTAATCCCATCAGATAAGGGGGTACCGATCCCATTGAAATCAGCACGTCCATATTGGCGTGTCCATGACGCAAGGCCCGGAATGAAGATTGATGGGTAGGCCAGCCAAAAATAAAGACAATGGGAAAACCAAGCACTGCGATGATGGCGTTGTAATACGGTATAGGTGTCATCATGAAATGAATCATCATCAACACCATGATGACGGTTGCTGGCACTAAGGCGTAGATGAGAAGCTTTCTGGCCTTCTCGACCTTGATCAGATCATCCTCTCCCTTCTCTTCACTTTTATCCTCACCGATCTCTTCAACGACGCGGTAACCTGTCCCGTCAACCACCGTCTTGAGATCTGCCGGAGCGGTAATGGCCGCATCAAACTCAATGACAGCCTGTTCAGTTGCCAGATTGACCGATGCTGTAAAAACCCCATCTGCTTCGTTCAATGCCTTTTCGATAGTATGCACACAGGAGGCGCATGTCATGCCGCCGATCTTGAAGATTACTTTCTCCCTGACGCCTGCAACGTGATAGCCCGTACTCTCGATCACCTTGGCCAACTCGCCCGCACTTAGCACTTGGGAATCAAATTCAATGGTCGCCTTCTCGCTGGCAAAATTGACCGTGGCCTTTACTACACCTTCCGTACCATTGAGAGCACCTTCAATGGTGTTGACACAGGAGGCACAGTTCATCCCCGCTATGGGAAGAGTGACGGTCGCACCTTTACCAGCGGCTTTCAGTTTCGCCTTATTAATCTCTTCCTTTGGAGCGTGGGGAGTAAGAAATGATTCAGGCTCAGCATCAAACTTGCTCTTACAATTTGTGCTGCAAAAAAAATAGTCCTTGCCTTGATAAGTCGATTTGCCGGTGGAGTATTCAACATCCACCTCCATTCCACATACAGGATCGCGGATTGGCTGCTCCTCAACTGAAGCGTTAAGTTGTGTAACTGTGCTCATGCTGGTTCTCCCAATCAATCAAAAATCCAACCTATATGTGCCACACGGCACTACCGCATATCCATTTTCTTTTGCTGCATCATGTGCTTCATCATTTGGCCCATCATGCCCTGCATCATGTCCATGCGCTCTTCCATCATGCTGTGGCGTTGTCTCATCGCTTTGATGTCTGCCATATCATCGTCGTCATCCATCATCCCCATACGATCCTTGCCGCGCATTTGATCATCGGACATTTGACCCTGCATGGCTTTGGGCATTTTCCCCCGCATCTGTTTATCACCCATCGGGCCAGGAATTGATCCAGACATCATGCCTTGCATCATGCCCATGCCTTCGTGCATCTCTTCCATATGCTGGTGCATGAATTTTTGTTGATCCTTCATATTTTTCGAGCGATGAATCTGGTCCATGGTCTTTTGCATCTTCGCCATATGCTCATGCATGGCCTCCATATTCATCATTGGCATATCCATCATGGGCATTCCACCGGACATCATCATGCCAGGACTGGATTGGCGAGAATCATCATCTTTATGGTGATCCTCATCTGCCATCAATGAGTTTGAAAGCACTAGGAACACTACCGCCATCCCTGTAAGTAATTTGGTTTTCATCTCATTTCTCCTTGTAGTAAATTTGTTAAACTACCGACTCGATTAAATGACAGATCGCCTCACCATCAGGCTCACCATCCGGTATTGAATTCCACTTATCCAACGCATCATCCATCCTTTTTTGCAACGCATTGAGTTCAGCCAACCTGCTCCTGTTTTCATCAATGCGTTGCTGAATAATTTCACGCACTGCCGGGCAAGGGGAACGCCCATCGTTGCTATGCTCAAAAATGGTCTGAATATCGTTTAAGGTAAAACCGAGTCCCTTGGCCCGGCGAATAAATTTTGTTCGCTTAACATCGTCTTCACTAAAGAGTCGGTATCCATTAGCCGTATCACGCAATGGATTCAGTAAACCGATACGCACGTAGTGACGAATGGCGTCTGGCGTTGTTTGAGAGACTTTTGATAACTCACCGACCGTTAACATTAGCTTCACCCACTGTTTTGTCCCATCGTTAAATTAAGTGTAAAACCTAGGTGCTGCACACAGGTCAATAGCTTTTAGGAAAATATTTATTCATCACGAATCATCATTTGATGGGCCACGCCTTGCCCTAGATCAATTGTGTTTTTTATCGCCAACGTTTCTGGATCAAGCACCCAAATCTTTGGCTCCTTCCTGCTGGAGACATAAACTTTTTTCTGGCCACTTATATATGTCAGATGATAAGGAGCCGGTTTCAGTTCTACTGTTTTATGATCACCATTAGTGAGGCTAATTCGTGTAACAAAACCATCTTTTTTGCTGGCGACAAACAACCACTGGCCATCATCGGAAACATCAATTCCATGGGGAGTGTTTCCAACGTCGTAGGCGTTTTTTATCTGTCCGCTCACTAGATCAATGGCAGATGCGGTGGCACCGCCTTTATTTGCCATATAAAGTATTTCCCCTTGCTTTCCTAAAACAATGTGCTCGGGCTCTTTTCCAGTTTTCAATTCGCGCACAACTTTCCAACCACGTGTATCAATCTCACTGATGCTGTTTTCTCCTGCATTGGAGACATAGAGCCGCTTACCATCACTCCTAAACACGGCATAATTTGGCCACTGACCGGTATCCAGAGTCTTAATCACTAACATCGAGTCAAGATCGACAACCGAAATACCTCCATTGCCTGAATGAACAGCGATAGCGATCTTTCCGTCAGGCGATACGGCGGTATGGTGGGTAAGACCGCGCACAGAGACACGGCGCATAACATGACCATGTTTTGGGTGCACGATTGAAAGGTAGCTTTTGCTGGTAGAGCGCGCACTATCACTACCGACATGATGGGCGGCATGTTCTGCATCGCTCACCGCTGTCGGTTTATCAGGATTAGACGGCGTATCCGCTTCCATGGGTTTCATACTTCCCGCCACCAGGAATTCGCTGTTTGGGCTAGTAGACAAACCATGAGCATTTTCCAGCTCGTCGATATGCCCCACGATTTTATCCGTTTCCAGATCAATGATCACAATATCATTGGCATTTCCAGTCGGGACATATATAAATGGTCTGGCCATCACCACCGATGTCAGCAATGAAAGCACGATGAAGACGATTCCTTGTTTTTTCATAGCCTTTTTCTCCTATCTCTTTATCCCACTCTCCAGCCTGCTAACACGCTATCGAAATCAGATTACTGTGATCGTTTGTCTCTGGATATGCCGAACTTCCATACTAAAAATAGCAATAGTCCAAACACGGCCACTACTACTCCCCAGAACAACCAATGATGGCTACCGGGCATCACCGATTCGTGTATCGTATTCATAATTTCATGTGGCATCACAACCTCCCTCTGCTTACGCGATGTTGTTGTTCAATTCCACAACTAGATTGTTCCACTATTTGATCATCAAAAAGAACTGTTGATCACAATCGTCACCTCAATCAAGGGGCTCTCGGAGTCCGTAATAGCGAATGATCATTTGTTTCTGAGCAGCCATCGATTAGCCACCTACCTCTTCATCACTGTTTTGTTGCGTGCTGTTCATCAACGTTGCTAACAGCACTGTGGCATCACGCAATGCGACCGCGAATTGTTGTTGCGTCTTGTTGCTAAAACTCAGCTCCTTTGCGTTAGTGATCTGCGCTATGGACATACCACGGTAGGTGGAGATGATTCCTTTACTGATGCTCTCTTCCAATTCAAAAAAATAGTTTTTATTGATACTGATTAGCGCGACATTGGTTACCTGACGTTCGGCATCAAGGCCCACTGCAAGAGAGAGCCTGCCCTGCCGAAAGGGTGACCTTCTCACCACGGCCCCGCCGATGGTTTCACCACTTTGTTCATCCTGAGCTATAAAATAGCTATAGATTCCTTTTTTCAATCGCACGCCATAGGTCTCTTCTGCCCACATCACCGCTTCTTGGTCCACAGCCACAATCTTTTTAATCGACTTTGCAGACTTAGGCAATGTCGCCTCAAGCGCAGCCTCTTTACCCATCTGCTTTACTACCGGTCCTGCATGACTCCCTCCATGAGCAAACGCACTACGTGGCCCAGCGGCAGAGAGCACTAAAATGATAGCGATCAGCAGGCCACCGAATAAGTATGACAACGGTGTTGTAAAGCGCATTGGGTTCCTCTCTATCTCAAATATTTTAGCTGTTGAAATCATCTCACTGCAGTTGCTTGGACATAGGCTTGATCATCAATGCTCATGATCATGACCATCATCGCTCATCGCTTCGTCCATGACGCTGAAATCCATCCCCATATCGCTCATGTCGTCGTGGTGATTGACCGAACTGCTACTATTATTGCTGTGATCATTACCGCCGCCATGCGAATGATTATGTCCGTCGCCTTCCGCCTTCGGTAACGACATTACGCCCAGGCCATAGCGGTAAACTACTTCACCACCATGCCAGGCCGTGGAGCCTAAAACACTGCCCGCGATCACCATACAAACTACAAATGATTTTCCCAGGTTTTTGTCCTTGCGCACTCGGACGATGGACCATACAGCCAGCGCTAAAAATAACGTGATGGTAACAACGGCCCAGTTACGATGATCGGTCATGGCCAGATGTGAGGGGGTATCGTGGGCGACGGTGTTATAGGCATAGAGCCCGGTAATACCGGTAATGATGGTGAACCCAGCACCGAACCACAGTGCCCAGCGGGCAACAATCCGCCACTGCTCCTTCAATGGTGATTTGACAAACGGCGTCACGACAACTAGACCGACCGACAGAGACAATAACGCGACGGTAAAGTGGACAAAGATCGGATGCCAGTTGGGAATGATTTCAAACATCTACTACTCCTCATTCATTGTTTTCTAAAATTTAATATCAGCATTGAAACGATCAGACTTCATCCGACATCGCTTCAGAGTGGGTGCGCTCCACTTTTTCCAGCACGTTGCGCCGGATAATAGCGGTTGCTTTCCGATAGTTCGTCTTGTCACCCCTATTTACTCCCTGCCCCAGGCGGTGCACGGTTAGGGGGAAGCGCGGGGGGTGCCGCTAAATTATCCAGTTCGATCTCTTCGCTGTCGTGCACCCAGGCTCGGCATAAACACCCCACCCAGCCGCCACCAAGCTGCACACCGACTGCAATCAGTGCCTTTTCGATCTGCATCTCCGTCACCTGCAACAGGTCATAGGTGATGTACGCTCTGTCATCTTCGACTACCACCTCCTTCACGCCCATCATCTCCGACAAATAAGGAACGAGCAGTTCAGTGACCTCGTGATCCAGTGATTCCGTCAGAATCATCGTTCGCCGCTTAAGAACTTCGCTTCGATCCTTGCCAACTTTGGCACTGTAGAGGCTCGGATGGACAACAAACGTTTTCCGGCACTGCTCGGAGCAGAAATGAAAGTACATCTTATGATGCTCAATAGTGGGTACTTCAGGCACCGCCACCATGCCACACACCGGGCAAGTATCATTAGACGGCACCATCGCATATATTCCCTTTCTGTTTCTCCATCGCAGGCTGAGGGGCAATCGAGCAAAACCCCTGTGGCTTGACACCCAGCGCAGCGTTGAATTTGCTCGACATATTCTGGAAGCTGATCAAACCAGTGAGTTCGATAATGGCATCGTCATCGAAGTGGTGACGCAACACTTCAATTTGCTCTTCCGTAGGCTGCCGATCGCTATAGGTCACCGCTTCGGCATAGGCGAGCGCAGCCTTCTCTTTGTCGCTGTAGAGATCGCTCGAAGCATAATCGGCGAGGGTGGTCAGCTTCTTGTCCGTGATACCCCTTTTCAGCGCCGTAGCGGAATTAATGTCAACACAGAAGGGACACCAGTTGATTTGTGAAACCCGCACGGTCACCATTGTTCTTAAAGCGGGTTCCAACGGCGAAGAGCCGCGATCAAAGGCACCATAGAGCGAGGCCATCGTGGTGAACACCTTGGGCGAACGCCCCCACAACCGCGCCGGTTCCAGAATCACTCCATACTTACGCTTTTGGTTCAAAAAGAAGAGTTTCACGTACCAGGGGAATTTATGCCCTGCAGGTGTAGTGATAATTGACATGGTTTCTCCTCCTAACATCAGCTCTTGTTGAACCGCCCAAGAAGTTCCCTGTAAACTCTCAGAAAGAATTGGCAAACTTGCCGCCGTTCTATGTCGCTATGGGCTTCTTGCATAGGTAAAAGATTAACAGCAGACCCCTGTCTATTGGATGACGCATGCATTACAAAACTGTAATGCACGCATTTTACGGGAGAAAATAGTAGTTGCTTTTCCAAAAACAGACTAAGGAGTTCCGGTAAAACAAAGCGCTTCGACAGCGCTTGCCCGAGGAAATCAGAGTGACCCTCTAGGATGACGCGGAGGGGAGCAGGAGATTGAGGCATTAGCCGGTCTGTAGTTGAGTTCATTTTGCATCAATCTTGATGACGCCATCAATAAATTCTTCAAATTCAATGCCGTACTTTTTTTGGCACTGGATTGCCCTGGCCCGTAGTTGATTTATATCCAATACACCTGGCGTTTTAAACGCAAACAACAATATGTTTCGCTGGTTTTTAAATGCCATACATAAGCTAACATCTATAAAAATCTCTCGCAGTGCTATCAAGATATCAGTAAAGTCCTGCTCATTATTGATTAGTACATTGATGACTAATACACCTCCAGATGATAAAGCGTGAAAACACTGTGCCATAAAAGCATGGTCATACAAGAAGTCAGGCAAACAATCTCCATTATGGACATCAACAAGAATCACGTTGATATTTTCTTGTTTCGTATTTTTTATATAAGTAGCTGCATCGGCAATCTCAATACTGACCAGTGGCGTTGCTGAGAGAGCAAAGTATTTTTTTCCAATGTCCACTACTTTTTCATTAATATCCACGACCACTATTTTGAGCTCAGGAAACCAATGACAAAGAAAGTGAATAATGCCACCCCCACCTAATCCAAAAAGCAAAACGGATTGAGGTTCAGGCTTAAAGAGTAAGAAACTCATCATTGCTCGGGTATGCGGCAATAGTAATTTCTCTTTTTTCGCCATATCTAACTGACTCTGTATCGCCTTTTTATCTCGTATATAAAGGGAACGTACGCTATCTTTCTGCCATACCTCAAGGTTCCCCCAAGGCGTGCTTTCAAGAAACAACAACTCATTTTTTATTTTCAATACTAATCCTTTGTTGATGTAGTGAGATAACAAAATACAGGCTAAAGCCTCAACGACGTTTAGGAATTGAGACTTTAACCACTACGGAATTTCCCTTTACCTCCCTGAATAGTAGACCCCGCCTTTATGCTTTTTTCCATCAGCAGTTTTGAACAGAATCATCATCTGGTGTTTTCCTTTATGGTCCAGGTCGTAACCGGCCATCAACCAGTCACCCATCTTCATTGCCTTTTTGCTCTCTGATTTACCATCGGGATGTACCACTTTGGTGTTCATCAAAACATTGGTTAGTGCCTTGCCATCTTTCTCCACCTTGATCATGAAGTCGTGACTGCCACCCATCTCTTTGCCCAATTTGGCCTTCATAACATGAAAGCTAACGCTGTATCCATCGATCTCCTTTTTTTTCAGGAACATGCCGTCCTGAGTCGCGGGTATATCCTCATTGTGACCATGTGAATGACCATCGTTATGATCGCCCGATGCCTGCAGCGGCGAGGCAAGCACCAACATGCCAGTGAAGACCCAGGCTATTACGGTATGTTTCTTCTGTTTCATGATTTTCTCCTGTTGATAAATTGCTGACTCTTTACCCGTTTTATAATTCACTGAATGCAATGAGCATCATTGCCACACGATCACTTTTCCTGGTTTCGTAGATAATCTATCCGGCGATTTTACTGAAGACAAATCAGAGCTTCCCTATATGGCTCTACCATTCCAGCGTTTTACAAATGCCTGATAATCATCTGGGGTGTCAATCCCCGGCATTGCATGCTCAACCATTCCTACATGAAGGCTAAGATGGTTTTCTATTACACGAAGCTGTTCTAGCTGTTCTATTGACTCGAGGTGAGATTTTTCAAGTTTTGTGAACGCTAATAATGAATCTTTCGAGTACGCATACACACCGATATGCATAAAAAACGCTTCATTACATGCAGATTTTCTATCGTTTGACCGAAGGTGTGGAATCAGGCTTCGTGAGAAATAAATTGCTTTGTATGCCTCAACATCGGAAGAAACATTAGCCAGTTTTTTTCCTAAAACTACTTTTACACATGCAGGATCTAAGGGAGTACCTGCCCCCATTTGGGTTCCAGCAGAAAATCTACAGGCTAGAGTGCTTACAAACGGGGATGTTTCGTGCTGGATCCTAGCCACCAGGTCAATTGCCTCAGGATCTAACTCAGGCTCATCACCTTGAACATTCACAACAACATCATATTCACCTGATAGCTTCCTTGCTACCTCCGCTATTCTATCTGACCCGCTTTCGTGACCAGCCGAGGTCATTTCGCAATTTCCACCAAAAGAATTAACGGTTTTTTTTATTCTTTCATCATCAGTCGCGACTACTATGTCATTCGCTAATTTTGACTTTTTAACCCGTTCATACACATGCTGTATAAGGGGATAACCAGTTTCATCTTTTAGTGGCTTTCCAGGCAGTCGGCTAGAGCCAAATCGAGCGGGAATCAGTACAAGTGTTTTCAATTTATTTTCCTTACTATTCGGAGACAATATAACCACTGACACGGGATAGCTTGTTCATTTCAAGAAGAATGCTATTCAGTTTATTGAAATGAGCATGCTCATCGAATCTTTCATCGGCGCTGCATTTTCCATTTTTTGCCAGTTGTTGTTTCAACGCTTCATTTTCATACAGTCGGCGCAGACTCCTGGCCAACGCATTCGCATCACCCGACGGAACGAGCAAACCTGTTTGCTCATGCGAGATGATTTCAGGCACGCCGCCAGCCTCCGTGCCGATAACCGCCACACCTTGCCGCATGGCTTCAACGAGAACCAGACCAAACGTTTCACAATAGGTAAGAAGCACCACCACATCGCAGCACGACATCGCCTGTTGGGGAGATTCGATAAAATCGGAAAATGCAATATTGTCTTCGATCCCGGCATCCTCAACGGTATTTTTCAACTGCTCAAAATAGTGTTCATCCATAACGTGCCCAACAATCAAGGCACCGCCATCAAAGCCCTGGTTAACCAATTTCGCCATTGCCTCAACCAGCAGATGCTGACCTTTACCATGCTCTATCCGCCCGAACATACCGATACGAAACGGTTGCTTTACAAATTTCTCAGGTAGTAGAGAGCGGCAACCCAGCTGCCCGGGCTTGCCTGCGGCGGAAACACCTAAATAGAGAAGAGTCACCCGCTCCGGTGGCAGCGGCAGATAGTCATGTGCCTCCTTCAGAACCTGCTTGCTAACCACCAGTACCCGATCTATCCTGCTGTAAAAAAAACGGTGATATGCATCTTTTTTAGGCCGGGTAATGCCCATGTGACGACTGTATACCAGTGCAGGGCGACGTCTTGAAAAACATTTAGCCAATACAGCCAGAGTGAGATCATTAACCCAGTGCATATGAATAAGGTCGATATCGTTAACGTCAATATAACGCGCTAACTGCAATGCGGTTACCAGAGGCAGGACTTTCCAATGCGGCCGTAAAAACAGGCACTGCTCTATATCTGTCCCAAGACGCTTGGCCAGTAGTCCATTTTCTCGGGCCACGAAATAACAGGTATTACCCAGCTCACTCAATGAACGCCGCTCGCGCTCGGCATAAAGTTCCAATCCACCAAGACCACCCGAAGTACATAAGATCAGGATATTCATAGAACCGAACCACCATCTTTCGATAATGCCGTTACCGTAATGAGCGATAACAAAACCACCACCAACAGAATCGCTGCCGACAAGAAACTATTCACTGACCACTGCTCTGAAAATTGCATATTTAATCCTTCGACCGAAAAATGTTATCTACTCCAGCCATACCTTATGACTGCGTTGTTCAAACAATATACGGGGAAGGCTGTCACCAGGATGATGCGTACATTACAATTCCGTAATGCACATTACATTTTCCTGGCAAGCGATATGAATTAGACTGTTTCCAGGCAATCAGGATGCAACAGATAGTTATACAAACACTTGTAAAACGCACTAATCTGGTGAAATGAAGAACATCACCAAGTAGAAGCCTCCAAATAACAATGGCTGGTGGAGCAGATAAACCAACAGACGTGATAAAAATCGACATCAACAAAATGGAAGTAATTCAGGTCATAGGTAAAATGAAAGGCGATCATCATCACAATGGCGATACCACGCAACACGTCTATATAGAAATAGCGGCCACTTAGCTGTTCATCCATTTTGTATTCCTGGATAGTAAGCACCACCTTTGTGTTTCTTGCCATCAGCGGTTTTGAACAGAACCATCATCTGGTGATTGCCTTCATGACCCAAGTCGTAACCCACCATCAATCACCAATTTTCATGGTCTTTCTGCTCTCTGATTGACCATTGGGGTGTTCCACTTTGGCGTTCATCGTAACAATTGAAGTTATTCATTATTGAGCACCCGCTTCGTCCAACCCATTTTCCGAAGCCGTCTCCTGATCGTTATGACCGTACTTAAATCTCTCTTGCACTTGCAGGACCATGCCATAGATCACCGGCAATACCAGCAGGCAGAGAATCGTGACCGTAACCATGCCGCCCACCATCGGCGCGGCAATGCGCTGCATCACTTCAGAACCGGTACCGCTGCCCCACATAATGGGCAACAGGCCAGCGATGATGGCGGTGGCGGTCATGGCGATGGGACGCACACGCTCTGAAGTGCCGTGGTGCACCGCGACCATGATGTCAGTCTTGTCTAAACGCCCTCCTTTATCGTGGCGACGCCTGGCTATTTCCTGATCGATAAACGTGAGCACCAGCACACCAATCTCCGCCGCCACGCCCGCCAGGGCGATAAAACCCACCACCACGGCAACAGAGAGATTGAAGCCCAACAAATAAATCAACCAAAAACCACCGATCAATCCAAATGGAATGGAGAGCATGACCACTAACGGCGCGGTGATATTGCGAAAGTTGAAATAGAGCAACAGAAAGATCACCAGCAAGGTGGCAGGCACGACGATGCGCAGGCGCTCGGCCGCTCGTTCCATGTATTCGAACTGACCGGACCAGACGAGGTTGTAGCCGGGCGGAATTTTGACCTGGCTGGCGACCACTTCTTTCGCTTCAGCGACATAACCGCCAATGTCCGACGTCTTGATATCCACATAGACCCAGGCATTGGGGCGTGAGTTTTCGCTCTTGATGCCCGGTGGCCCGCGACGTAGTTGTAGATCTGCTACCAGCGACAGCGGAATTTGTGCACCGGTGGGTGTGGGGATTAATACTCGCTTTAGACTATCCAGGTTATCGCGCAGCTCGCGGGGATAGCGCAGGTTAACGGGATAACGCTCCAGTCCCTCGACGGTCTGGGTGATGTTCATGCCGCCGATGGCACTCTGGATCACATCCTGCACATCGCCAGTGGTAAGCCCATAGCGGGACGCTTCTTCGCGGTGAATATCAAAGTCGAGGTAGTAGCCACCGGCTGCCTTATCCGCAAAAGCGGAGAGCGTATCGGGTAGTTGTTTCAATGCCTGCTCAATATCAGCACCCACCTCTTCCAATATCTTCAGATCAGGCCCGCTCACTTTGATGCCGATAGGCGTCTTGATGCCGGTAGAGAGCATGTCAATACGGGTCTTGATCGGCATGGTCCAGGCATTGGCCAGCCCCGGAAATTTGATCGTCGCATCCATTTCGTCCATCAACTCTTTGACCGTCTTATCTGGATCAGGCCATTCGGCCTTGGGCTTGAGGCGGATGGTGGTTTCAAGCATTGCCAACGGCGCCGGGTCGGTAGCGGTTTCTGCCCGTCCCACCTTGCCGAAAACACTCTGTACTTCAGGAAAGCTCTTGATGAGCTTGTCTGTTTGCTGCAAAAGTTCCTTGGCTTTGGTGATGGAAATCCCCGGATAGGTCGTTGGCATGTAAAGGATGTCACCCTCATTCAGCGGTGGCATAAACTCACTGCCCAGCTTGCTGAGTGGATAGGCCGTTGCAGCTAACAACACCAGCGCTAACGTTAATGTTAGCCAACGCCAGCGAATGGCCAGATCCAGGGTCGGCACATGAATAAAATGGAGAAAACGATTGACCGGGTTTTTGGCTTCGGCCGGAATCTTGCCTCGAATAAAATAACCCATGAGCACCGGTACCAGCGTAATCGCCAAGATGGCCGCCGCGGCCATCGCGTAGGTTTTGGTAAACGCGAGTGGCGCAAAAAGTCTTCCCTCCTGCGCTTGTAAGGTAAATACCGGCAAAAAGGAGACGGTGATAATCAGTAGCGAAAAGAACAGTGCTGGGCCAACCTCTCGGGAGGCTTCGGTAACGGCTTGCCATCGTTCAGGCGAGGTAAGTTCCCGCCCTTTTTCCTTCACCATTTTTTCAAGGTGTTTATGACCATTTTCAATCATCACAATCGCGCCATCCACCATCGCGCCGATGGCAATGGCGATGCCGCCTAACGACATGATGTTGGCGTTAATGCCTTGCCATTTCATGATGGTAAAAGCGAGCAGGATGCCGATAGGCAGAGAAATGATTGCCACCAATGCCGAACGGGCATGCAGCAAAAACAGGATACAGATGATGCTGACAACGATGATCTCTTCGATCAATTTCTCTTTAAGGTTATTCACCGCTCGCGTTATAAGGTCACCCCGATCATAGACCGGCACAATCTCCACGCCTTCAGGCAAACCAGGTTTTAACGCTTCCAGTTTGGCGCGCACTCGCTCAATGACGGCCATGGCGTTTTCACCGTAGCGCATAATCACCACACCGCCAGCCACTTCGCCCTCGCCATTAAGTTCCGCTACCCCACGGCGCAGCTCTGGCCCCAGGTGCACATGAGCTACATCCTGCAAACGAATCGGCGTGCCGTTTTCATCAACTCCAACCGGTATCACATTGAGGTCATCGATAGACTGAATATAACCCAGGCCGCGCACCATGTATTCGGTCTCGGCCATCTCCACCAGCTTGCCGCCGACATCGTTGTTGGAACGCTGAATGGCATGCTTCACTTTCGACAAAGGAATGTTGTAGGCTAACAGCGCGTTGGGATCGACTTCTACCTGATACTGTTTGACATAACCACCAACAGACGCCACCTCAGAGACCCCTTCTACCGTCTGCAAGGGATAGCGCAAATACCAGTCCTGAATAGAACGCAACTCAGCCAGATCGGTATTGCCGGTTCTATCAACAAGAGCATATTCATAGATCCAGCCTACCCCGGTGGCATCCGGCCCTAATGACGGCGTCAGGCCATTCGGCAGACGACCACTGACGTAGTTGAGGTACTCCAGGACCCGCGAACGCGCCCAGTACATATCGGTACCGTCATCAAAAATGATGTAGACAAAAGAGAAACCGAAAAAGGAGTAACCGCGCACCACCTTGGCGTTAGGCACCGCCAGCATGGCCGTAGTCAACGGATAGGTGACCTGATCTTCAACCACCTGAGGTGCCTGGCCTGGGTATTCTGTGAAGACAATCACCTGAACATCAGAAAGATCGGGAATCGCATCCAGCGGCGTATTTTTCATCGACCACAGTCCCGCCGCCACGATAATAACCGTGGCGATGATGATCAGGAAGCGGTTGCGCAGGGAGGCGTCGATGATGCTGGTGATCATGGCTGATCCTCCATCGACATATCCATGTCGTCCATGCTCATATCCATATCGTCCATTTCCATGTCCGACATATCTGCACCAACGGAGTCACCCTCACCCGCCATCACCGCCATCATCTTGGCCGTGGCTTCACGCAGTTTGGATTCAGAGTCGATAAGGAACTGGCTGGAGGTCACCACCTGCTCACCAGCCTCCACACCGGATATGATTTGGGTCAGCCCCTCAGCACTCACACCCAGCGTCACTTCACGTGGTTCAAACTTGCCGGGGTCACGCACGACAAACACTTGCTCACGGCTACCGGAACGCACAATCGCCTCAGAGGGCAGCACCACGGCACTGGGTTGAGGATCGACATAGAGCGTGACGTTGGCAAACATGCCCGGCTTGAGTGACAAATCGGAATTATCGAACTCCAGGCGTACTTGTACCGTGCGGCTCTTGCGGTTCAAGATCGGGTGAATAAAGGTGATCTTACCCTTGTAGGTTCGCCCCGGTTCAGCCCGCACCCGCATCTCAGCACGATCACCCAGTTTCAACCAGCTCAACTCATCTTCAAACACATCTACATTGACCCAGATGCGACTCAGATCGGCGATGAGATAAAGCTCGTCTTTGGGCGTGACATATTGCCCTTCCCGCGCACCAATGTGCATGATCTGACCTTCAAAAGGCGAATGGATATGGAGCTGTTTCTTGATCTTGCGGCTCTGCTCCAGCTCTTTGATCTGGTGCGTTGGCACATCGAACAGCTGTAGGCGTTCCTTGGCGCTGTCGAGGATGGTCTTAGCGCTTTTTTTCATTTGCGAAGTGGCGCTGTTACGCACTGCCTCCCAGTTGTTTAGCGCGACAAGATATTCCTGCTGTGCGGCCACCAAATCGGGGGAATAGATGCCAAGCAGGATGGTGTCTTTGCTGACGCGCTTGCCGGTCTCGTCTATCTTCAACGCCTCAATCCAACCGGAAGTTTTGGGATGCAAGCGGGCCAGACGCTCCTCGTTGAAGTCGACACGCCCCAAACCGTTCAGTGCCCGTGACAAATCTCGGGTTTCCGCAATCGTTGTGCGTACACCGATATTTTGTACTGTGACCGGATCAATCGTTACCGTACCCGCAGGTTCATCTCCCGCACCACCGCCTGTGTAAACAGGGATGTAGTCCATACCCATTTCGTCCTGCATAAACACCGGCGAGGTGATGGCGGGGTTCATGGGGTTACGGTAGAAGAGCACCTCTTTTTCCTTGGGCTTCTCTTCATTGGCATAGACCGGGATGTAATCCATGCCCATCTCGTCCTGCATGAACACCGGCGAGGTAATGGCCGGGTTCATGGGGTTACGCCAAAACAGCACCTTGCGTTCAGATGATTGACTTGGCATTCCAGCTGTCTGCTCTGGCGCGTTTGAACTGGATAACCAGTAACCTGCACCGAACCCAATACCCGCTGCGGCAATAACCACCACGCTGATAAGCGCCTTATTCATAAATCTTCTCCTCGCCCACAGCAGCAACCAATCGGGCCAGAGCCTGGTTAGCGGCGCTCAAGGCCTTCCAATATTGGGTTTCATAGTCGTAAAGCGTGGTCTGGCTGCGAACCAGGTTAAGAAAATCGACCTTGCCCACTTGATACCCCGCCAGCATGGCATCCACGGTCTGGCGCGCCT
>Ga0316207_10000815_pt1 | contig 44103 bp, 42 predicted proteins | sample 6weekpyrite_MG_FD_204943 | JGI IMG/M metagenome (GOLD analysis project Ga0316207, IMG submission 204943) | Microbial mat bacterial communities from mineral coupon in-situ incubated in ocean water Damariscotta River, Maine, United States -... | ecosystem: Environmental > Aquatic > Marine >... | reverse complement strand
GAAAAATTAATACCATTAATTATTTTGAATGCACTTCAAGGTAAGCCCTTGCCTATTTATGGTGAAGGCAATCAAGTTCGTGACTGGCTTTATGTTGATGATCATGCACGAGCCTTATACAAGGTTATTACAGAAGGTGAAGTAGGGGAGACTTATAATATTGGCGGCAATAATGAAAAAACCAATATGGAAGTTGTTACCACTATTTGTAACATCCTTGATGACTTGGTACCAGAACACCCACAAGGTGTTGCTAAATACAGTGATCTCATTACACATGTCGCTGATAGACCCGGCCATGATTTACGTTATGCGATTGATGCAACGAAAATTGACAACGATCTAGCATGGTCGCCCGATGAAACGTTTGAAACCGGTTTAAAGAAAACCATTGATTGGTATTTGAATAATTCTGTGTGGTGTGAGCGAGTGCAGGATGGTTCTTATCAAGGTGAGAGACTGGGTTTGGTAGAAGGAAGTAATTCATGAGTCGTAAAGGAATTGTATTAGCAGGTGGTTCGGGTTCGCGTTTATATCCACTGACCAGCTCCATCAGTAAACAATTATTACCTGTGTATGATAAACCAATGGTGTATTACCCAATCGCCACTCTCATGTTGGCAGGTATCAGAGAAATTCTCCTGATCTGCATGGGAAACCAGCTTGAATTATTTAAAAGCCTGCTCGGCGATGGTTCTAAGTGGGGGATTGAAATCACTTATGCCGTTCAGGATGAACCGAATGGTATCGCCGAAGCCTTTATTATAGGCGCGGATTTTATTGGCAATGATACGGTTGCATTGAATCTGGGTGATAATATTTTTTACGGGCATGGTTTAGAGCAAGCACTTCAGTCAGCAACAAATAATGCGGATGCAACGGTATTTACCTACCATGTACGTGATCCGGAACGCTATGGTGTGGTGGGGTTTGATAGTGATGGTAAACCTTCATCGATACAAGAGAAGCCTGCACAACCAGAATCAAACTATGCAGTAACTGGACTTTATATGTACAGTAATGACGTGGTTGAAATGGCCAAGTCCATTACACCTTCTGCACGTGGCGAGTTAGAAATTACTGACATTAATCAGCAATACCTTGAACAGGGGCGTTTAAGTGTGGTTAAACTGGGCCGTGGTTCAGCCTGGCTTGATACTGGGACACTTGAAAGTTTAAATCAGGCGGCTAATTTTATTCAAACTATCGAACAACGGCAGGGATTGAAAATATGCTGTCCTGAGGAAATTGCCTGGCGAATGAAATTTATCACTAGTGAGCAAATGTTGTTATTGTCGAATTCGATGGGTAAATCTGATTACGGTCAGTACTTAAGAGATATGCTGGAATCAGATTTACAATGAATGTAATAAAAACCGAAATAGATGAAGTATTAATTATTGAGCCTCGTGTTTTTTCAGATTCACGTGGTTTTTTCTTTGAGTCGTATAATAAAGCCCGCTATCAAGCAGAAGTAATTGATAAAGAGTTTGTACAGGATAATATCTCTGTTTCAAGAAAGAATGTACTACGTGGCTTGCATTACCAATTAGAACAACCACAAGGAAAGTTGGTAAGCGTGCTGGAAGGTGAAGTGTTTGATGTCGCTGTTGATATACGCAAAGGTTCGCCTACATTTGGGCAATGGACTGGCGTTGTTTTAAGTGCAGAGAATCGTCGACAGCTTTATGTGCCAGAAAACTTTGCACATGGTTTTTATGTTATGAGTAACACCGCGATTTTTAATTACAAATGTACAGCAGGTTATAGGCCGGATGACGAGCACACTTTGCTCTATTCTGACAAAAGCATCGGTATTAACTGGCCATGTGATAAGCCCAGTTTGTCTGACAAAGATAAAGAAGGCTTGTCGCTCGTTGATCTTGAGTTTTATTTGCCAACTTATCAAGGTTAAGTAAGCCGTATGAAAATATTACTTATCGGTGGTACGGGACAAGTCGGTTCTGAAATCAGGCTTATTGCAAACAATAATAATATTGAATGTATTTCACCTTCTTCATCTGAACTTAATGTTACTGATAATTTATCTGTAAATGAAATAGTAAAAAATAATCTCCCATTAGATTTTGTAATTAATGCCTCTGCATATACAGCGGTTGATAATGCAGAAGATGAGATTGAATTAGCGTATAGTATTAATCGCGATGGCCCGAAATTTTTAGCACAAGCCTGTGCTGAATATAAAATTCCTCTCCTGCATATTTCAACGGACTATGTGTTTGATGGCAATGCAAACACTCCATATATAGAAGAATCGCCAATGCATCCACTTGGGGTGTATGGTAAGAGCAAGTTAGAAGGTGAGCAGGCTGTTCGCGATGCTTTACCTAAGCATATTATTCTACGCACGGCATGGGTATACGGAGCACACGGTAATAATTTTGTGAAAACCATGCTTCGTTTAGGTCAAACACGCCCTGAGTTAAGCGTTGTCAGTGATCAATTTGGTTGCCCAACTGCCGCAGCCGATATCGCAGATGCCATAGTAGATATTATTTTCCAGCTCCATGACAAGCCTGATAACCGATGGGGGACGTACCATTTTTGCAGTGCTGATAGCACGCATTGGGCGGATTTTGCTAAAGTCATTTTTAGACAGGCAAAAGCGGTTGATTCTGAGTATCCGAATGTCGCTGTAACCCCGATACCGGCTAGCGAATACTCGACCAAAGCTACCCGCCCCAACTACTCTGTTCTAGATTGTTCAAGAATTGAACAGTCTTTTAATATTAAACCACCACAATGGCAGCGATCACTTCAACGTGATATTCCTAACATATTGAAAAATATATAAATTTTAATTTTCTTATTTTTGCGCCATTCTCCTTGTTTTTCACTCCTAAGCATCCGTTTTTATTGCCTTTTATCCTCAAATTTGTTCTAATTTCACCACTGTTCACAGACTGAACGCTATAAACCACAATTGTGGTGGCATAATCAGAGAAAATCATAAATGACTGATTATAATCGGAAATTAGGAAAGGCCTGGTACTTGATATATGCCAAGCCCAATCAGGAAGCCGTTGCTCAACAACAATTAGAGCAGCAGGGCTACGCGACCTATCTTCCCATGATTATGAACGCCAAGCGCCGTAATGGCCGCCGCCGTTATGTTGAAGAACCTTTTTTCCCCCGTTACCTGTTTATTCACCTTGATCAGACCAACGACAATTGGGCGCCAATACGTTCAACCATTGGTGTATCGACCATTGTGCGCTTCGGTATGCAACCCGTCTCAGTCAGTGACGAAGTCATTGAATTTATCAAGCAACGCGAAAACCCGGAAGGGTTGCACGAAGTTCAGGATGAACTGAGTAAAGGAGACAATGTTCGAGTTCTCGATGGTCCAATGATGGGACTTGAAGGTGTATTTGTTGCAAAGACCAGTGAACAACGCGTGATGTTATTACTGGATCTCATGGGTAAATCAACACGTGTACAAATTGATGTTGATGCTATCGAAGTGGTGGGCTAGCTATGGATATCAAGGAAGAAAAACAGGAACAGATGACCTTAGAAGTACTTGATGCGGTAGGGCGTAAAAGTGATATCAGCCAACGCCATTTAGCACAGGAACTGGGCGTTGCACTGGGACTTGCAAACTCGTATTTAAAACGTTGTGTTCGTAAAGGGCTTATCAAGATTAGCGATGCACCTGCAAACCGATACCTGTATTACCTTACGCCTAAAGGTTTCTCGGAAAAAAGTCGTTTAACCGCAAGATACCTTAAGAATTCATTTTCTTTTTATCGTGAAGCTGGTGACTCATGCTTACAGGCTTACGAGCAATGTAAACAGAATGGTTGGCAAAAAATAATTTTGTGTGGTGTCTCTGATTTGGCTGAGATAGCCATCTTGCGTTCATACGATGCGGAAATAGATATTGTAGGACTTTACGACCCACATACAGAACACCAACGTTTTATTAACAATGATGTATTCCATGATCTGGATAATGTTCCAGGCCATCATGGATTTTTAATTACGGATTTAAATGCGCCAAAAGTAAGTTATGAATACCTTGCTAGTAAGGTTGGCGCAGAAAAGATAATTGTTCCAGACGTTCTGCGTTTGGATATAAAAGAAAGTTAGCGCACTGTCATTCTGGCAGATGCCAGAATCCAGTGTTTATTTAAAGCCATGCGGAGCACTAAAGTGCACTGCAGGGCGGTAGCGTGCCTGAAGATGAATTGAATGAATAAATGGGTTACTAAAAAATGAAGATTACTGTTATAGGTTCAGGTTATGTCGGTTTAGTATCGGGCGTGTGCTTGGCAGAACTAGGTAATAAAGTTCTTTGTTTAGATGTTGATCCAAATAAGATCAAGCTTTTGCAACAGGGTAATGTTCCGATTTATGAGCCGGGACTGGATGAATTAATAAAGAGTAACGTTTCTGCAGGTCACTTAAATTTCACCACGGATGTGGAAGAGAGTGTGGCACATGGCTTAGTGCAAATAATTGCAGTCGGCACGCCTTCGGATGAAGATGGTTCAGCTGACCTACAGTACGTTGTTGCTGCGGCACGTGCCATTGGCCGAAGCATGACTGAATATAAAGTAATCGTAGATAAATCGACAGTACCCGTTGGAACTGCTGACAAAGTTCGAATAGCTGTACAGGAAGAACTAGACAAACGCGGTGTCAATATAGAATTCAGCGTTGTGTCTAACCCTGAGTTTCTCAAGGAAGGTGCGGCAATTGATGATTTTAATCGTCCAGATCGTATTGTGATCGGGGCAGATGAAGACCGTGCTACTGAGCATATGAAAAATATGTATGCGCCATTTCAACGCAATCATGACCGACTTATTGTCATGGATATAAGATCTGCCGAACTCACTAAATATGCCGCCAACGCTATGCTGGCTACACGAATTTCTTTCATGAATGAATTGGCAAATCTTGCAGAAACAGTAGGTGCTGATATTGAGCATGTGAGAAAGGGTATCGGTTCAGATCAACGAATTGGTTATCATTTTCTTTATTCTGGTTGTGGTTATGGTGGTTCATGCTTTCCTAAAGACATTAGCGCCTTGCAACGTACGGGCAAAGAACATGGAATGTCTATGAAAATATTGAATGCGGTGGAAGATGTTAATGATAATCAGAAAAACATTTTACTTCAGAAAATTAGTACTCGATTTAGTGATGATCTCAAAGGTAAGCATTTTGCGCTTTGGGGATTAGCATTTAAACCAGGTACAGATGATATGCGTGATGCGCCTAGCCGCGCAGTACTGGAAGGTTTGTGGTCTAGAGGTGCATCGGTAACAGCGTATGACCCCGTGGCTATGGAAGAAACCCAACGTATTTATGGAGAACGTGCAGATCTGAGTTATGCAGAAGAACCAATGGATGCGTTACAAAATGCAGATGCTTTAATTATTGTAACAGAGTGGAAAGCGTTCAAGAGTCCTGATTGGGGTGATGTGAAATCTAAACTTAATAATGCACTTATCTTTGATGGTCGTAACTTGTTTGAACCCGAATATATTAACACGCTGGGTATCGAGTATTACGGGATTGGGCGAGGTAAGTAAGTAAAGTGCTGTCACGCCTTAAGTTTCATTTCGGTAATGCTAGATCGCATCGAGGTTTTCGTCGCTATTTTGCAAATACATCTTGGCTGTTAGGCGAGAAAGTTTTACGAATGGCAGTAGGATTATTCGTGGGAGTGTGGGTGGCAAGGTATCTTGGGCCGGAAAGTTTTGGGACATTAAATTATGCGCAAAGCTTTGTTGGACTTTTCGCTGCTATTTCCACACTTGGTATTGACAGTATTCTTATTAGAGAGTTGGTGGCAGATAAGAGTAGGCGTGATGTTCTTTTAGGGACAGCTTTTTATCTTAAATTCATTGGGGCAGTCACAGTTCTTTTGATATTGCTACTTTCAACTAATGTTATCGATAATAATACTCAGACAACTATTATGATATTTGTCATCGCTTCAGCAACGATTTTTCAAAGTTTTAACGTTATCGATTTTTACTTTCAGAGTAGAGTGTTGAGTCGTTATATTGTGTTTTCTAATACTATTGGCTTGTTTTTATCATCTTTAATAAAAGTGGCACTTATTGTGAATGAGGCACCGCTTGTTGCGTTTGCTTGGGTTATATTATTTGATAGTGCGATTTTGGCATTTGGGTTTATTTATTTTTATTTTAAAGTGGGTAAAAATATCAAAAAGTGGCAGTTTAGGAAAGAAATTGCATTGTCACTACTTAAAGATTGTTGGCCATTAATCCTTAGCGGGATAGTAGTCTCTGTCTACATGAAGATTGATCAAGTAATGATCAAAGAAATGCTTAATGCAGAGGCGGTAGGTCAATATGCGGCTGCTGTTAGGCTAAGTGAAGCATGGTATTTTATTCCTGTAGCAATTGCAGGCTCTCTTTTTCCTGCGATTTTGAACGCAAAGAAACAAAGCGAAGAACTCTATTACGTTCGACTCCAAAGGCTTTTTAACTTAATGACATGGCTGGCTATTGCGATCGCAATACCCATGACCTTTTTGTCTGATTGGGTGACTAATTTTCTTTATGGGGATGAGTATAGTCAAGCCGGTAGTGTCTTGATCATACATATCTGGACGGGCGTTTTTGTGTTTCTTGGGGTGGCTAGTGGAAAATGGTTTGCTGCTGAAAATTTACAGATGCTGTCATTTTGGAGAACGTTTGCAGGGATGTTGGTGAATGTTGTTTTAAATATATTTATTATTCCAATATATGGAATTGAAGGTGCTGCAATGACTACGTTATCTGCAAATTTTGTAGCGGCATTCTTATTTGATCTTTTTAATATAAAAACTAGGGGAATATTTTTAATGAAGCTAAGAACCTTTATGCCTCATCGACTACAAGGGTCAGTGTCATGATTATTCTTTATGATTTTTATAGAAAGATATTTGCAAGACAGTTTTTTATGAGATTCAATGTTTTCCTATACAACTGCTCACTTAGGGGGTTGGGTATATGGAATTATGAAAACATGGATGTTAGTGGCGAGAACAACTTGGTAAAAAAACATTTAAAAAACATTGCAAAAGAAAGAAATGAATTTGTTGTATTTGATGTGGGAGCCAATCTGGGTGATTATACCAAGTTGATCCTTAGCGATATAACTAATGTTAGATGTTTTTCCTTCGAGCCTCACCCAAATACTTTTTTAAAATTAAAGAACAACTTATCAAGTATGCCTAATCTGAAATTATATAATTGTGCATTATCTTCAGAAATAACAAAAATGAAACTGTTTGATTATGAGTCAATGGATGGTTCTTCGCATGCTAGTCTAAGTGAGGATATCTTCGACGTAGTACATAAATCCAAAGTTGTATCTCATGACGTGGATGTTTTAACTGTTGATGAGGTTGCGCTCGAGAATGAATTAGAAAAAATAGACTTTCTTAAAATTGATGTCGAAGGATATGAGTTAGACGTTTTGAAAGGAGCTAGAAATATGCTCGATAAAGATATGATAGATTTTATTCAATTTGAATTTACACAGCTAAACAGTACTACGAGGGTGTTTTTTAAAGATTTTTGGGATTTGTTATCGAGGGGCTATAAAATATACAGATTATTACCTAGTGGTTTACTTAGCATAAATGAATATAATCCCACAACAAATGAAATATTCGGCTATCAAAATTACGTTGCTATAAGAAAGGGGTTGACATGAGCTTCGAGGTTAGCTTAAAGGAGTTGTTGTCATTTGAGCTAAAGAGCTTTCTTGGTAGGTTTTTTATAAATAGCACGCCTAAGTTAAGTGATCACAAAAACTACCTCAATCTAGGCTGTGGTTCTAATATTGTAAGCGGTTATGTTAACGCAGATTTCTTTTGTAGCTTTAAACCATGGAAGAAAAATAAACGCAGAATTGAATGGCAGCTAGATTTAAGATATCCGTTAAACTGTGGCGATGGTGTTTTTGACGGAATCTATTCCGAGCACACCCTAGAGCATTTATATCCGGGGCAGGTAGATGCATTACTACGCGAATTGAATAGGGTAGCAAAAGAGAATGCCATTATCAGAATATCTGTCCCGGACATTGAAAAATACGTTAATTTCTACAATGGTAGTGGCAATGATATTGATTTTGATAAATTTCAAGTGAAATATGATAGCGGATGTTCGGCGATAAGAAATGTTACACAAAATTATTTTCATGTGTCAGTTTGGGATTATTCGGAATTGGAAAAATCTTTAAAGAAAGCTGGGTTTAGGGATGTAAAGAGAATGAGATGTAATGAGAGCAGAGATAAGTTTTTAGAGATTGATATTGACGAAAGGTCATGGGAAAGCCTTTATGTTGAGGCTATCAAATGAGTAAGATTATACTTGTAACAGGTGGCGCTGGCTTTATAGGATCGAACCTATGCGAGCAATTAGCTAAAGATAGTGGAAATGAAATTTATTCGCTTGACAATTATTCTACCGGCAGTAGAGATAATCATGTTTCTGGCGTTACTTATGTTGAAGGTGAGACGTCAGATATTGATAGGCTAATAGACTTTAAACCAGACTATATTTACCATTTAGGTGAGTACTCGAGAGTGGAACAAAGTTTTGACGATATAGAGAAGGTCTGGCGCTATAACAAAGATGGAATTTTTTCAGTGTTACAGTTCTGCAGGAAGTCGGGTGCAAAAATCATATATGCGGGTAGTAGTACTAAATTTGGCGATGGTGGGCTTGGCAGAAGTCAGAGTCCTTATGCATGGACAAAGGCATCGAATACGGAATTAGTGGAAAATTATGGCGAATGGTTTAACGTCCCCTTTGCTATAGTCTATTTTTACAATGTCTATGGCAATCGAGAAATTGCATCCGGTAAATACGCAACGCTGATTGCGCTATTTAAGGAAAAAGTAATCAATGGAGAACCCCTAACAATTGTGAGCCCTGGCTCACAAAAACGTAATTTTACTCATATTGACGATATTATTGACGGATTAGTCCTTGTTGGTGAAAATGGTTTTGGTGATGAGTTTGGTATTGGTAGCGCTGAATCTTATACGATTATAGAAATAGCAAAGCTGTTTGGTGGCGAGATAAAAATGTTACCAGAAAGAAGAGGAAATCGTATGGTAGCGGATGTCGTTACATCTAAAACAGAAGCGCTTGGATGGAAGGCAGAGAGATCAGTCGAAGATTATATTAAGGAATTCAAGGAGCAATTATTAAAGTGACAGGGGCAAGTAAATTTATTCGTACTACCCCTTTAGAAACTGCAGTTCTTTTTTTAGTTTTTAATCGATTAGACACAGTTAAGCAGGTTTTTAAAGAAATTCGGCGAGCCAAACCACCTCGTATTTATATTGCGGCTGATGGTGCGAGAGACTTTGTGGAGGGTGAAAGTGAAAAGGTAAATGCGGTACGCGATCACATAATAAATAATATCGATTGGAAATGTGACGTTAAAACGCTTTTTCGTGACAAGAATTTGGGTTGTAAAATTGCTGTCTCGAGTGCAATATCTTGGTTTTTTGAAAATGAAGAGATGGGGATTATACTTGAAGATGATTGCTTTCCAAGCCAGAGTTTTTTTTGGTATTGCGAAGAGCTCTTAGAAAAGTATAAAAACAATAATAGAGTGATGCATATTGCAGGCATGACTTATGTTGAACACCCTCATAACATAAATAATTATAGCTATCATTTTGCGCGAGTTGGAGGGATCTGGGGCTGGGCTTCATGGAAGCGTGCTTGGGATCTTTATGAGATTGAAATGGAAAGTTACCCGCAGGCCAAAGAAGAAAAAATATTTGATGACTTGTTTGTAGGCGAAAAGGAAATGAAAAATCTATACTTAAATTGGTTCGATAAAGCCTATGGGAACACACATACATGGGATTTCCAGTGGACGTATACGAAAATAATTAACAATTCTATAAACATTATGCCGGCACGCAACTTGGTGAAAAATATCGGGCATGGTTCCGAAGATGCAACCCATACTGTGACTGATGCTGGGATTTATTCATCAATCGAGTTAAAAGAATTAGTCTTCCCGTTAATACACCCTAAATTTTTTGTTATTGATAGGTTGTTTAATTATATAAATTTTAAGTTCAATACTTCTAAAAAATTTATGTCGAATGTTTATTATTACATTGATGCCACGTTCCCTAAATACATCACAAGCCGGCTTAAGAGTATAAAAAGAAAATTTAGCTGATAATGAAATATGCCTTTCTGGATACTTGCTGGATGACCTGTGATAACTATTAAGATAAATAAGGATTAGGCATGAAATTGTTTATGAAAAAAATACTACAGAGTTTTCTTGAACGACTTGGGTATCAGCTAGTTAGTACTAGACAATATTTGGATGTTGAACCGTTGATAGCGAATGCGGATAAGGAAAATAAAACCATCTGTGACTATCTAGAAGATAAAAAATCCAAAGATCCAGAATGTTCTACTATCAAGGGTAGGCGGGATCGTATAGTTAATAAATTAAGCGAATATGATATATCAGGAAATGTCTCTAGTATTTTAGAAATTGGCCCAGGAACTGGTAATTTTACTGAGATTTTCAGTCAAAATCACAATGATTATGAGATATACGAAATGCATTCCGGCTGGGCAAACTACCTTGAGGGAGAATACGACGTCATAATTAGAAATTGTGATGGCTCATCACTTAAGGATACCGTTGACAATAGCATTGATCTTGTTCATGCGCATGCGGTTTTTGTTTACATTCCCATCTTGACTGTTTATGACTATTTAGAAGAAATTTCAAGGGTTTTAAAGCCGGGAGGAAAGGTCGTCTTTAATATTTTCACAGAGAGAACCTTTACGTATGACTATGCAAGAAAATGGAAAAATAGTGAGCATCGTTTTCCTGTAATTATACCTGAGAGAATGATTTTGGAATTCACTGAAAAATTGAATTTTTCTCTAGTTGGTCAATTTGATGAAATATATGGGCCTGGATGTATAGCAGAATATTTTATTTTACAATACAGCCATTCTTGAAATTATGTGAATAAATTAAACATGTTGATTATTAATGTCACAAACCATAACTAAAATTCTTATTTCACTGGGTTCATTTAAAGATATTTTCTCTCCCAAAGAGTCATGTGAAATGATAAGAGATATTGTTTCACGTGCTGGTTGGAATGATTTTTCTCCAGAGATCAAATGTATTTCCATAGCAGATGGTGGGGAATACTCAAGCAATGTGATTTCTGAATATTGTAATGCTGAGCGTATTCTTTTAACCGATATAATTAATCCATATAAAGAGAACGTGGCTTCCGAGTATTTTATTTTAGATAATGATACTGCATTTATTGCTTCTTCAGATATTTTAAGAATATTGCCTGAGTTTGACCATTTCAAAAACCCACTAAATTTAACCTCTTACGGGCTGGGCCAACTTATAAATGATGCGATTAATCGAGGGTTTAAAAGAATTATCATTGGCTTGGGAGGAACAAATACGGTTGATGGTGGAATAGGAATGGCTCAAGCTCTAGGTGTCACTTTTCTTGATAAAAATAATAAAGAACTTGCCCCAATTGACGGTAAATATTATTCGGGATCTGACTTGAAAAATATACAGAGCATTGTTATCGATGATTCATTGTCGTCAAAATTTTCAGAAATTTCTATCGAGGCCTTATGTGATGGTCGAATACCGCTCGTTCAAATGCATATTCCAAATAATCAAAAGATTGGGGAGAAATATAATAGCGATAGGGAGTCTATTAATAATATGATTCAACTAGGCATCGAGAAATATTCAGATGTTATCAATAACTATTTGATTAATAATTGCAAAAGGGATAAAGAAGAATTATCAATTAAAGATCTCGAATATTTCGGTGTTGCTGGAGGGATAAATTTAAGTCTAAATGCAATATTTAATACTAAAATGAAGCCTGGTATCGATTTCTTTATTAATGAGCTTGATGTTGAGTCAGAAATAAAAAAATCAGATTTAATTATAACTGGTGAAGGAAGATTAGATAATTCATTAGCAGGAAAAACGCCCATAGGAATAAGTAGAATTGCAAAAAAGTACAATAAGCCAGTATTGTACTTAACTGGGGATGTTATTGATTCGCTTAAGAAGTATTTTGATGGCTCCATATCGCGTGACCTTCCTTTAGCATTAAAAGATAGTGGTGTTTCCACTGTAATAAGTTGCCACAATTCTTATGTAAATCAAGTTATGCCAGATGATGTTATAAATAAAAATAAGATTTACAGAGAGAATACACCCATGATATTTAACAAAGCTATAACTAAATATTTCTTTGAAAATGAGTATATAAAATGAAGGTAGTATTTCTGCTTGCGGGTAAAGGTAGAAGATTGGGTGATTTGACTAATGATAACCATAAATCACTTATAGAACTTGATGATTTTTCATTACTGCACCATCTTATTGAAGGGTGTATACATGCAGGGTTAACTGACTTTGTGCCTATAGTAGGGCACTGTTCAGAGAAAGTTCTATCCTGCTTTAATGAAGAATATTCAAAAAAAATTAATGTGACGCCAGTTGTAAACGAAGATTATAGTACGACAAATAATTTGCATTCATTATATTGCGCTAAGAGTCTTTTAGAGGGCGAAGATTTTATATTATGTAATGGTGATGTTGTAATTGATAGGAAAATCCTTTCCGGTATTAAAGAAAAAGTAAATTTATCGGCAATTGCAATTGATGATTTTGATTTCCAACAACCTGTCGATTCTCCTGGGGTTACTGTAGAAGATTGTAAAGTTACAGACCTTGGCAGGCATATTCCATTCGACAAAAAGGCAGGTTACGCAATAGGTGTATATAAATTCAATAAAACTTTATCAAGAGAGTTTTTCAAAGAAGCGGAAAAGTTACTTATTGAGAATATTAATGCAGGGTTTCATGACCCATTGTGCGACTTATTTGAAGAGTTTGCAATTCACAAGCATCGCACAGAAGGCATGCTGTGGACGGACATCGATACTCAAGAAGATATAGAAAAAGCAAAAAATATACATGAGGCTATCATTGAGGGGTACCAAAGTGATAAATGAAAATGTAATTTTCCAAGACTTGAAAAGAAAGACGGTTGTTGTAACTGGTGCTGGTGAAGGTATAGGTGAATCAATTGCAAAGGCATTTGTTGCTCAGGGTTCAAAGGTGATCCTTATATCAAGAAATGAATTGAAGTGGGCTGCTGAGATTGAATGTAATAATATCACTTTTCTAAAAAGTGATATTAGAGATATTGGGTATTTAGATGACTGGCTCTCTAAATATATCAGTGCTGGAAATTGCATTGATATTTTGGTTAATAATGCTGGAATGATAAGCCAGAAAAAATTAATGGATACCGCTGAACCTGAATGGGAAGAAATGATAGGTGTAAACAGTAAAGCTACATTTTTTTTAACACAACTTTTTGCCAAGCATATGATTGTAAATAAGCATGGAAATATAATTTTTGCAGGTTCTTTTGCGGCAAGTATGCCTTCATATTCATACGGATTATATGCTGCTTCAAAGGCGATGATCGCATCATTGTCTAAGAGTTTTGCAGCTGAATTGGCACCATATAATATTAGAGTTAATTCATTTAGCCCTGGTGTTATAAAAACAAAAATGACAGAGCATGCAAGAAAGAGTAATGAAGATAAAATGTTAAATGACATATCACTATTTAGATTTGGTGATTCTAGTGAAGTTGCTAATGCAGTTCTGTTTTTGGCTTCAGAACTTTCTTCATATATACATGGTGTTGATTTAGATGTTAGTGGCGGAAAATATATAGTACAGAATTCTAGTCTATCGCGTGATGTTACGTAATGCGCAACTAGGTATAAAATTAGTTTTCTAGCGTGCAGTTATTTTACTATAGGAATTAGAAGAGCATGAATAAAATTTCAACTACATTTGAATCAAAAGACACGGTCGATTTTATCATAGATGATAATGCAGATTTAGAATGGCTATCCTCTATTTCGGATTCAAGCTACGATAGGTGCTTTGTAATAATTGATGAGAATGTTGATGATATATGGGGCGAGAGAATATTTGGGAAATTAAAAAATAATGGTGCGGAGGTCTTTGAGCTTCGTGTTAAGCCGGTGGAAGAAAGCAAGTCACTATCATACTACCCCGTGGCATTAGAATTTTTAGAAAAAAATAGATGCGGAAGATTTGATCTTGTTATTGCAATTGGCGGAGGGATAATAATTGATTTGGCCAGCTTTACAGTTTCTACGTACATGCGAGGCTTGCCGTTATATATTGTTGCGACAACTCTGATTGGCCAGGTTGACGCATCAACAGCCGGGAAAACATGTCTAAATACGACGACCAGTAAGAATTTGTTGGGGACATTCTATTATCCATTAATTGTTTATAACAATATCGAGTTTTTAACCACGAATAAAAAAAATATATTGAGACAAGGATTTTCTGAAATATTTAAATATGGGCTACTAGATTCTAAGCCGCTTGTAGATATGCTGATTGAATACGAAAAGAATTCCGACATACTTCTGTTGGAAAAAATTATATTGCAAACAATTGAGTCCAGAATATCAATAAGAAAGAAAGATGCTTTAGCAAGCAATTTAGGTCATACATTCGGTCATGCACTAGAGAAGTATTCATCTTACAAAATCCTGCACGGTGATGCCATATCAATGGGGACAGTGATGGCTTTAAACTATGCGGTTAGAAGAGGCGAAATGACTACCAATACCAAAGATGAAATCGTTAATATGATGAAGTATTTGGGGTTAAATATATATCTTGATTCTTCTGTGGAGGCTGGTCCTTTAGTGGAAAAAATGATGTCGGATAAAAAGTCCTCTTCTAAAGCGTTAAACTTGGTTTTGTTAAAAGAAATTGAAAAACCATATAGTGACGCGCATGGCTTGTTTTATAAAACAGATCCTAATGAGGTGGTAGATTTTTTGCAGGGCTTTATATCCACATATGAATATAGAATTGATAACTGCGACGAATATTTATTAAATGATAACTTAGAGTATTAGGTCTAATACCATGATAACTGATTTAAATCATTTTAGTTTCACAGTGAGTGACTTGAATAAGTCGATAAGCTTCTATGAGAATATTTTAGGGCTTAAGCTGTTAGATGTTTCGGGGCGAGATCCGTCATTCTCACAACGTGTAACTGGAATTCGTGATGCTGAATTAAAGGTTGCCTATTTTGATGTCAATAATGCTCGGTTAGAATTGATTGAGTATGTTAAGCCTAAACACACAGAGATAATTGATACATCTACATGTAATGTTGGTAGTGCACACATATGTTTTAATGTTGATTCATTCAATGAGCTTGTTAAAAAACTACAAGATAATAACGTAAAATTTGCGGGTGATGTTTGTGAAATACCAGGCGGGCCCAACAAAGGTAAGCAGGTATTATATTTTGAAGATGGAGATTCCAATACGATAGAGATTATTTCTAATCAGAAGGTAGGATGATTTATGAATTCAGTAAATTATGATGGCGAAAAGTGTTTTCCTAGCAAGATAGTTTGTGTTGGCTTGAATTATATTAATCATATTAAAGAAGTCGATCATTCCTTGCCTACGGAACCTGTTCTATTTATTAAGCCAAATTCATCTATATCAAGCACATTAGAATCACAGAATTATGATGGCTTCCATTATGAAGGGGAAATATCTTTTATAGTTAAGGACTCAGGGATTGCGGGTATAGGTTTCGGTTTTGATGTTACAAAAAGAAATTTGCAAAATGAACTGATCTCGAAATCATTGCCATGGGAAAGATCAAAAGCATTTGATGCTTCAGCAGTATTTACTGATTTTATAAGTTTTAATTGTGAGTTTGACGATATTAGTATGATTCTGATGAAGAATGACGTAATTGTACAAGAAGGTGCCGTTACTTCTATGTTATTCAAACCGGAACATTTGCTGGAGAATATTAAGCAGTCATTTTCTTTGGAGGATTACGATATCCTGATGACAGGGACACCTTCTGGAATAGGTAATTTTATCACAGGTGATGTTTTTACATGTAAAATATGTTGTAAAAATGATGTGTTAATTAATAAGCAATATATAGTTGAGTGATATTATGAGAGTAGGAATAAACGGTTACGGACGGATTGGACGCGCAATACATAGAATTAGTGAAAAAACTAGGGCGTTTGATGTTGTTGTTGTGAATGATATTAATCCTGATAATAATAATTTAGCATACTTGCTTCAGTATGATACTACTTATGGTCGATTTGACCATTCTGTTGAGTCAGATGATAACCATATCAAATACGATGGAAAGTCAATAAGCGTATTCCATGAAGAAAATGTATTGGATGTGCCTTGGGATGATTTTAATGTTGATATTGTTATTGAATCGTCTGGGGTATTGAATAACCTAAATGCGATTAAAGAAAGTGATGACGTGGGTGTTAAACACTTTATCGTAACTAATGCACAAAATGATGGTGTTAAACCAATTATTTTTGGCGTTAATGAGCATGAATTTATTCCATCTGAACATAAAATACTGTCATCCAGTATTTGCGATACGATTTCACTATCACCAATAATTAAAATTTTAGAACAAAATAATCATGTCTTAGGTGGTTTTCTTACAACGCTACATCCCTGGCTCTCGTACCAAAATTTATTGGATGGTCCCTCGGTTTCTTGGTCTCAACCAGGAGATATTTATTCTCATTATTCTCTTGGTAGGTCTTCAGTTGGCACGTTAATTCCGAAATCAACTTCAGCCATTAATGCTGCAGACCACGTGTTTCCTGGGGTATCATCTAAATTGCAGTCATTTTCATATCGCGTACCAACTTCAATTGTCTCCAGCGCGGTTCTTATTGTTGAGATGGAAAATGAAGTAAACCTAGAATTGTTGATTGAGGAGTTCGAGAAGGTTGAGGCAACTCAGAAATATACCGTCATACAGAATACTGAAGAGCCCTTAATATCAGCAGACTATATTGGTATTGATGCTTCAGTTATCATAGATCATCGGTGGACTAAGGTTGAAAACAAGAAGTTGCTAAAACTTGTTTATTGGTATGACAATGAATGGGGTTATAGCAGTAGAGTTGTTGATATGGTTGACATGATATCCGGGCATTATAAGTAAAAACTCCTATTTAATTATTTGTTTCATCATTAGATTGTAGGTGTGAAAGTTACTATCTATTCTTTCTTTGTTATCTAATATAATGAATAATTCCTCTAAATCACAGAATGGGTATATTAGTATTTTAATATATTTACTCGGCCAGCTGGCTTAACGCCTTGTTTGTCGACGCTCTAAAAATCAAGTTTGGTTTAGTTGGTGCGCACCGGGGTTTGTATGGGATCCTATTAACCTAGGTAATAAAGTATTCGCACTATATGATAAAAAAAATTATAAAATGTATTCCATATTCAATTTATTTGGCGAAAGCGTTTAAGAGATATATTGAATATTTTCAGGTGCAGTTAATTCAGAAAAGATACAATAAGGTAATAAATAAAAAAAAGAAAAAAATATCAATGGGTGAGAAGGTAAGGGTTGCATTTTTTGTCACTCAGAAGCAACTTTGGAGCGCACAATCATTATATGATGAATTTTCAGGTAATGAATATTTTGAGCCGCTCATTGTTGTATTTCCCGACAATGAAAATACGGTGAATAGCAAGGCTGAAACGCTTGGCTACAATTATGATTTTTTTATCCAAAAAGGAATGAGTGTTATATGTGGTTATAATGCGCAAGATGAGTGTTATTCCACTTTGAAATCGATTAATGCAGATATTATATTTTATGACCAGCCCTCTCCCAATATCAATGAATCATTATTGTGGCGCCACGCAAGCAAAAATTCATTAGTGTGTTACATACCGTACGGATATAAAGTTGCGGGATTCTATCAAGCTCATTTTAATATGTCATTGCAAAATAGCTGCTGGATTGTGTTTTCAGAGAGTAATTGGCATACCGAACAGTTTATTAAATATGGAGTGCTAAAGGGGAAGAATGTAGTTACGTCAGGTTATCCTAAGCTGGACGTATATAACAATGACAGCATTAACGATATTAAGAAAATACATTCAAATAAAATGATAATGTGGGCGCCTCATTGGTCTATAGGTGAACAAAGTATTGGCTATTCTACTTTTGATAAGAATTATATGTTCTTTTTGGAATACGCTAGAAATAATTCTAATGTTGATTGGATTTTTAAACCACATCAAAGATTGAGGGCTTATTTAGTAGAATCTGGTTTTATGAAAAAAAGTGAAGTTGATGATTATTATAGTCAGTGGGAGGCATTGCCTAACACACGCTTTTATAACGATAGTGATTATTTTGACTTATTTAAACGTTCTGATGCCTTAATAACAGATTGCGGATCATTCTTGGCGGAATATTTACCAACAAAAAAGCCAATACTGCATCTTGCTAGTAAACATTGCCAAGGTTACAACGAAGTTGGAGACAAACTTATTGGTAGCTATTATAAGGCTACAAATATCGATGAAATAAAACACTTTATTGATGATGTTGTAATTAATGAGAGGGATGTGCTAATGGAGCAGCGATTGTCAAATCTTCATCTGGTTCAACCAAATTCACATGGTGCAGGAAAATTTATTGTTGACTGCATTCAAGCTAGATTGATTGGAGATGACTGAATGATTGAAAGAATTGTAAATGGCGATAAAGAACTTGCGCTTATTATTCGTCATTCTTTCCATAAAGAGGGTATTGAGTTTTTCACTCCTGGAACATACTCGCAACAGATTGGATATATGAATCGACCATCTGGATATGTCATACCACCTCATGTACATAATCCTGTGGTGCGTGAGGTCGAATATACAAAGGAAGTACTTGTAATTAAAAGTGGTCGACTTAGAGTGGATTTTTATTCTGAAGATCAAAAATATCTTGAAAGTACTATTCTTGAAATAGGCGATGTAATTCTGCTTGCATATGGCGGACATGGTTTTGAAATGCTGGAACCAACCGAAATCATTGAGGTTAAGCAGGGACCTTATGCTGGGGAACAGGACAAGACTCGGTTCGAGCCTGTTGATGTAAATAATTTAAGAATGCGAGGCGCTGACTGAATGATTCCTGTCAATGAGCCATTGTTTGATGGTAATGAAAAAAAGTATCTATCAGAGTGTATTGAAACGGGATGGATTTCTTCTGAAGGACCCTTTATTAAAGAGTTTGAACAGAAATTCGCAGAGCGAGTTGAGCGTAAGCACGGTATTGCGGTCACCAATGGAACAGCAGCACTCGATGTAGCAGTAGAAGCATTAGGTATAGGTCATGGTGATGAGGTTATCTTGCCTGCCTTTACAATTATCTCTTGTATTACTCAAATCATTCGATCTGGTGCTAAGCCAGTATTAGTGGACAGTGATCCGGAAACCTGGAACATGGATGTTACACAAATAGAAGCGAAGATTACTCCTCAAACAAAGGCTATCATGATTGTTCATATTTACGGATTACCCGTGGATATTGGGCCCGTATTAGATATAGCTCGACGTCATGGTCTGAAAGTTATAGAAGATGCGGCACAAATGCATGGCCAGACATACAAAGGTAAGCCATGTGGAAGCTTTGGTGACATCAGCACATTCAGTTTTTATCCGAATAAGCATATCACAACGGGTGAAGGAGGCATGGTCGTGACAAATAATGATCAAGTATCCGAAGATTGTCGTAGTTTACGAAATCTCTGTTTCCAACCAGAAAAACGTTTTGTGCATGAACGGTTAGGCTGGAATCTTCGAATGACCAATCTGCAAGCTGCGCTTGGGTTAGCTCAGCTAGAGCAGTTAGACAGCTTTGTTCAACGAAAACGATATATGGGAACTCGTTATAACGAACTTTTTGCTGACTTGAAAAGCGTACAGTTACCTTTAGCGAAGACAGGTTATGCTGAAAATATTTATTGGGTATATGGTTTGTTGTTAGATGATGATCTCGGCATAGATGCTGAAGAAATTATGCGGCGCTTGTCCGAAAAAGGAATTGGTTCACGTCCGTTTTTTTGCCCTATGCATATGCAGCCAGTACTTCAGCGAATGGGATGGTTCAAAGGTGAGTGCTATCCAGTCTCTGAACGATTATATCGTCAGGGTTTTTATATTCCGAGTGGCATGGCATTGACAGAATCGCAAGTAGAGGAATCAGCAAAAGTAGTCCGGGAGGTTTTGCGATGAGTCAGGTGTTCGATACCTATGCGCGCTATTATGATTTGTTGTACCAAGATAAAGATTATGTTGCTGAAGTAACATATGTAACTTCTCTTATTACTAAACACAATTCTCAAGCAAATAAAATTCTTGAGTTGGGTTGTGGTACAGGTGCCCATGCAGAGTATCTTGCGCGTATGGGTTATATTGTTCACGGTGTAGACATGAGTGAAGAAATGCTTGTTCGTGCAGAGGCGCGTAAGGCAACTTTGCCTTCAGAAGTGGCGGCACGGTTAACATTCAGCTTAGGTGACGCACGCTCTATCAGGACGCAACAAACTTTCGATGTTGTGATATCACTATTTCATGTTATGAGCTACCAGTCGACTAATACTGATTTATCTGCTGTATATGAAACGGCTGCAGTGCACCTGTCGACGGGAGGACTTTTCCTTTTTGATTTTTGGTATGGTCCCGCTGTACTCCTACAAAAACCTGAGGTGCGTGTCAGGCGAATGGAAGATGATGAAATAAAAGTTACCCGTATCGCTGAACCTATAATTCATGTGAACACTAACGTGGTGGATGTGAATTACACGATTTTTATCGAAGTTAAACAGACGGGCGAAGTGGAAGAGGTTAATGAAACACACCGAATGCGATATTTGTTTTTACCGGAGTTGATTAGTTATGGGTGCGGTGGATTTAACGAAATTTCCAGCAACGCATGGATGACTGATGATGCTTTAAACGTGGACAACTGGAGCGGGCTCCAATTGTTGGTGCGCGACTAATATGAAAATTATAGCAGTTATCGAAAACTCAATTACAATCGGGGGAGGATTTAATCAGGCGTTAAACTCGATTATTCAAATGCAGAGGATCTGTGAAGGAAAATTCGAGTTTGAGGTTTTTACGGCTGATGCCGATAACGAAGGCTATTTGAATTATCTTAACATTAGCTCTGTGTCATTTACCTTTTCCTGGGTCGATAAAGCTCTTGCTAAGCTAAGTATTAATCCGTGGTGGCAGTCATTACAGAATCGCATAAAAATTGTTGGTGCATTTGAGAAAAAATTATTATCACATAATTGTGATTTGGTTTATTTCGTGACCCCATCTGGATACTCGGCATCTCTTCAACGGCTTAATTTCATTGCAACTGTTTGGGATACTTGTCATCGTGACATGCCAGAGTTTCCTGAAGTAAGAGATTTTAATCAATTCTTTCTTCGGGATAGGAGTAATCAAAATTATTTGTCCCCTGCGGTTATTGTTTTGGTTGACTCGGCTAGTTCGGCGGATTCAATTTCATTCAGATATGGCGTAGACCGTGCAAGACTTTTACCGATGCCTTTTTCTTTTAGCCCATTCCTTGACCTAGAATTATCTAAAAGCAAAGATGAAGTTTTGGCTAAACATAACCTATGTGAGGGATATTTATTTTATCCAGCTCAGTTTTGGGCACATAAAAATCATATTCGTATTCTTGAGGCAATATTGCTGTTAAATAAAGGTGGTATGCAGCATCAACATACTGTTGTTTTTTCTGGTGGTGATAAGGGAAATAAGGAATACATCGAGAATTTTGTAGAACAAAATAACATCGGCAATCAGGTGCGTTTCTTAGGGTTTGTTCCGGAAGATGAAATACGCGGATTATATGAAGGATGCCAAGCCGTAATAATGCCTACATATTTCGGTCCAACGAATGTACCTCCATTTGAAGCATGGATACTTGGAAAGCCATTGATTTATTCAATGCAGTTCTCTGGTCAAGTAAAAAACTCTGCTGTTCTTGTCGACCCTGATGATGCTTTGCAGTTATCTTCAGCAATAACCAATTGCATGGACGAGAAATTCTGTGAAAAGTTAGTTAAGGCGGGGAAATTACGATTAGTAGAGTTGAGTGATGAGCGTAAAGAAGCAGAATCCGAGTTGCTTTCCAGGTTATTTAAGTTTGAAAAGCGCTTGCGTTGCTGGAGTCAGAGATGACATGAAATTCCTTTTGACTTCTTCGTATTTGTCTCTCGTCTAGATGCAAAAGGTCACTGCTTAAATGGTTTTAGAAGTAAGAGTAATATAAATTAGATGATGTGTCAGGAATCTCGTCATGAATAATAAAGATAAAAAAATATCAATAATTACACCTTTTTACAACGAAGCAGAAGGTGTGGGTTATTTCTATGAGTCTCTTTGCCTCATACTAAATGAGATAGAGCAACTGGAATTTGAAGTGATTTGTGTAGATGATGGAAGCCGTGACGATACGTTAAAGAAATTGATTTCGATTACCGAAAAAGACTCACGCTTTCAAGTAATAGAGCTATCCCGTAATTTCGGAAAAGAAGCAGCATTAACAGCGGGAATGGATGCAGCAATTGGTGATGCGGTCATTCCGATTGATGCTGACTTGCAAGACCCGCCAGAACTTATTCCCGAGATGATTAAGGAATGGCTAAATGGTGCTGAAGTTGTATTAGCACGAAGAATTGATCGTAGTTCGGATTCGTTTCTTAAAAGAAAAACAGCTGAAATTTTTTATCGTTTTCATAATAAGCTTTCGACCATCCAGATTCCTGAGAATGTAGGTGATTTTCGTTTGATGGATCGGGTTGTTGTCGACTCACTTAAACAACTGCCAGAGCAGCATCGTTTCATGAAAGGCCTTTTCGCTTGGGTAGGATTTAAAACAGTAACGTTAGATTACGTAAGAAACCCTAGGAAAGCTGGTGAAACTAAATTTTCTGGCTGGAAATTATGGAACTTTGCATTAGAAGGCATTACTAGCTTTAGCACAACTCCACTTAAGTTCTGGTCTTATCTTGGGGGGATAGGAGCTTTAGTTACATTGTTTTATGCCATATTTATCATCTCAAGAACATTAATATATGGCGCTGATATTCCTGGTTATGCTTCTTTGTTAGTCGCGGTTCTTTTCTTTGGTAGTTTGCAGTTAATTAGTGTCGGAATGCTTGGCGAATATATTGGTCGCATCTATATGGAAACAAAAAGTCGACCGTTATATTTAATTAGGAAACACTATGGAGATAAACAGTGAATCCAGACGCTTATCTCGAAATGGCGGAAACTGAAGCTAAACATTGGTGGTTTTCAGGTCGAAGATCAATTCTATATAAAACACTAGAGAGTATGAATTTGCCACCTGATTCAAAGATCCTTGAGGTTGGTTGTGGCACAGGTGGTAACCTGCAAATGTTAGCCAAGTTTGGTGATGTAAGTGCTTTTGAAATGGATGCTACCGCTCGAGAAATCGCGGTAGAAAAAACAAACAACTCATATGCCATTCAGGCTGGTTATTGTCCTGATAATATTCCTTTTAAAGATCAGCAGTTTGACTTGATTTGTATGTTTGATGTTTTAGAGCATATTGAAAGGGATACTGAAACGTTAACTTCTTTAATGTGTAAACTGAAGAAGAATGGTCGTATATTAATAACGGTTCCAGCTTACCAGTGGCTTTTTGGGCCGCACGATGAATTTCTTCATCATAAGCGGCGCTACTACGAGAAGGATCTGCGAGAGAAGTGTACATCTGCTGAACTTAAAGCTTTAAGGGTTTCGTACTTTAATACTATTTTATTTCCATTGGCATGTGCAGCCAGAGTCAAGGATAAATTGTTTGGTAATAAGGCGGCAACTGGTACGAGCATTCCTCCGATGCTGATTAATAAATTGTTCACGGTAATATTTAGTGCAGAACGATTTTTGTTAAAATATATAAATCTACCCTTTGGTGTGTCATTGCTTTGCATCTTAACGGCACGTAATAAAAGTTAATTCGTTGTCGCCAGTGTTAACAAAACGAGCTTTACGCTTTGCTGTCTCAGGGGTCTTGGTGACAGGGGTGCATATACTTGTAGCATCCATTTTTATACAGCATTTATTGCCAGTACCATCGGTTGCAAATGGATTTGCATTTGTTGTGGCAACCGTATTTTCTTATTTAGTTAATACGATTTGGAGTTTTTCCAGTCCGTTACATGGAAGGACTTTATTGCGGTTTGGTATTGTTTCTATTGTAGGACTCTCTCTGGCGATGGCGGTTTCTGGCACCGCGGAATATTTTGGGTTTCATTACTTACATGGAATTCTTCTGGTTGCCATTTTCATTCCGCCAATGACATTTGTTTTGCATAATTTTTGGACATATCGATGAATAGGCCTGAATTGATATCTTCTCCAGATGGCGGGCATGTTTTACAGCAGAGCAACAAGAATATTCATAAATCAATTGAAATAACTATTTGGATCGTGCTGGGGATATTCTTTGTTACCCCATTATTCCTTATAACGTACTATCAAGATGATCGGGTGTTTGTGTTGATATCAGAGTTTTCTACTCTAAACCCGTTTGATAGTGCCCTTAATGAAATAAAGGGATGGCTGAATGACGGTAGATTTATTCCATTTTCAGTATTTGTAAGGTATATATTTTTTGATATTTTTGGCTACAACAATTCATGGTTATATCATCTAACTATATTGCTTTTTTCTGGCGGGGCGTTTTTTACTTTTCTGAAGTTAATTAGAGTTTATCAGTTTAAGGGTAGTGCGTTTCTATTTTTCCTTTTCTTTATAGCATTAACGCAATTTCGTGTTTCGGCGCCTGACCCAATTGTTGGCTACAATGCATTAGTCCAAATCAACACAATTATTGTTTGTTGGGCTTTAATTTTCATCGAGCTGTATTTCCAGAGCACAAGAATTCGATATTTTCTACTGGGTGCGTTACTGGCATTTATTTCTGTTCTATATTATGAAATATCCGTAGTTATTCTGGCTGCTCCAATTGTTGTTTATTTATATAAATACCAGTTTAAAGAATTTCAGAAGCAATTCATACTGTACTCTCTATTTTATGTATCGTTATTGCTGTTATTTATTGTTTTTAGAATATATTTTAAAGAGTTGTCTGAAACGTCAAAATTAGATTTATATCCTGGTACAGAGTTGGGATTCGACTTGAAAAAAATACTATTTGGTTTGTTCTTTCAGGTGTCTGGTTCCTTGCCGCTGTCTTATATTGCACATCTTTTTGAGCGACTATTTCATACATATTTAATTACTTACGCAATTCTCATAACAGCATGTGTTTTTGTGTATTTTAAACGAGCGAAAATTGCTTCATTGGATAGGAGGTTTCTTTTATTAAGTGTGTTTATAATTTTTAGCGCAGCACTTCCTGTTGCTTTAAGTAACCATCATTCATCTTGGGTTTCGTTTGGGTATCCCTATATACCCGTGTTTATGCAAAATTTAGCATTAGCATCTATTTTAGCTGCTCTTGTTTCAAACACAAAGGCAGTGCGTGCATTATTGTTTGTGATGATTTTTGCATCCAGTGCCCCGAATTATGTTCTTTTTCATGAGCTCAATAAAAAAGATGGCTCAGTTCGCTTGGTGTTCGATATGTTCGGGCTGCAGGATTACCCAATGAAAACACAATTTGATAAAACTTATATTATAGATGGTAACGATTTTGGGATGGATGTGAAATTTGTAGAAAGCAAGGCAAGAGAAGAATTAGGAGAAATTCACTACGCTAATATTAATGAGCCTATATTTGCAAAAGGTACTACTTCAAATGCGATTGTATTGAGTAAGTCTAATTATAAGAATGCAATGGCAGTGGTGGGGCAGGTTGATGAAGCTCATAAGATCAGTAACCCTGTGTACATGTCTCCCAGCCGTGCTTGTATCGAACAAGTTGCATCGAATAAAGATAAGATTTTTAGCTATAAAACGCATAGAGAATCAATGATTTATACCTATTCGGATTCTGGTCAGTATAATTTTGATGACAGATTATCATGCAAGTTACATTCTAATTGGTACGATAATTTGATGGATAAATTTGTACCGAAATATTAATCGAGAAGGCCTTGTTTGAATGAAACTCATGATGTGGAAATACAATAAATATGAATGACGCTAAAATCTCTATTGTTGTGGCTAGTCTAAACTCAGAAAAGAGTATTGGAAAGGCGATTGCAAGCTTGCAAAGTCAGAATTATCCAAATTTAGAAATAATATTTATTGATGGTGGTTCAACTGATAATACTGTGGAATTAATTAAGGGGTTTAGTTTAGAAAATAGCATACTAGTTTCCGAACAGGATCGCGGTATTGGCGATGCCTGGAACAAAGGAATCAAGCTTTGTACGGGTGATATTATTGGTATTCTAAATTCAGATGACTATTACGAAGAGGGTGTTCTGGAAAAAATCATGCCGTATTTTTCTAATACTGATGTTCCGCTCATTGGCTTTGGTGACGTCACACTAATAAATCCTGCAGATGGCAGGCTTAAAAGGGTTGTTGGAAAAATGCGCGGAAAATTGGCCTTGCTAAATGGTTTTGGGTTTCTGCACCCTTCAGTTTTTTTTAATAGGAAAGCATTAGATATAAATGGATTATTTAATCAAAGAATCTCTGTGGCGATGGATGTGGATTGGTTGCTTAGGGCTATTAGCCATAAAATTCCGTTTAAAAAAATACCAAGCCATACATACATGCTGATCGGCGGAGTAAGTCATATCAATAAATATACCGGGATGGGGGAGTATATGGATGCCCTTGTTCGTAATGGGTACTCAAAATTTCACATGTTCCTTTTTTTTGTATTGAGATGTGCAGGTAGTTTATTGAAAGTTTTCAGAAAATGAATACAAGTATGCGAAATGACTGCAATTATTTGTACATAATTAATACAGCAGATGAGCCTAATAATGTAGTTCTTGGTCATGCTTCTTTTGCTAAAGAAGCAGGGTTCACTCCTGTTTTTGTGTTTCCCTATCGTGAAAACGCAGATAAATTTGAAAATTTCTACAGTGATTTTGATACTTTACGGTTGAATTTTGTTTTTAAAAACTCAAGTTCAGTTGCATACATAATAAGTATTTTTAAACTCTTTACGCATACTACTATGCAATTAGCATTTAAATCTAAAGCTAAAAATATTTTGGCCGTTGATCTGACTGGTGTGTTCGCGTGTTTGTTGTTGAAGGTTCGTGGTGCAAATATAGTGGCATTGGTAAATGATAATTTTTCCGCCAGATATGCGTTAGCGCCACATGCTTATAAGATCCTCAGGTTTATTGAGAGCATGACTTATAAGGTTTTATGTTCGTGCTGTATTTTTCCTGCAGAATCACGATATAAGTTATTAGGCTCACCTAAGCTGAACAATGTTCAGTTTTTACCAAATATTCTGCATGACAGTTATGCCCCCCAATATTTAGGTAACCCTTCATCTAAATTAAAAGTATTGTGTTGTGGGTGGTTGGCTGCATCGCGCGGAATTGAATTAATTCCGGAGTTACTTTTAAATACAGATCCCGATGTCGAATATTTGCTTGTTGGTACTGGAGATAACTCTTTAATAAGTGAGTTGGTTAAATCAGATCGTGTTACTTATCTGGAACATGTTTCTCGTAAAGAAATGCTTGAGATTATGTCAAAGGTTGATATTAATATTGCTTTTTACAATCCATCTATTTTAATAAATAGATTTGCGCTACCACAAAAGGTTTATGACTCACTGTTGGTTGGTTGTCCTATCTTTATTAATTCCGAGGTGGAAATGGCTAATGATTTAGAGAAGCATAATGCCTGCGTTACAGCTGAATATTTTGATGTGTCAGCCATTTCCGGGAAATTGAATCATTACTTGAAAAATAAACATTTATTGGCTGAAATTTCTGATTCTATTACATCGTATAGATCAGATTTTGCAAATTATAATCAGGTAAGGAAAGAAGCTGTTGAGCTATACAAATCCTTTGAGAATGCATGTAAATGACAACGTGGTATTGAATTTTAATGACTGGCAAAACAATTAATAAAAAGAAAGTCCTGATGGTTTTTGGTACTCGACCAGAAGCGATTAAGATGGCACCGCTTTATTATGCGTTGAAGAGCCATGCTGATGAATTTGATTTATTGCTCTGTGTTACAGCGCAGCACCGACAAATGCTTGATCAGGTCTTGCAAGTGTTCGATATTGTGCCGGATATCGATTTGAATTTAATGAGTCCAGGTCAGGATTTGTTTGATGTGACAGCTTCTGTTTTATTAGCTATGCGTGAAGTGTTGAATGAGCACAGGCCAGATATTTTATTAGTTCATGGTGATACGACAACGGCAATTGCTTCAGCGATGGCGGGATTATATTTGGATATTCCTGTTGGCCACGTTGAAGCTGGGTTGCGCACGTATGATATTTCTGCACCTTTCCCAGAAGAATTTAATCGGCAGGTTATTACAAAAATAGCACGCTGGAATTTTGCGCCCACTGATTTGTGCCAACAGAACTTATTGGATGAAGGTGTTGAGGATACGAATATAACGGTGACAGGGAACACGGTTATCGATGCGTTGTTGTTAGCGCTTGATCGTATAGAAGCCGACTCTTCTAGAAGTGAAGCTATATATAAGATCTTGTCTGATAAGTTGCCATTTGATTTGACTGAGCAGCGCTTTATACTAATCACCGGTCATCGGCGAGAGAATTTTGGCGATGGATTTCTGAATATTTGTTCTGCTCTGAAAGAATTAGCTGAGCATTTTCCTGATGTGCATTTTGTTTATCCAGTTCATCTTAACCCACATGTACAAGAACCCGTTATGACTATGTTGTCGGGAATGGCCAATATTCATCTTATTACGCCTTTGGATTATGAACCCTTCATTTACCTTCTGAAGCATTGTTATTTCGTTATTACAGATAGTGGGGGAATACAGGAAGAAGCCCCGAGTTTAGGTAAACCGGTTTTAGTCATGCGTGATATTACCGAGCGCCCCGAAGCAGTCAGTGCTGGAACGGTACGATTAGTGGGAGCAGAAAGAGATAAAATTTTTTCAAATGCTGCCGAGTTACTTGAGAATGAACAAAGTTACGACATAATGTCTAAATCACATAATCCGTATGGCGATGGACATGCAAGCGAACGGATTATTTCAGTCTTAAGAGAAATTAGTGTTAGAAGTCCACATGCCCTGAATTCTTATCATTAATCATGAATTACTCATTTCCTTTAGCTTTTTTATTTAATAATTCTGCCATTACATTGTTGCTGATTTTCGTCGGGTTAACGGGGAATCCAGTTATGGCAGCAGAGATCGCTATCATACATGCATCAACGCAAGCACTCTTTTTTGCGTTTTCTGCTAATGCGCGAAATTTGATCCTAGGGCGAGACTCTTTGCTTGGTGCGCACGATCTACTTAGAGTGAGAATGTTGTTGGTGTTACCACTTTCTGTGATGGCATTTTTCCTCGTTGATTACGTTATAGAAATAAATATATTTCTTGTCATATTTATTATTGCCAGAAGGGCGTTTGACTGGATACTTGAAGTCAACATGAGTGAAATGGAACGATCTGAAAATAAAGCTCATGTTTCAGAATACATTATTATTCAAAGTGTCATGCTCATAGTGGCATTGTCATGGCTTTTATTTGGAACAGAGTATCCGTTTGCAGGCATATATCTCTGGTGTTTGTCTCCGTTGCTATCCATGTTACAAATGCGTTTTTCTACACACAACAAACATACAAGCATAAGTGATCTTCATGATTTATTGCTCCCCCATTTTGGTTCAACAGCGGTTATTGGTGTTGCTTTATATGTATTCAGAGTGGTTATTACTTTGTTGGTCGGCAAAGAATTAGCTGGCGATTTGTTTACTGCATTTTCGATTGGTGGAGTCATTGGAACAGTGTTCGCGTCAAGTATTGGGCCAAGCGTAGCTCTCCGTATACAAAAAGGAGATGGTTTCGGTTTGCCGAGTGCTATCAAAGTTGTGATTACCATGAATGTGGCTTTAGGTATATTACTTGCCACACTGTCACAATATGACATCAATATACTAGAAGTTATAGGGAAATCTAAAGAATTTACATTGGCTGTTGGTTTGTCGATGATCGGCGGCGCTATCATGGTTGCTGCTCAGATGGCTAGATTAAAGGTTGTCCAGTTAGGCAAGAATGGTAATGTTTTTGGTGCAGATGTACTAATGAATATTATTCTGATTACAGTAATACCTTATGCGAATTACCTTCTTGGGAGCCAATCCTTAGGGGCGCTATATCTCCTTAGTGCAACGCTTGCTTACATATTTTATCAAACATCGTGTGGTGATATAGAAAATATCGTTGGTATTCATGCATTAAAGGGCATCAGAGTCTTGATTGCATTTTTGTTGCTTTTCCCAATATTTTTCATGCTTGATGGATCTATATTTGCCAATGCATCGTTTAATTATGAATCACAAGGTCTTATTCGAGCACTACCTATACCTGTTTCTTTTCCATTATGTTTTGTTGGGATTGTTTTATTGGGTCGGTATAGATTTTCACATACATCACTTGCAGTAATATTTATTATATTTTCATTGATGACGATGTCGGTACTGCTGTCGTCGCCTGATATGAGTATTACCACGCAAGGGAAATTTATTCTCCTTATGCAATTTATTTTGCCATACTTCGCTTTAGTCCTTGGTCAGGCATTTGAAGGTAGAGAATCGAGGCAAGTGATGGAAAAAACGTTCTTTATCGTATTATTATTAGTGGTTCCTGTGCAGGTGGTTATAACGTTAATACATCCTAACCCATTGTTAGCACCTTTAATTGGTTTCTTTAGCATTTATCAACATCTGCAGTATGTTCCAGTGATTTTTGTGTCGGCGTATTTATTAGTACTTTTTTCATTGTATCGCTATAAGTATTATCTTACTCCGCTCTTATTTTTAACAGTATTTATGGGTGTTTATGCTGGTGCGTCATATTCAAGGTTGGCGGTTGTGTTATTTGTAAGCGGAGTTGCATTATTTACGGTATATTCATGGAAGAATTTTAAAACGAAAACTCTTGTTGTGTTGGTGTTTATGGTGATGGTGTCATTGCCATTTGCATATATCCAGATATATAAAGACGCGGGTAACCATGATGATAAATTTACTATTGGTTTTAATCTAGATAACATTTATGACTCAAATAGTAGCAATAGTTTAAATAATAAGGCTGAACTTACAAGTAAGGATAGGCTTGAGTATTGGCGAGTCTATACAGGTAAAATTAGTGAGTCGCCTTCAGCATTATTGTTTGGGCACGCGAGTAGAATAGATCGATATGAATATCCAAGTGCGCATAATTATTATCTGGATTTTGTTTACCATTTTGGGCTGATTGCTATATTACCTCTGCTGTATTTGATTTTTATTACGATAAGAAGCGCCTTCAGAAGTAGAAAGCATATATTCAGTAATCCAATATTGGGGCTTACATTTGTTGTGTTTTTTATTGTTCTCATTGATAGTTCATTAAAGGTTGGATTTCGGCAACCTTATCCAGGCGTATATATGTTCTTTGTATGGGGTATTCTATTGACACGCCTGTACATATTAGAGAATAAGAAACACGGGTACTCCTGAATGAAGGTGCTTATTGTTAGCCAATATTTTTGGCCTGAGTCATTCCGCATTAACGATGTTGCAACAGGACTTGTGAGCAAGGGGCATGAAGTATCTGTACTAACAGGTAAGCCTAATTATCCGAAAGGTAGGTTTTACAGTGGCTTTGGTTTATTCAAAAAATCAAAAGACAATTACGAGGGCGTTAATATTATAAGAGTGCCTATATTGCCGAGAGGGGAAAAAGGTATATTCAAGCTAGCACTTAACTATATATCTTATGCATTTAGTGCTTCTTTTTTGTCACCGTTTCTGTGTAATAAAGATTATGACTGTATTTTGGTCTACCAAATGTCACCTGTGACACAAGCCATACCTGCAATAGTGATAAAAAAGATTTTTAAAATACCAGTATTCTTTTGGGTTCAAGATCTTTGGCCAGAAAGTCTTTCTGCGGTAGGTGCGGTTAAAAATAAATCATTGCTTAGTTTAATTAAAAAGTTGGTAGGGTGGCTATATAGATCAAGTAACAAAATACTTATTCAGTCAGAGTCATTTCGTCAGCATGCTTTACAGCACGGGGTTGATGAAAAAGATATATATTACTACCCCAATAGTGCGGAGGAATTATATCGGCCTGTTACCCGTAATGATGATTCCGATATTGCGAAGATGATGCCTAAAGGATTTGTAGTCATGTTTGCAGGAAATATTGGTGTCGCTCAGGATATGGAAAGTATTTTAAAGGCCGCTGAAATAACTAGATCAAATAAGCAGATTCAATGGGTGATAGTAGGGGATGGCCGTCAATTATCCTGGTTAAAGAGTGAAATTCAATCAAGGGAATTATCGAATTCTGTGCATTGCCTTGGCCGGCACCCAATAGAAAAAATGCCTGAGTTTTTCTCTTTTGCTGATGTTATGTTAGTCAGTCTTACTAAAGATCCCATTTTTGCATCCACGATTCCGGCGAAAATACAATCATATATGGCATGTGGTAAGCCTATTATTGCCTCTCTTGATGGTGTTGGTGCTGATGTTGTTGAAAGCGCGCAAGCCGGTCTCGTGTCGGGTGCTGAGCAACCAGGTAAACTTGCTGATGCAGTACTAAAAATGGAATCTTTTCAGAAGGTCGAACTAGAAGAAATGGGTGTAAATGCACTTAATTATTATAATAAAAATTTCGAAAGAAACATGCTGTTGAAAAAATTAGAAGATATGATGCATGCCTTAGTAAATAGAGGTGAAAAATGAATATCCTTGTTCTAGGTGCCAGCGGCATGATTGGTAGTACTGTTACGCGAGTACTAAGTCAGAAAGAAGATTGGCAAGTGTTCGGTACAGTTAGAGATGTATCTATAAAAAAATATTTTCCGGAAGATATAGCGAGAAAACTAATTTCTGGTATTGATGTTGATAGCTGTGATTTCGATAAATTATTTAGTGAATTGCAGCCAGATGTAGTTATTAATTGTGTGGGGCTTACTAAGCATTTGTCTGAAGCGAATGATCCTTTACGAGTAATTCCTTTGAATTCCTTGTTGCCACATCGTTTGGATAAATATTGCAAGAAATACAATAGCCGCTTAATTCATATCAGCACAGACTGTATCTTTTCCGGTACTAAAGGGCAGTATATTGAATCTGATCCATCAGATGCTACGGATATTTATGGTAAATCAAAATACCTTGGTGAAGTTATTGATACACAGGCAATAACCATACGTACATCAACAATAGGGCATGAAATAAAGACAAAAAATGGCTTATTAGAATGGTTTTTATCTCAGCAAAGTAAGTGTGATGGGTATACACGTGCAATTTTTTCAGGGCTACCAACAGTCACGTTAGCCGAGGTTATTCGTGATTATGTTATACCCAATAGGGATTTAGTTGGGCTATATCATGTCGCGGGCCCAGCCATTGCAAAGTATGATTTATTAGAAATAATAGCAAATGAGTATGATAAGAATATTGAAATTGGCCGTAATGAATCATTTTCAATAGATCGTTCATTAAATGCAGATAAATTTAATAAGGCAACAGGTTATACTTCCCCTGATTGGTCAGATTTAGTTAAATCAATGCATAATTATAATTAGTTCAGGATAACAATCATGTTTAAAGATAAAGTATTAATGATTACCGGTGGCACAGGCTCATTTGGTAATACTGTTCTAAAACGCTTTCTTTCAACTGATGTACGTGAAATCCGTATTTTTAGTCGTGATGAAAAGAAACAGGAAGAAATGCGGATTGCGTTGAACAACCCGAAGCTTAAGTTTTATATTGGTGATGTACGTAATTATGACAGCCTTAATCAGGCGATGAAGGGTGTAGATTATGTATTCCATGCTGCTGCTTTGAAGCAGGTGCCATCATGTGAATTTTATCCGATGGAAGCGGTGAGGACCAACATAGAAGGCACTGAAAATGTGATGAGCGCAGCAACGTCTAATAACGTTAAGCGTGTGATTGTGCTCAGCACAGATAAAGCGGTGTATCCGATTAACGCGATGGGTATTTCTAAAGCAATGTCTGAAAAAATAATGGTCGCAAAATCACGAATGCAGGGTGAAAAAGATACAGTACTTTGTGCAACTCGTTACGGTAATGTAATGGCCTCGCGTGGTTCGGTTATACCTTTATTCGTTTCTCAAATTAAAGAGGGAAAGGCACTTACAGTAACGGATCCGAATATGACCCGTTTTCTAATGTCACTTGAAGATTCTGTGGATCTGGTGCTTTATGCTTTTGAACACGGTAAGCAAGGTGATATTTTTGTGCAAAAAGCACCGGCATCAACTGTAGCAGATTTGGCGCAAGCTCTTATCGAAATGTTTGGTGGTAAGGAGGGGGTGCAGGTTATTGGTACTCGCCATGGTGAGAAGTTGTATGAATCGCTTATCTCTCGTGAAGAGATGGCTCATGCTCAAGATATGGGGGATTATTACTGTATTCCTGCAGATAATCGCGACCTAAATTATGCAAAATATTTTAGTGATGGTGAAGAAGCTATTTCACATACTGAGGATTATACGTCACACAGTACAAATCGCCTTAATGTAGAAGAGATTAAGGCGCTTCTTATGAAGCTCGATTTTATTAAGGAAGAGTTAAATGCTTAAAGTAATTACGATTGTTGGCACTAGACCAGAAATTATTAAGTTAAGTCGTGTGATGGCAGAACTTGATAAGCACTGTGATCATAAATTAGTACATACCGGTCAAAATTATGACTATGAGTTAAATGAAATATTTTTTAATGAACTAGGCGTTAAAAAACCGGACTATTATCTTGATGCGGCTCAGGGGTCTGCTGCCCAAACTATTGGTAATGTTATTGCTGCAAGTGATGAGGTGTTTGCTAAAGAGAAGCCGGATGCAATTTTGGTGCTCGGAGATACTAATAGTTGTTTGTCTGTCATTTCGGCAAAACGACGTAAAATACCTATTTTTCACATGGAAGCAGGTAATCGGAGTTTTGATGAGCGTGTACCAGAAGAAATTAATCGACGTATTGTCGATCATACCAGTGATATTAACCTAACGCATACTGAGCATGCGAGGCGTTACTTAATTAGAGAAGGAATTAGGCCAGAGACTATAATTAAGTCTGGTTCGCCAATGAAGGAAATATTGGATTTTCATGAGAGTAATATCGATAATTCTAATATTCTTGATGAAATGAAATTAAAGAAAAAAGAATTCTTTATTGTCAGTATCCACAGGGAGGAAAATGTGGATAACCCTGATAATTTCAAGGATCTTCTTGATTCACTAACTGCTATTGCTAATAAGTACAAGTTTCCGGTTATTGTCTCAACTCATCCAAGAACTAAAATACGTTTAGAAGAATTAGATAAAGTTGATTTACATGAGTTGGTTAGTTTTGTTAAGCCAATGGGGTTCTTTGATTACGTAAAATTACAAAAAGAATCTCGATGTATTATTTCTGATAGCGGAACGATAACAGAAGAGTCAACAGTGCTGAATCTTCCTGCGATCACGATTCGTCAAGCGCATGAACGTCCTGAAGGGATGGATGAGGGTGTTTTGATTATGTCGGATTTGGATGCGGAGAGTGTACTGAACTCTATATCTATTACATTAGAACATCATGACGACAATGTGAGAGCGTTTAACGTCGTTGGTGACTATGATGTTGATAATGTATCAAAAAAGATGATTAAGATTATTCATAGTTATACGGGCTATATAAATCGAACAGTTTGGCGAAAATGATAACTAATATTAATAGTGTGATTGCTGGGTTGATTAACCCATAAGGGCGGTATACTGCACATGAAAAAAATAATGGTGACAGGGGCAAGCGGGTATATCGGGAAGAATTTTATAAAAAGATATAGCGGCGAATATGACATACAATCAGTTAGCTTGAGCTTAGGGTTTCCGACAAGTTTTTTAGGTGTTAATACATTGATCCATCTTTCGGCACTTGTTCATCAAACTAAAGAATATTCAGATTCCAGATATTTTGAAATAAATACACAGCAAACAGAGTTGCTAGCTAAAGAGGCTAAAAAACAAGGCGTTACACATTTTGTGTTTTTTAGTACTGTTGCGGTATATGGGGTGAATGGATACTTAAATAATCAAATCAAGGTAATCGATGAGGAATCTGACTGTCACCCTGTTAGCGCATACGCAAAGAGTAAATTTGCGGCGGAAAGGATATTGTTAAACATGGGAACTGATGATTTTAAAGTTTCTATAGTCAGGCCACCTATAGTTTATGGAAAAGGTTGCCCCGGGAATATGAAAAGTCTGAAAGCACTTATTCGTCGGGTTCCTATTTTACCTTTTAACTATCAAAATAATAAAAGAAGCATGGTTAATATCGAAAATTTATTGTACTTCACTAAACTTATTATTGATGAAAAGGCTGCAGGCGTTTTTATCCCTCAAGATGCTGATACATACTCAATAAAGCAGATAGCGAGTGTTCTTTCTGCAGGTATGGGTAAGAAAATATTGTTATTCAAATTTCCCCGTGTCGTGTTTAATGTTTTGGTCCAAATTAAACCACAGGTGATGAGTAGTCTTTATGGAACACTTGTATTTGATTCGACGGTAAGTAACCAGAAAATTAAATATGTTGAGCAGATCACGACAGAAGAAGGACTGCGTTCGATGTGAAGGACTATTGGTAGCAAGTAATGTTTCAATATTGAAAAATAGGACTAATTCTCACGTGAATACTAAATGAACATTCCTGTATATTTTTACGTATTGCTAGTATTTAGCTTGTCTGTGGCTATTACCTTTCTATTAATAAAAATGCCTGCAAAGTTTTCTGCAGTAGATACCCCTAATGAGCGTTCTTTGCATGAAAGCCCGACACCTAGAACAGGTGGTGTGGCTATGTTGCTTTCAGTAATTATTATATCTTTCATTTTTTCATATAATCAAAATCTGAATATCTCGCCAAATATAATTATAGCTGGGGCTATGATTATAGTTATTTCACTTTTAGATGATTTTCGTCCAGTCAAAAGTATTGTTCGATTTGTTATTCATATTATTGCGGCTGTAATTGTTGTTCGAGCAGGTTTTATGATTGAATATATAAATATGCCGTGGGGAGAGGTTAATGTACTGCCTGTCTTGGCATCGGTACTAACAATTGTCTTTATTGTTTGGATGACAAATTTATATAATTTCATGGATGGAATGGATGGTTTAGCTGCGGGGATGTCAATATTCGGTTTCTTGACGTTTGCTGTGATTGGTTATTTAGAAAATCAGCTTGGGTTTTCATTAATTTCTCTAATAATGGCCGCATCATCTATGGGGTTCTTGGTATGGAATTTCCCGCCAGCAAAGATATTTATGGGGGATCTTGGTTCTGCTGTATATGGCTATATTGTGGCAGTATTCGTTATATATGCTCACATCAATAACATGATTCCTGTTCAGATTTCTATCATTCTATTTTCGCCATTTATATTTGATGCCACAGCCACCTTGATATGTAGGGTTTATAATAGGGAAAAATTTTGGCAGGCACATAATACGCATTTTTATCAGCGACTTGTATTATCGGGATTGGGTCACAAAAAGGTGCTGATGTATGAATACGCGTTGATGATTGTGTGCTCAATTTTGGTCATAGCTGTGTATAATGCTGAGCCAGTTTATCAAATGCTGGCCATTTTACTGACACTTGTTATATATGTGGTGATAGCAGTAGTTGTGACACGCAAGATAAAAAATACAGATGGGAATTCTATTATTAAATGAGTAGTTTTGAAGACATTACAATAGCCATTATTGGTCTTGGTTATGTTGGTCTGCCGTTAGCTGTAGAGTTTGGTAAAAAGTACAACACAGTAGGTTACGACCTTAGTGTGCAAAGAATTGATGAGTTAAATTCAGGTTTAGATAGAACTAATGAAGTTGAGAAGGATGAGCTTCAGTCGGCCTCTTTGCTTACTTGCAGCACAAATATAGATATACTCAAGCAGTGCAATTTTTACATTGTTACTGTACCAACACCTGTTGATGATGATAAGAAACCAAATCTTAGAGCTTTACATCTTTCGAGTAAAACTGTTGGTAAGGCGCTTAGTGAGGGGGATTATGTTGTATATGAATCTACTGTGTATCCTGGGGTTACAGAAGATGTTTGTGTGCCTATTTTGGAGCAGGAGTCTGGTTTAGTATTAAATAAAGGTTTCTTTGTTGGTTATAGTCCAGAGCGAATAAACCCTGGCGATAAACAGCATCGTCTACCGACGATAAAAAAAGTAACATCAGGCTCGACGCGTGATGCGGCTGATTATATTGATTCTTTATACTCGAACATTATTACGGCTGGTACTTTTAAAGCGAGTTCGATTCGTGTTGCAGAAGCCGCTAAAGTGATTGAAAACACGCAGAGAGATGTGAATATAGCTCTAATAAACGAACTGGCGATATTATTTAATAAGTTGGATATAAACACAATAGATGTGCTTGAAGCCGCCGGCACTAAGTGGAATTTCCTTCCTTTTCGCCCAGGCTTAGTGGGGGGGCACTGTATAGGTGTTGACCCGTATTATTTGACTCATAAGGCGCAAGAAGTTGGATTTGATCCGAAGATTATATTATCAGGAAGAGAGATTAATGATGGCATGGGCTTGTACGTTGTAGAGCAAGTCACTGAGTTGATGAAAAAGAAAGATATATTGATTGATGAAGCGCAAGTATTGATTATGGGCTTCACATTTAAAGAAAACTGTCCAGATGTTAGAAATACGCGTGTTATTGATATGGTTGAAGCATTTAAATCAAAACATGCAGCTGTTGATGTGTACGAACCATGGGGTGACCCAGCAGAAATCAAGCATGAATACGAAATTGAGCCAGTTATTGAACTAATAAATAATAAGTATGATGCAATCATTATGGCAGTAGCTCATGATGAGTTTAAAGCAATGAGTTTAGATAGCATAAGAAAATTTGGGAAAAATGAATGTGTTATCTATGACATAAAGAATATCCTACCTGCCAGTATGATCGATGGTAGTTTGTAAAAACCGTATAGATAAGAAGATAAGAAGATGAAAGTATTAATTACAGGTGCAGCAGGATTTATAGGTTCAACCTTAGCGCTTAGATTACTAGCGCGTGGTGATGAAGTCGTTGGTGTGGATAATCTTAATGATTACTACGATGTGAAGTTAAAGAGGGCGAGGTTAGCAAGAACGACTTCGCATGAGAACTATCATGATGTTCGTATCGGTATTGAAGATCGTGATGCTGTCGCAAAAATGTTTGCAGAACATAAACCTGATAGAGTCGTCAATTTGGCGGCACAAGCGGGTGTTCGTTATTCGCTGGAGAACCCGCATTCTTATGTTGATACTAACTTGGTTGGCTTTGTAAATATATTAGAGGGATGTCGACATAACGATGTTGAGCATCTTGTTTACGCTTCTAGTAGTTCTGTCTATGGCGCAAATACAAATATGCCATTTTCTGTTCATGATAATGTTGATCATCCTGTTAGCATTTATGCAGCATCGAAAAAAGCCAATGAATTAATGGCCCATTCATATAGTCATTTGTTTAAATTACCAACGACTGGCTTGCGATTTTTTACAGTCTACGGTCCGTGGGGAAGACCTGACATGGCTTTGTTTTTGTTTACCAAAAATATTCTGGCAGGTAAACCGATTGATGTATTTAACAACGGGCAACATCGACGAGACTTTACCTATATTGACGATATTGTTGAGGGTGTTATAAGGGTTCTCGATCGTATCCCTGGGCCTAATCCTGACTGGAGCGGGGATGCCCCCGATTCTGCAACAAGTTATGCACCGTACCGGCTTTATAATATAGGTAATAACAATACTGTTGAGCTTTTGCACTATATTAAGGTGCTTGAAGATTGTTTGGGTAAGAAAGCAGAAATGAATATGTTGCCGTTACAGAATGGTGATGTTCCTGCAACTTACGCAGATGTTCAGGATCTTGTAGCTGACATGGGATATAAACCTGAAATTAAGGTTGAACAGGGTATTGAGAACTTTGTTAAGTGGTATAGAGACTATTATAAAGTATAATAATTACTATGTTCTGTAACGTATTATTAATGAGATAAAATTAATGTATTTCACAATGTCACAACGGACGACAACGATTATTCTCCATGATGTATTAATGGCGACTATTGCGTGGACTGTCGCATTCTTGTTGAGATTCGAATTTAATCTAGAGATGCTCGAGGCTGCTGCATACTGGCAGGTCTTACTTATTACGTTACCAATCCACTTAATTATCTCTTATGCTTTTGGCCTATATCGAGGCTTATGGCGTTTTGCCAGTATCCCTGATCTCTGGAATATTATTCGTGTTGTCGCCATTAGTTCTGTCCTATTGGTTACAGTTTTATTTTTGATTAATCGTGTTGAAGGTGTACCAAGATCGTCGCTGGCAGTTTACCCTTTGTTGTTAATATTTTTATTAGGTTCACCGCGATTGCTATATCGTATCTGGCGCGATGGGCAACTACGCAGCGACGGCCTTGTCGGAAGTAATCGTGTTGTTATTCTTGGTGCAGGCCATGCAGGTGAATTGGTCGCACGTGAAATGTTGCGCGGGAATGAATACACACCAATTGCTTTTCTTGATGACGAACCTCGTTTGCGTGGTTCAAAATTACATGGTTTATCTGTTTTAGGTGGCATTAATGATTTAGCTGATGTCGCACATAAGCTATCTGCTGATATGGCGGTGATTGCAACGGCAACTGCTTCGGGATCGCAAATGCGAAAAATTGTAGCGAGTTGTGAAAAAGCAAATATACCATTTAGAACATTGCCTAATGTAGCAGATCTTATTTCAGGTCGTGCAACGGTAAGTTCGTTAAGAGAAGTATCTATCGATGATCTATTGGGTCGAGATGCCGTTAATTTAAGTAAAGAATCCATTACTCAATCTCTATTTGGTAAAGTAGTCATGGTCACAGGTGCCGGTGGCTCAATAGGCTCAGAGTTATGTCGTCAAATTCTGCTTTTTAAACCATCTAAATTAGTCGTCTTTGATAACAGCGAATTTAATTTATATGAAATTGATCGCGAACTTTCTGAAAAATTTCCTGATACAGTTTTATGCACCGTGCTTGGTGATGTCTGTGACACCAGTGCAATCGAACATTGCATGAGTGAGCATCAACCTCAAGTCATTTTCCATGCGGCGGCCTATAAGCATGTACCGTTGTTACAAAACCAGGCTAGACAAGCTGTGCGTAATAATATTTTGGGTACGCGAAATATGGCATTAGCGGCGGATAAACATGGTTGTGACAGTTTTGTGATGATCTCAACAGACAAGGCAGTTAATCCAACCAATAACATGGGTGCCAGCAAACGTATCGCCGAGATCTTTTGCCAGAATTTAAATCAACGCTCCAAAACAAATTATATAACCGTCCGCTTTGGTAATGTGCTCGGTTCGGCGGGCAGTGTCGTGCCGTTATTTAAGGAACAGATCGCTAAAGGTGGGCCCGTTACGGTTACGCATCCTGAAATCACTCGTTACTTTATGACCATTCCGGAAGCTTGTCAGTTGATTATGCAAGCAGCGGTACAAGGTGAGGGTGGTGAAATATTCGTTCTGGACATGAGTGAGCCGGTAAAAATTGCCTATCTGGCAGAGCAGATGATTTTACTTTCTGGTAAAACGCCTGGTGACGATATTGAAATTAGGTACACAGGCCTACGTCCCGGTGAGAAGCTTTATGAAGAGCTTTTCCATGAACAAGAGCAGTTAAGTGCTACCAGCCATGAAAAGATTTTGCTGGCTAAAACACGTATTGTGGATTGGGGTGAGTTGCAAACAGACTTTAGTGCTATGGAAGCGGCAAGTCAGATATTCGACGAGCAAACCTTAAAGTCACTCATTAAAAAGCTAGTTCCAGAGATGACGGAGTCATTGGCTAAAGATAATGTCATTAATTTCGAAAAAGTGAAGAAATCTTAGTAAAAACGACCCATTAGAGGCACTTGGTGCTTGACCCCACACGGGGTCCTCAGTACCATACCGCCTCTGTAATTCCTCGGTAGCTCAGTTGGTAGAGCGGGTGACTGTTAATCACTAGGTCGGCGGTTCGAGCCCGTCCCGAGGAGCCATACAAAGTAAAGGGCGTAGCTATTTTAGCTACGCCCTTTTTTGTGGGTTTAACCATCACCACAGGCTAAACTACTCCCATCTGGACGAACGTTTGATAATCGTGGGCGTCCGGTATTCGAAATTATCACGGCCTTGGCATATTCAGGGTAGTCCGAGTCGCAAAATACATAAGTGCCATTACTCCCGGGTGATTGACCGGTATTTTGGAAAACAATGCGTCGTCTTCGGCCAGAAGTGATGGTGATACCATTTTCCTCGCCTTTTTCGACAAACAGCAGTTCATCACGGCCATCCAGCTCACGATTGGCATTGTAGTCGGCAAAAATAATCCAGCCTTCTTCCCAGCCTGCGGTGATTTCACAGTTTTCACCATCGCTGCTGCGACACATTACCGCTCTGACACCTCGTTTAATCGCTTCACTACGGGTGTAGTGCAGTTGTCCTACAAAGGTATTGATTTCAGTGGTAATTCGATTGCGTTGCAGAAGTTCATGAAAGGCCGGAATGGCCGTGCTGGTTAAAATAGCACCAATAGTCATAGTAAAAAGCATTTCCAGCAGCGTAAAGCCACGCTGAAAACGTAAAGTGTGGATATCCATATCCATCTCCCATCCATTTGAAGCGTCCTAATCCTTGGACGCAATCAATCATACGACGTTGGCAAGGCAATGTTTGTAGGATGAGGCTTATATTTACCTAAGTAAATCGCTAATACGGCTTACAGCTGAGTACAGCATTTCCATGCTGGTGGCGTAGGAAAGACGCATATGGCCGGGAGCACCGAAGGCGGAGCCAGGCACCAGGGCAACTTTGGCTTCGTCGAGTAATTTGGCGGTGAATTCAATGTCATCGCTGCAGCCCAGTGTTTTCATGGCCTCACGCATATCTGGGAAGGCATAGAAGGTGCCGTCTGAAGGTAAGCAGGTGACGCCGGGTAGCTCATTTAATGCCGCAACAAGCCAGTCATGGCGCTCTTTAAATGCTTCCGTCATGCTGGCGACACATTGTTGCTCACCCTCAAGAGCCGCTTGTGCTGCTGCCTGGGCAATAGAGCAGGCACCTGAAGTACTTTGTGACTGAACCTTTTTCATGGCTTTTATTAGATCGGCAGGCCCTGCGGCATAACCAATACGCCAGCCTGTCATCGAATAGGCTTTGGATACACCGTTGAGCACGATAGTGCGGTCATAAAGCGCGGGGCAGACCGTCACAATGTTACAGAAGGGCTCATCCGTCCAGAGGATGTGTTCGTACATATCATCGGTGGCAATCAGTACCTGCGGATGACGAAGTAATACTTCAGCCAGTGCTTCCAACTCAGCACGACGGTAGGAAACACCGGTGGGGTTAGAGGGGCTGTTTAGCACCAATAAACGGGTTTTATCCGTAATGGCTGCTTCCAGCTGTTTAGGCTGGAGTTTGAAATTTTGTTCAATCCCGGCGCTGATGGTTACCGGGGTTGCATCAGCCAGTAGCACCATATCAGGGTAAGAAACCCAGTAAGGAGCAGGGATAATGACTTCATCGCCTTCATCCAGCATGGCTTGAGCAAGATTGTAGAAGCTTTGCTTACCACCAGCGGAGACAAGGATTTGCTCAGCTGCGTACTCGAGGTTGTTGTCGCGCTTGAATTTATCGATAACGGCCTGTTTTAGACCTGCGGTACCGTCAACAGGTGGATATTTAGTTTGACCATCAGCAATAGCCTGCACTGCAGCCGCCTTAATATGCTCAGGGGTGTCAAAGTCAGGCTCGCCAGCACCCAGATTGATAATATCTTCACCGGCAGCACGAAGTGCCTTTGCGCGGGCAT
>Ga0316207_10000814_pt1 | contig 44150 bp, 60 predicted proteins | sample 6weekpyrite_MG_FD_204943 | JGI IMG/M metagenome (GOLD analysis project Ga0316207, IMG submission 204943) | Microbial mat bacterial communities from mineral coupon in-situ incubated in ocean water Damariscotta River, Maine, United States -... | ecosystem: Environmental > Aquatic > Marine >... | reverse complement strand
CAAGTTATGAAAGAGCTATACAGTAATGTGAAGTTAATGTTGGCAGGGGTACTAATCCTTGCTATTGTAGTAGGAATGTTCGTAGGTATGATAGCTCTAGGGGCATTAACTATAAAGGTTGTTATTTGAGGTCAAGACATAAAGGTTGGTCAAGCGTTCGGTAATTGGACAGTGCTCCACTACCTAAACACCTATGAAGTAGAGGTTATATGCAAGTGTGGAACCTTAGCTATTCATAGGTCGTCTCAATTATTGAGAGGTGTATCAAGAGGATGTAAGTTCTGCGTTGCTAAGGAGTTTGCTCAGTTTGATATCAAAGGTCGAAAGAAAGAAGATACCGACAAGTACCCTCAAAGCACACCTGAGGAGGAAGCTAGAATGATAAAGGAGTTTTTAGATGGCAAAAATAAATAAAGCTTTAGATTACAACAAACTGTTGCAGGACCAGGCTCAAGGTAAGCTATTAAAAAAGAAGCTAAAGTTTCCACTTTATGCCTCTATCAAGTATGATGGTAACTATGTTACTGTAAGGAGGGAGAATGGACGAACAACTTTTACGACTAGTGGTGGCCTCAATTATAGCCACACTGACAATGGTGGTGATTGCTTTGATGTAGCTGCAGATGGTGTTTACATAGCTGAAAGAGTCGCAGGACTTGGCAAGCTAGGTGATAGAGTTAGATGTAATCTTAGAGGGCCAAAGACAGCTCAGACAAGTACAGGACATTCCTACAAGATACACTTTAAAATGACCTTGGAGGAGTATGATGCTGGAGCAACTAAAAGAAAGTTTAGTGAGGTTATGAATGAACTCCTCTATCTACCAGTAGGGGTTGATAAGATAGTTATGCCTAGATTAATGTATAGCATTGAAGAGGTTGAGGACTATCTTAGATGCACTGTTAGAAGTGGGTATGAAGGTATCATGCTAATAGACCCTGACTGGCAGTGGTCAAACACTAAAAGCAGAAAGATTAACTTTTGTAAGTACAAGAAACGTCCTACCGTGGATTTACTTTGCATAGGTGAAACTGAAGGTACTGGCAAGTATGAAGGTATGATAGGTGCTTTAGTCTTGAAGGACTCTAAAGGTAGGGTAGTTAGTGTAGGTAGTGGACTTAGTGATGAGTCTAGACTTAACGGGGATTTTGTAGGTAAGGTAGTTGAGATACGTTATGAACAGTTATTAGACACCTACATTCAACCAACATTTATAAGTGTTAGACACGATAAAACTAAAGAGGAGATAGACTAATGAAAGAGTCAGCATATCAATCAAAAATCATAAAAGGTATTGAAGCATTAGGTGGTAGAGCTATTAATGGCAACTACACTAAAGCTGGTGAGGCCGACCTACAATGCGGGTGGCCTATGCAAGCTCCACCTGATGAGGATACAGGCTACCAAGAAGCACCTATACTAGTTTACCTAGCTGTAGAGGTTAAGACAGCTGTGGACTATCAAAGAGTGATGAGCTGTATTGATGAGGTAGATGGACTCTATGTTATTAAAGAAGGTCAGAAGGGCTTGAAGAAGCATGAACCTTTACAGATAGAGAAAATAAACATCGTTCGTAGGCTAGGTGGTAACGCTCTTATAGCCTACAATATAGACCAAGTAAAGGAGTATATGAATGACTGTGTGTAACCTAACGATTGAAGGTAACAAGGTTATAGCTAATGTTCGTGGAGAGCGTGACGTCATCTTCATTGAAGAAGATGAGTTAGCTGCCATGAAAAGGTTCAATAAGATGATGGAAGATTTGCCTCAGCTTATTGTAGAAGTTTTAACTGGTGGTGCATTTGAACCACTTGATGAAAAGGATTTGTTATGAGCAAGATATTCAAACTAAGTGAAATAGGTAAAATGAAGTTTCAACAAGTGGCGTGGCTAACACGTGAGATACTTGATGCTAAAAACAAAGGGCATGACAGCCATGCAGCTGCATGTGAAAGAGAGCTTATACAAACTAAGTATGAGGCTACACACCCTGAGACAGTATGGAACGGCTAAAGCTGTTCCACCTCTACAATAGTTCTACCATCTTCTTTCTTGGTAGATTTAATCTTATATTTTGTGCCTTTAGGTACTAATACTTCATCTTCAATACTCTTAACACCAAACTGATTTCCTTCACCTAAGTTAACACCTTTACCATTAGAATCAACCAAGATGACCTCATTCTTACCTTTACTAGCTCCAGTGAACTGCTCAAGGGTGAAACCTTTAGCTGACATTAGGTCTGTAGAGAATGAGTCAGGTTTTCTACTTATGTACTCTCCACTATCAATCATACGTTGAAATTCCATATCACTCATACGCATACCTCTGTATAAAGGTGCTTCAGGAGTAGCTTGAACATCAGGAGTAGCTGATTTAACTATCTTATCTATCTTACCGCTATCTACTGACCTATGGTCTTTAATGAAGGCTTCAAGAGCAACTTTCTCACCCTTAATACCTGAAGCCTTAGGTGCAGCCATAGGAATAGCCGTATCACCACTAGCCTGTGCTGGAAGCTGTTTAGCTCCTCCAGGCAGTTGTTTAGTTTCAGGTATTACACTGGTATCAAACACATCACCAGCCTGCTTAGCTACTTCATCAGCGTCAATCACTTCAGCATTGTCTAGGTTGAAATCTTCTTTGAACCTTACTAAGTCTTCATCAATAGTGTTCTGAATACTCTCTCTAACAACTCCTTGGTACTCCCTAAAGGTGCTAGGGTTTACACCTCTTAAATCCGCTACACTTAGGTTAGTCTTACCTATCATCTTTGTTAGGTGGTCCATGTTTTTGATGAACTTATTCTTCTCAGTAGGTACTAGCTTCTTCAACCAATTCCATGAAGCTCCTGAAGCTGTATACTTCAGCTTACTAAGAAGGTTAGCTGTAATGGATGTACCATCAATGTCAGCTCTACCTGACAATACATTAGCAGCTAGCTTATAATAGTCATCAGAACTGAACACTCTATCTAAAGCCTTCAGCTCTTTCTTCAAGGCTTTACCTTCAGGAGTTACAAAACCTAGGTTATCAACTCTATCAATTGTCTTACCTAAATCATCACCAGTGCCCTCCATAATCTCTTTGACAAGGCCACGCTCAAACTGCTCCATCTTAACTGACCCAATAGCATCCCTAATTTGATTGAATGAGTGTCTACCCATTAACTTATTAGTATTACCTGACGTCTTATAGATGTTATCTAAGATAGCTTTGTAGGTCATTTTACCTTTACCTGCATCACTAAGAAGGGAGCCAAAGACGTTGTTAAGCTCAGCCTTAGTGTTCTTACCACCTAAAGCATAGCTTAGTTTTAGTTCACCTTTAAGCTGACTCCATAGCTTAGCACCTGACTCAGGCATGTTAGCTTCAATCATACTATCTATAAACTTCTGACCCTTCATTGTTTCAAAGGTTTTCTTATCCACATTTTTGGTTTTCAGTGTTACAGCATTCATAGCTTCTCTAGCATCAAACAAATCCTCCATTGAGATAGCTTCACCACTTTCAAGCTTCTTACTTAAGGTCTTCATGACTCTATTAGCAATAGGCTGTCTACTGAGTTCAGGTATGTCAGCTAAAGCTTCAACTATCTTAGTTACTTGATCAGGCTGAACAACTACAGAAGGTTTAGCTTTTGTTAGAAAGTTTTTAAACTCTGCATATGACTGACTAGCGAACTTCTTCTGCTCTAGTATAGGTTTGATTGCTTTAGCTACATTAGCCTTCTCACCTATTAACCTACCTTGCGCATTGACCTTAGACTTATGTAAAGCATCCATAGCTTTTTGAGCCTTGAAATCACTAGCTACTATCTCATGGAGAATTGCCGCACCTTTATCCTTTCCCTGTGATAGGAGTGCTACAGCTTTATCACCATCAGTCATGCTAGCTACGTCTTTACCTACTACCTTACCAAACCTAGTATAGATACCCGTTAAAGCTTTATCATCTACACCTAACTCATCTTTAACCATTTGAAGTGCTCTTGGCCCTTTCTGAGCAAAGTAATCAAACACATATTTACTACCCGCAGTTAAACCACCAGCAATAACCATGTTAGTTAGTGACTCTGATATAGGTGCTTCTGACCCTCTTGAATCAGCGTAAGCTATTGAACCCTCTACCACAAAGCCTGCAAGTTTAGAGGCATAAGCCACTGGTAACGTTGCAAGGGATGGAAGCATCTCACCTACATTACTAGGAGAGAACATGCTATCATCACCATAAGCTTTCATTTGAGTGTTAATCATTTCAAGTGTTTTAAGGTTTAGTTCACTCTCCTGGCTAACATCAATACCTACCATATCAGCTAGGTCTAAAGCTCCTTGATAGGCACCACCAAACGTAGAGGCTACACCTAGTTGAAGCTGTTCACCTAATTGACCTGCGTGACCTGAAGCCTCTAACTCCTTTGAGGACATTGTTGCCTGAGTGTCTTCAGGAATATCCATAGGAGTCTCAGAACTATCAGTAGCTGTAAGGGTAGGTTCAGGTTGTTCAAAGGCTATAACATTACCCGTGAACTCCTCAGCACCTTCAAAATCTAAATCTTCAACAAATGCCTCAGCACCTTCAAAATCTAACTCCTCCATTTAGGCTCCTTTCTTTGAAGCTACCCATTGACCATACTGCTCTTCTGTAGCTGCAGGGAACTTAGCCTTGAACTGCTCAAATGTAGGTATTGTTTTAGGTGACTTAAATGGTTTAGGCTTCTCAACCTTTGCCTCAGGTTCTTTACCTTGAGTAGCCTCTAATAATCTAAGAGATTGTAAAGGCACATCTATGAAATAATCCTTAGCACCTTCTTTGATAGTAGAACCTATACCACCTGTAAAAGCTCTAACAGCATCTTGAAAAGCCTGCTTATTAGCATATGCACCAGCACTAAAGATGTTTGATAGTCTTGCAGCTTCGGCATCTGCTACGGCTGTACCTGATATTGATCTCATGTAGTCTGATAGTATCATACCAGCTTCAGTGTTAACCATAATCTTCATAGTCTGTTCAACTTTCTCCTGATCTGAAAGACCTTCAAAAGCTCCTGATGGCATAGCTTTCTCAGCTGCTGTCTTAATTGTAGCTGTCCAACCAGCATTGAAGTTAGGGTCTTTAAGCTTCTTGGATAGCTCACCTGACTTCTTGAAAGCTGTCTTAAGTGCTTTAAGCTCACCTATCTCTTTCTTGTAAGCTTTACGTGACTTAGGACTTTCAAGAGCAGCCGCATCATCAAGCATCTCATCAGACACCTTAAAATCATCACTCCTATAATTGATAGACTTGCCAAAATCATAAATGCTTTGTGAAGACTCCTCTGCTTCACCTGACTCAGCTTTCTCACCCTTGAACTGTCTAAGTGCTTTCCTATATGCTTCACCTTTCATACCTTCTTGATAAAGGTCAGATTGCTCAAACTCTTCATTTAATGTAGGCTTTGTTCCTTTAGGTGCATGCTTCTGAGAGTAAAGCTTTAGAAGCTTTGATGCCTTAACATCCTCAGGTTCATCACTACCCATGATAGCTTTAACAGCTGCCTCTTCTACGTTATACTTGACAGTATTGACCACGTTAGCTTTAGTAAGCATACCCTTAGAAGCCTTAATAGCATAATCCATATCAGCCAGTGACTGCTTACTCATATCCTTGTAAGCACCTGTAATCTGAGTGACTGTAGGTAGAGGAACTACTCCTTGCTCAGTAATAAACAATCCTGAACTAGTGACTAGGTTCTCTAGTTGACCAGCATCCAAGCCTTTAACTGGCTGACCACTCTCAGCAAGCCAGTTTTTCACCCTATTCATATCTGCATCAGAACTGAAGTTAACAGTCCTAAAGTCACCAAACATTTGCTTAGTGGCTGGGTTACTATTTGACCACTCAACTAAGGCATTACCAGCTTGAGTGTAACTACGGTTAGCTGTAGCTTGATCACCTTGACTACCTTGGTAATCCATAGTCTCTATAAACTGTTGAAGTTTCCTAGGTGTGTCAGCCTGAGCTTTCTGAATATTGAGTTGGTTATCTATATAACCTTTCATTAGATCACTCTCTTGTTGAGCCGTTTGAAGAGCTAGTTCAGACTGTTTATTCTGTGTCTTAGCACCTTCAATTTGTTCAGCCACTAAACGTTGCTTCTGTCCTCTATCTTGCTCGGCTTGGAAGCCTTGTACACCTGCCAGTAAGGCTTGACCAGTAAACATTCCCATTATGCATTTCCTTCATTATATTTAGTAGGTATTTGTAACGTAGGTGACTTAGGTCCAGCGTTGTTAGCATTACCTATGTTACCTCCATTAGCTCCACCTAATACAGCTTGAGTGTCTCCACCAGTCTGAGCCAGTGTAGGGTCAATCTGACCACCACTAATCTTAGTTGCTAAGTCATCAAGTATCTTAGCTATCTTAATACTGTCTTTAGCTCCAAACTCTTTAATCTGTAAAGACGCAGCTTGCACATAACTAGCTGGATCAAGCTGACCTACGTACTGACCAACTGGACCTTGTAGGAATGTCTCAAACATTAGTTGGTTACGTTCTTCAGCGTTATTGTAAGGAACTGGCTCAACTTTAACATCCACTTTTGAATAACGGATATCAGTATCAGGGTTATTAAGTGGCGTAACTATAATGTTACCAAACTCATCTTCCATAGGCTCACCAGTTTCAGGGTCAAGCTCTTCATCATAGATAACAGTCATAGCCATCTGACCAGTCATAGGGTCCATCTGACCTGTAGGTACTTGCAGAGGTTTGTTAATCTCAATATACCTATCACCACTAACCATGTCACTAACTCTAAGGACTTGCTCAGCTGTATAGTACTGCTGTATAAGAGCTACTACGTCCCTACCAATATGCTTTAACATATGGTTAATGGAATTAACTATTACAGTCATTTGACTAGCACTTGATTGACGCTGTATCTGAACCTTTCTACCTGAGTCTGAAGCAGCTGCATTACCTAAGAAACTATCGTTAACACCTAAGACTGACTTTACACGTTCTAAAGCATTGTTGATAATTATGTATTGAGCCTGCACGTCTCTACTCATGTCCTCAATTTTAACACCTGCTAGAAATTCAACCTCTAGTACAGTGTTAACTCTGTTAAAAGCTTCTCTAAATTCGTCTATGTCTTCAACAGCACCTTTTTCTACAATAGCCTTAGAGGTGTTTACAAGCATTTGTATTTGAATCAAGGCTTGATTGATAGCTTTCTGACTCTCAATAACTTCTCTATGCATAGAGTAAAACTCAGCTCTATCACTCTTGAATAGCCTAGACACTCTATAAGGAAACTTAACATCTTTATAAGTAACCTCTTTCTTCTCAAGTATCCACTCATCAGACCAAATGACTGACCAGTATTTAACCTCTTTGCCCTTTACCTCTTTTACAATAGAGTGAACTATTAGGTAGTTGTGCCAGTAGTTATATTTACCTACAAACTTCTTTCCATACTCTCTAATGAATTCAGCTTGCTCATCATCATCAAGAAAGTTATATTCATCACTGCTTAACTTCTTAACCTTGTTAGGCCATCTAGCTTGAAGCTCCTCTTCAGCTATCCATTGGTACCTATGAATGTACCTAGCATCAGAATAATCAGCTAGCCTACTTAAAGGGTCAATATGCACTTGCCATGGTGGGATACGTGTAAGCTCTATCCTATAAAGCTTTCTACCATATTGGTCCATCTCACCAGTAGGTACCACGTTCTCGTAACAACAAGATAAACCAAATAGAAGCATATCTTGTTTAAGTTCAAGAGAAACTTCATCGAAGTCATTGGTTTCTAATACATGCTCCACAGTATCCCCAACCAGGTGAGCTGATAAGGCATCATTAAAGTGTCTAGGCTTAACCTGAACCTCATTAGATACTGTACTAAGATAACCTAGTGTAGCATGAGTAAGCATTTTAACAATGTTAAAAGTTTCAACTGGCTGACCTCTATCCTGAATTATTGAAATCTCTTCTTTTGTAAACTGACGATTGTGATAGAAGTCTAAGACCTCCATACCTTCATTACGGCTATCTCTAAACACGTCAGCACTAATTTTAAAACTGTCTTTTAAATGATCAATTGTAGGCTTCATTATTGCGTCCTATCACTAGGTTTGATATCTTTAGGAGGATTGAAGTAGTCATGCACCATGTCACCACCTTTATAAGCATCTATGCCTCTAGCTAGGAACGAACCTGCTGCAGCTGTGTAGCCTGCTTGAGACTTACCATACTGCTGAGCTAGAGCCATGTTCTGACCATAACTCTCACCATAAACATTAGCTACACCACTTACCGATTGTTGAGTACCTAACATAGCAGATTGGACGTTTTGTTCAAGCATAGCCCTTCGACCTGCCTGCTGGTGAGCAAAACCTGCTTGTTGACCAGCTACATATTCCTCAGCTCGTAAACGTGTAGATGCCTCTGCATCAGCCCTACCTACCTCAAGCTGGCTAAGACTTTCAGCCTCTATACCTGAACCTTGAAGACCTCTAGACGCTAGGTTTGCATCTAGACGTTCCTTGGCCGCATTGTAAGCTGTGCCTATGTCAGTATTCATTTGAGCTTCAAACTTAGCAGGGTCAAGTGACCCATAATAATCAGCTACGTTCTTTTCAATAGCTCCATATGTACTGTTCCAAAGCTGTTGCTGATACATATTGTAATCCAGCTGTTCCTGACTCATTTCAAGTCTCTGCTTTTCAAGCTTAAGCCTATCCTGTCTATCACGTTCAGCTGCTGCCTGGGCTGCGTCAGCATCCTTACCAGCTTCATAACTTCCATAGATTGATACAGCTGTACCCACTACTGTGGCTGCTACTCCCATTTACTTTCCTTTGTTTACGATGTATAGTTTAGCTATGCAGGTATGGCGTTTATCCATTACCTTTATATGCTCACTATTAATATCTGTAAGACCTAGTATGTCCCCTTCATAGTTATTGAAGAGGTAAGTATACATAGTCTTAAGGACTCTTGTCTTTCTATACTGAGGTTTGATATAAACTATCTCACCATTCCACTGTTCAAGATTAGGTGTTAAAGGATTGTTAACATGTTTAACCATGAACATACCTCTAAACTCACTATCTAGTAACACGTCATAATCCTTCAAGTAACGTAAAGCTTCACTATCATAATCTGACTTGTTCTTAGAACATTTATCAGGTTGTAGTTCGTTATACATTGCATAAAGCATTTGACTAACTATCTCCATATGACTCACATTAGCTAATATAATCATACTCTATTATATCCAAATAATCTTAATCAGACCTTAAGACCCTTCAAATAATCAATTATTTGTTGTGCTGTAAGTCCATCAGGTATCTCAGTTATCTGAGTCACCAACTTATTATACTTGTCCGCCACCTGCTGATTGAATAGATGCTGTTGGTCATCCTTCACTGGTGGAGGAAGTAGACTCCCTTTAGCTGCCACTGCTTCTCCCTTTCACTGTATAGTTGATTGCATCTAGGCTAAAGGTTCCACGTAAACCAAATTGAATACTGTAACCTTTATTTTTACCATTAGGTAGCGTTATTCTAGTTGAACCACTCAGAGCTATATATTTGCTGTAAACCGTACCACCTATGGATACCGTCACAGTAGCAGTACCTGAACCTGAGAGCCTAATCTTCTCATACTCCTTTTGATTTGTGAGTTCACCATCTATGTACTTTGGTGATGTATAAGCCATTGTTTCTTTAGTGACCTCCCTATTCTCATAGTAAAGATTTTCACCATCACTGAAGTACATAGCACCTAGGAAGTTGCCTAGCCCTTTCATCCTAGATGTATGCTTATAGATAGCTCCACCTAGTTTGAAGTCCATTATCCACATATTACCTGACCAATCAAGGAGATAGTATTTTGAGTCATGTAAAGCACTATCAGAAATGTGACTAGGTAAGTTCACTTTGTGCTCTGACAGCACCTTAACACTGCTACCATTACACAGCAGTATCTTACCTTCTGTCACATAGATTAAGTTCCCCTCTCTATAATTAATGCTATAAGGCTGAGTACAACCATGCTCACTACTTACTAATCTTAGAGCAAAGTTACTAGGGTCATTACCAAGTAAAACCCATGTCTCAGTAAAAGTGAATATTATAAGCCCACCAGCTGTACCGCCTATGCCATGAATGGCTGCTGGCAACTGAATAAAGTCGGTGGCTCCCCATACCTGAGGGTCACCTAGCTGGCTAAAGTATAGCTTTGTGTAACCATCGGCCTCACTAGCCGCACCCCACAGTCTACCTAAATGCTCCGTAAGGAATTTTATTGATTGTGGTGCGGCTCCTTCACCTATGGTACCTATGACTCCATTAGCTGAGATAGCCACATCAGACTGATAATCAATATATGATGTATCCGTTGAAGGTATCTCAGCCACTAAGGTATACTTACTTAAATCACCTCCAATCCTATAAATTCTAAATCTTGCCTTTAAGTCAGGATTAGCTATTGCGTCAAGGTTGTTAAACTCTATATTAGACCTACTAACTGTGATAGCATCTGAAGCATTACTTGGCCCTGACTCGTTAGCACCACCTATGTCTGAGTAGGTGAATAAATAGGTGTACGTACCAGTGATACCTACATTAGGTAAAGGTGAACCAACTCTATCAACTAGTTCAGGTTGAGTGTATGTCCATATCTTACCATAGTGAGGCTGAGTAGCTGTATCTAAACTACTTAAAACATACTCATCATTTACATTGGTTATAAGATGGATACTTGTACCATCAGTAATTAGCCCAGTCACTGACTCCTCATGGTCTGTAACAAGTGTTGTAACTGTTACAGCTTTAGTAGCCGTATCAAGTTCAAAAAGCTTGTGCTGCTGGTTCCACTCAGGCTGTATAGATATCCACCTAATTAAGCCGTTAGTTCTATCATCAGCCTGCGCAAACTCAAGACCTCCTTGAGGTGCTACAGTTACATCAGGGTTAGAGGTTAAATCAAGGAATAAACTTTTACCACTTGAACCAGGCGTAAAAGAGTATATCTTGTAAGAGTAAGCTGTAAACTCTGTAGCAGGTGTAAGCTCAAAAATTAACCACTGAGTTCCATCAAACTTAACAGCTGTACTAGATAGGGGATTATCCATTACGGGGCATGCTCCACCAGCAGCCGTACCATCTGAGGCAAAGCTTTGAAACCTTCCACCTACTAGGTCAAAGAAGTACACTAAGTTAAAAGCAACAGCTGTTACAAGCATTGCGTCATTCACAGGTAATCCGTCCTCTACTCTACGTGCCCTACCTAAAGCAGGCAAGTTATAATTCACTGGTGTCCATACATTACTAACAAGCTTATAAAGTATACCATCTTTACCAGCTAGGTGTGTTCTAAATATATTAGTAACATAATCACTATATAAATCTGTCACATACATATGCAGTACACCACCCAGGTTCAAATACTGGGAATGCAGACCAGTAGGTGAGTAGATAGTCCCTACTGGACCATAGGTATTAGGCAGTGGTGAGGGGTCACCAACCGTGTAACCACTTACCTGGCCAGGCACATTGTTATCCGCAATAAACTTGTTCTGAGTAGCATCATATATCTTAGTGCCAGTGATACCACTAGGTACTTTGTACCTTGGTGTTTTTTGTTGAGTACCGTATATAAGCCCATTTAACTTAGTTATTCCACTGAACTCACCTTCAACAGAGTGAGTAATCTTTACACTTTCAGTAACTGTAATAGAGGGAGCAACTACAGCACTTCCATCTGTAATAGACCCTGGACCAGTGACAGGGTCGTCAACTGTAATGTACTCTGTCTCATTTGACCACTTACCATATACTCTGTACTCTACAGCTGATGTAAAGCTGAAGGTTACTTTACTTCCTACAACTGTAATATCTTTGGATACCGTATAAACGTCAGTACCTGATACAATCTTATAGTTCCTAGTACCTATCCCTAAAGTACCACCTGAAGCTACAGTAGCTGTGAAAGCACTAGCTCGCTCATTAGGAACCAGGATATCAGTAGGTGTGTTAGTTCCTAAGTCACTAAAAGTAATGCCATCAGAAGTCCACTTAGCTTGTCTGCCATTAGAATAATATAGACGTCTGTTATACTCTACATAGTTACGTGACTCTCTACCTGATATCCATATACCATTAAAGTAGTAGAAATTCTCAGCCACTTTACTACTTACAACAACGGCACCATTCACTACAACCTGCCCAGTCCAAATAGCTTTGCTTTTAGCTGGTCTAATGGCTCCACTATTAACATCTATGTTTGATAGTTCACGTGATTCATTAGAAGCAATCAGGTGAGGAGCTACGATGTAGTTCAGCCCTCCTGAAAAGTCAAGTATTTCCATTATGCCCTTCTTTCAAACATTATGTCCATTGCTGCAATGTTTAGAACATCAGCCGCATTCTCTTTACGTGCCTGGATGATAATAACCCTAGCACCTGCCGTATGAGATACAGTGAAGGGATAAGCCTCAGGCACTAGGTCAGTGTTATCCTTAGGCTCTTTCCTCACCTCTGTCCACGTAGTGCCTCCATCAATACTGAACCTAAAGAAGGCTGAAGTAGTTGTAGAGTTTAGACTGTAAATCATTGAGAGCTCAGCCTTATACACACCCGTAGGTCTTGAGACTGTTGTAAGCCTTAACACCTCTTCATATACATCGTTAGTCACAGTATGGTTAGCCACTTGAGCGTAGTCATACGTCATAGCTGAAGGCACTAAAGCAAGTCCTGCATCAAGCTCACCTTTCTCAACAACTGCATCACCAGCTGTAACACCACCAATATTCATACCTGTGATATCCCCACCACTTAAAATTGCCTGTAAATCTGCCATATTATCTCCTATCCAAAAGTAACGGTAATGTTATTATGTGTCACTACCTGATCATTAAAAGTAACAACATTAGCTGCTAAATTTGTAACCCAGCCTAATTGGGCATCTAAGGCATAAACTACGGGTGTTCCACCTACCACCTCACCATGAGCAGGCGTCATTCCTAAACGATTTTCCTGCCCACCATTCCACTCCTCGGATAGCTCCCAAGTAGCTGGATATGTTGTAAGTACACTAGTTCTATAATAGTGAAATATCTTAGCTAGGTTATTATCAGCACTGTCTAATCGCCAATCAATGAAAGTATCATGGTCATTAGGTCTATCAGTAAAAGTATTAACTAGTGTAGGAGTCCATCCAGTACCTACATCAAAGGTGTACTCATATCCAGTAGTGTGAATGGACACTACCCCATTATTGAGTTTTTCAACACTTGATACCTCTGTAAGGTCAAATGACTCTAGACCAGTTATGGGGTTTGTTAAGTCCCATCTACCTTCAGGAACGGTGTTATCTATATGTGCTACATATGTTATGCTTTTCTGAGTAGCTACACCGTTATCATCAACCCAAAATAAGTTACCGTGGTTTGTAGGTCTAGCAATCGCAGCATGCGGAGTCACTATATCCACTACCCAGTTAGGCTCTACCCACTTGTAAGTAGTTGTTGAGCTATCTATATTGGTGCCATTTAGAACATACTGAACCTTACCATGTGTTTCAGGTCTTACTATTGTGTCCACGATTGACCACTTCTCTACGTAGGTAGCTGTGGTACCATCCCAACGCCATCTAACTGTTTGGTGCTGATAGGCGTTAGCTGATACCGCTACATACCTCTCAGAAGGTACAGGTAGTGCGGGTGTGTCAGGTATTCTATCAGTCATAAATGAACCCGGTGTATGTACTGAGTCAAGGTACATTTTAGGCACTTCCCAATCAGTACCATTCCATACAAGAATTCCTACTTGTTCTAATGCCATTGTGTCTCCTATGCTCTAAATTGTAAGAGTTTTTCACGCTCTCTTGTATCTATATGTAGCCACGATACGTCTAGCTCTATACCCTTAATGAAAGGGAACTCCTCAGGGTTATCTATAATGTACTGTCTAACCTCTTCTGTTTCATAATGACTAAATACGGCATCAATGGCTCTAAACACTCTATCTTCGAAATCCAAAGTATGCTGTGAAGTCTTAGAGTAGTAAGGACTGTCAGGAGTACGTAAACCGCTCCATTGCCTGTTGCCTCCCCATACCCAATTATTAATTGTCATAGTACCTTCAGGAAAAGCAAGCTTGATAGCCATAATACTTAGCTTAAGTTCTTTAGCTACCAGTTCCCAAGCCTCTTCGCCTAGGTCTTCATACACCTGCTTAGGTACTAACTCCTCTATTCTAAAGGCCATTACTGACCTCCATGAAGCATGTTATATAGGTCGTAAATTACTTTAATGCCTGAACCCATAGCACCCATGACAGCTACAGTGGCTACTGATAAAGCTGTCATCTTTACTTTGTTCCACATCTCTGCTCTAGGCTTATTGATAGCATCTAACTCTTGTGCTACACGTCTGTCCATTTCTCTATTAAACTCAGCCGACTGTATATGGTTTGTATTATGCGCTGTCTGCTCTAGAACTTGATTTAATGTCTCTTGCAACTTCTTTATAGTACCCATTTCATCCTCTGTATGACCCATTAAAGCTTTACTTAGTGAGTCTAATTTTTCACTCATATTGGTATTATACTTCTTACGTTCTACAGCCTGCTCTGTTAAAACAAGGTTAAACTTAGTCTGACCCTCTTTTAACTCTCTAATATCTGCATGTACACTCTCTTTACATTTAGCTACGTCACGTTTGAGTTGTTCAAACTCTTCTTCACTAATCATCTAATCCCCTCTGTAATCGTTAAAGCTCTCTAGCTTTACTATGTTTTTTCTCGTACGTTCTTAATGTAGCCATACCTAGCATAGCTAGTACCAACTCAAGAAGTCTATCTGACTCTATAATAGGCAATCTAATGCCTTCCGACCAAACTACCTTATCCGCTACTACAGTGTAATGAGATACCTCGAACCCTGCCAGTACAACTACCCATTCAATGATAGGCTGGAGTACAAAAGCATAAGCTACAGCTACACCACATACCCACCCTATAAAAGGTCTCCATCCTGCTACAAATAGAGACTTATGTGCTGCCTCTACCTTGTTGATAGAGATTTGACCTTGGTTAGCCATACTCTCTAACTGCTGTAACTGTAACCGTATCTCAGCCATCTTAGCAGGGTCTTTAATCTTCTCACCGGTAATAGCCTCTCTAATACTAGTAAAGACACCTCCTATATCACCTAAAGTAAAATCTACTAACGCCATTATGCCATCCTTTCAGGTTTTCTCTTGAACCCAAATACTAAACAATAGTTATTGTCAGGAGTACCTTCTATGTTCCACACCTTCTTATAACCGAACTGAAAATACTTATAGTCAAAGTAGAATGGTTGATAGTTCTTTTCAAACTGACAATAGCTAAAATTATATCCCGTGTTTCTCCAGTTCCACATAAACGTAGCTAATGAAAAAACTTCACTAGGGAACTCTGCACGTCTATCACCTAAATCAAAAGAGTTCCCATAAAGCAGACTTTCATCAACTGTCTTTTGTAGTCTCTTTAGTACCCATTTAGGCAACTTGTTCTCTTTAATAAGTCTCTGTAAATGCCCTCTATCATATGTGTCATGGTTAGCATCATCATCTAACCAACCATATACTAACCAATAGTTGAGCTGAAACATCAACCAGTTGACTGGCTCATAGCGAATATAGCCACCCACCTCAGTACCATGGAAAGGCTCGATCTGCCACCCATAAGGTCTAGCCTTGATGGGCCGTACAGTAAGCCTAGGCAACTTAGCTTTTGTAGGGTTTTGTAAAACATAATTGTAGTGAATACTCCGTGAGTCCTCTCTAAACCGCACCACTACATAAAACCATACTAAACCCCACACCTTACGTACAGGTGTGAAAGCTAAATAACCTAGTGCCTTTACTATCTCAATCCACATCTTTAAAGTCCTCTGTTTTAATTCCAAATAGTCTCTTGACCATTCGTTTAGGGTATTTAGCCCAGCACCCAATGGATGCTATAGTGCCTAAAATAAACCCACCTACAATCCTATACTCAAACATGCGTCTGTATATACCAGTTGAGCTGCAACGCTTATCATGTGGTTTACAGATAAGCCTACCAATAGGTACTAACCGCCATGTAAAGTAACTAGTCCATTGAGGCCAACGCTCAAAGAACCCTGTGCACCAATCTTTCTTCATTACTGCATCACATACACTGTAAATCTAGTAGACAAGTCCCCGTTTATCTTAAGGTCAGTCTTCAAGTCATTAATATCTATATAATAGATACCTGACTTATTAAATGTAGGTGAGAACGTCCCATCACCTAATGCACTAACTGTCACAGCGAATAGCTCTAATTCATCCGTACCCACATGGCGTACTGGCATAGGGTGGACACCCGCAGGTAGATTAGTAGTGAATGGGAAGTTACGAACCGTATTTATCATTAAGGGTTCTGTTGTAGTCACTGTAATATCTGTCATAGGACGTGCAGGTGGAGCTATGTTTAAAACTAATAGCTGTGCCTCTGCCTTAGCTACCGTTCCACACTCTATAACTGAACCTTGTTCATTTACGCATGCTGTACCTACTATTTTATAAGCCATTTTAGACCTCCTTTGTTAGATTATAAAAATGTGGTAAAGATAAGTCTATACTTAAAACTCTGTCACTATATACATTCCTAGTTAAATCATGAGCATAGTTATAAGGCATAAAGCTGTATAGTTTTCCTTGATGTTCAAAAGTGCTTTGTGATGTACAATACGAATTAAGAAAAGGGTATGTACCTCTATACATAAACTGAGTAATGCCAGTTGCAGTGTTAATAACTGTAGCGATTGTAACGTAGTCACTACCAGCATATATTAAACCACCTGCTTTAAATAAAAACCCTCTATATACTTGGTGTGTTGAATACAGTCTTTTAACCAACTCACTTACACCATCAACTAATTTATACCTATATAAAGAATTATCATTATAAGCTATATAATATAAATAACCATTGTCATATACTATGTTCTCTAAGGCACTAGATAAGTGAGGAGGTGTCATAACTGTATAAGTGTTTGTAGCTATGTTGTAAGACCACAACCTATCAGTAGCGGCAACATTAGCATCTAACATCACATATATTATGTTTGCATCTGTTTCATCTGCAACTGACGAATAGATATAAACTGTAGCAGGAGATCCAGTAGGTGCTGTTAAAGTAGACCATGTGCCACCAGTTATATCATAAACTAAAGGAGCGTTCATTACATGAGCAGTACCATTGTAATAAGTCATTATGTATATCTTACCACCCTGCACTACTGGTGTAGAATATTGTGCTTGACTTGGTGCTGTTGCTAAAACTGTCCATACATTTGTATCAATATTGTAAGAATAGAAAGCACCAGTTAAGCCATTAAGTATGTATACTAAATTCCCTACTTGAACAAAACCGTTATATAGGGTATTTATACCTAATGGAGAGGTAGTACCAACTTCTGATGTACTGCCTAAAATTTCTACCGTTGGGGGGGTTTCTAGATAGTAACCACTACCCGTAGCACCACCCGTTAATATATAAGGAAAGGTCGTAATTCCATCTGCCATGTCTTTACTAAAAGCTACTCTTGTCTGTGAGGCTCTTTGTGCATTTATTATCTGTTGTGTTCTTGCTTCATCTGCCATCTTCTAACTCCAAACCCCATAAGGTATATTATTTAAGTATGTATAAGTCTTAGTAGCTAAGACCGTTGCTGTGTTGTCTTTATATACTACTGTTTCTACGTTATTACTAGCATCATAAGTATGTGTTTTCGTGTATCCATTTGTATAAGTAATAACAAGAGGGTCGCCTAGTGCATTTACTGTGATAGGTGTAGATATATCTTCATTTAAACTTGCGAACTCAACTTCAATGAATTGAGCTTGAGTAACCACTACCCAGCCCGCATCCTTACGTGCGTAAGACTGGCCATCAATGGGAGCCTCAGTGAAGCCTACAATAGCCTCTGCCTGAGCTGCGGCATCTTCAGCTCTCACCGCCTGGTTGGTGGCTAGGGTTACCTGGTCGGTGGCCAGTGTTACTTGAGCCTTAGCTCTCTCAGCCTCCTGAAAAGCTGAAAGCCCTGCAGGATTGACCCCATCATTCACGTTACCCGTAGGTTTGCGTGCCCACTCATAAGCGAAGTCTCTAGCAGCCTCAACATCTACAAATGTAAGTGTTGACCATGCTGCGGTTGTTCCATCGGTTGTGAGGAACTTATTAGCTTGACCAGTCTGAACTGGCAGCACATACTTAACCATCTCTTGAGCACCAGCAGCCCCATAAACATAAGCTACGTCACCAGGTGTAGGGTTTACAGGTAGACTAGCCACTGAATCAGTAATTGTGATACGTGGATACTCACCAAGTCTTACAGCCGTAAATGACATATAAGATATAACCACTGGAGCACTAACTATACCAGCCGTAAACGTAATTGTTCCAGCGGAAGCATCTGCAGTGTAATCAACGCCCTGAGTCTGAAACTGTCTATCAAGGTACACTGTCAACGTAGAGGCTACAAACCCACCAGGTATGGTGTAAGTAGCTACACCAGTAGCTGCTATATCCCCAGTACTAACGTTTGTGTCCATAGTGATAGGTATATTTTTCCATGATAAACTATCGTTGTTCCATACATATAAAAGCTGTAAAGCTAAATCGTAGTACGTCTCACCACCTAATAGAGTGAGGTTATTGTCTAAAACATACTGAGTAGCAGTGGCTCGATTGGCTAAAGGCCCAAACCACACACCTTTAAGTTCACTAATTGAAGCATCTATGTTATCAGTCTTAGCAGCAATCGCTGCATCAGCTTCAACTTTAGTGTATGAGGCATCTAGCCTAGCCTTAACTGTCTCAGTAGGCGTCAGCGGTAGTACACCTGCGTTAAGAGGTGTACCCGTGAAAGGTTGACCACTACGTGTCTGAGCTACTGAAGGCTCAGTGCTTAGCACCATATCCTCAGCTACTATAAGTTCCTTTTTAAGAACTATCTCAGCCATTATACAGCCTTGTTATAAATCAAGTAGTCTAATGCGTCAGCAATAGTCTTGATTTTTGTAGGGTCAGTAATCTGAGAGCCATTTGCATCACTGTACTGATAATCAAATACTGAAGCATTAATTTTAGTTATCTCAATGTTACGGCCATTTCTAACCTGAACCTCTTTACCATACCCATGAAGTAAATCTTCCTTACCTGCTAACTGTTTTACCAGTAAAATATCACTATTTGCCATTACGTAAACTCCTATATGTAGTTGCATTCTTAGACTGCACTCTGTTAAATGAACCAGCTGAAAGCTTCTTAGCCAACTTAAGTTCACGCTCATAGTAGCTAGCAAAAAGCTGACTACGTTGTAAATTAGCTCCATCATTATCATCAGATAAAGCAACGGCTACTGAATACTTAACAAGCGCATCAAACCATATATCAGGCAGTTTGATTGCTTCCACTACGTTAACAAGTCTATCAGGTGCATAAGTGTAATAAACCCTTAAAGCACTTTCAAGTGGTGTAGCTGAGGTAACTACTCCATATAGCCCACTTGTCTCATAAAGATTGGCACTCGTTACAAAACCATAGATACCTTCTAAGTTGCCTGATTCAACTGAGTTAGTACCTACTACCACACCAAAATCAGTGTCTGCACCTATCGTCGATAAAGGACTATACACGTTAAGGGTACCATAAACCGCTGGTAGCGTTAAGTTAGGTGCACCCTCTAAACCACCTGATAATGTACCCTCTACTGAATCAAGTAAATAAGCAGAACTGAACTGAGAACTAACTCCAAACACTGTATCTAGTGTTACTGATGCTAAAGTGGCCAGGTCTGTGGTATCTACTATAAATGTATCAGCTAGGTCATTAGGTATGGGTCTTAACTCTAGTTCACCCATAGGTAGCTTATCTTTGATTGTTACGAATTGACCTTCTTCATATATGCCTTCATCTAGCTGACTCCTAGAAGCCATAATGACTTTATTACCACCATTCTCAATTCTTGATACTTCTATACAGTGCTTAGGTAGCTCGTATATCTTCTGTCCATTAAGCAGAGGCATGACTATTTCAGTTTTCAGTACCTTTGCTTGCTTGCATATATCACGCTGACCTGATGAGATAATAGATAATAACCTACGTTCACTCCAACCAGTGCCTTCTTCGTCACCTAAAGCATCACGTACGTCATCAATTACTTCTTGTATGTTCATTTAATGCTCCATATAAAGTGTAAGCTCCTAAGAGCTCACTATTATTTGTCTTTGTTAGACGACGCTTTTGTTTTCTTGGCAGACCCTGCTTTAGGGTCTTTTTCAGTGCCTACGTAAACAGCCATTATGCTAAGTATGACCCAGTATCACGATTAAAGTCGTTGTACTCGATTAGAACCTTAACAATACCTAGCTCATCATTAGTAGCAGCTCCTACGAATGTAGGTGTAATGGTTACATCAGTATTAGCTGTAACATACGTAGGTGCTACAACTGCAGAAGCCGTAGCTCCTACAACTTTAAGGTTCAGTGCCGCATCTAAAACAGTAGCTCCAAGCTTGATTGAAGCCGTAGCAGTTGTTGCAGGTGTGAAAGCTTCTGTAACAATATACGAGATCTTCGTAATCAGTACATTAGCTGGAATTGTTGTTACAGTGTACTCAGTAGCTGTTAGAACAACTTCTTTAGGTGTACTTCTGTAAGCCTCTGTAAGCATAGCTGGTAATGAGGCCGTAACCCCATTTGTTTCTCTACGCTCAGTGTTGCCGTATCTTGATTTTAAGTTCATTGATTAGCTCCTTATGCTATTGTTGAGTTATAAGTTTCAATTGTAACAATACCGAAGTCCATGTTAGCAACTTTAGCTTCTTTATAATCGCCGATTTCTGCTTTAAGGTTACATTTCTGTACCTGTCCCCAAAACTCTAGTGCAGACTCAGACGTTTTACCAAAGTCATCAGACGATTGGAATGCATAATCAGGGTCCATACCGATACCTTCTTGGATAGCACCTTGACCAAGTAAGAATGAACGTGAAGCAACTTTACCTGCACCACCATAACCTTCTTCACCTGAGAACTTACCTGATTGATCAACTGTACGCATACCTGCTAATTCAACCGCATCGTCACCAAGCTCAAAAGAACCAGTATCACCAAAATAAGTAGGTGCTGTAACGACAAGAAGTGAACCAACTTGACCAATGATACCACTTAGTAGCATGTTGTCACGACCACGAACGTCCGCATTCATTACAATTGTTTGGAATTCAGTATCTAGTAATAGCTGGTTTTTAGCTGTTACATCAAGACAAAGTACCCATACTTCTTTACCATCTTGAAACTTAACTGGTTTCAATGGACGACGTTTACCACCTGTAGTGTAACCATTACCCGTACGTACTGCTTCTTCAATCTCAAGCAAGAAAGCGTAAGACATTGTATCCGCAGTTGTAAGAGCTGCAATATTGGCTCGACCATTTGGACGGATAATATGCGTAGGTGCTTCACCATGTAAACGTGATTGAGCTGCATCAAAGAACATTTGATCTTCTGAACGTACCCACATATCTGAAAGTAATGTTCTAGAGTTTGAATGCTCAGTAATACTTAAATCACCAATGTTCTTACCTTTAAACTTGTTACCATTTGAGATAGGGTAGCGAATTTCTTCACAAGTAAGCTTGTCACTAAACTTTTGCTTAGAACCACCTTTACCATAAGCCTTCTCATCACCACGAATACCTTTACCTGCATAGTTACCATCAAAGTCAAAAATAATTGTGTGACCTTCAGCCGCATTCTTTTGTTGTTTTTGATAGATTACAGACGATGCTGAGTTACCTTTGTAAGGTGCCCAAAAAGATGTAGATGATGCTTGAATCATCCCTTCCTTCATCCATCCATTACGTACTAGTTGACTTGATGCATCTAATGACGCTGTGTCAGTCTTTTGTTGTACTGCCATTTGTTACTCTCCTATAAAATAGTGTCAGCCTGAGCCAGGTCCACATACTTACCTGTCTCAGTGACGGGTCCATCTTTAGATGGTTTATCACCACCCGCAATATCCCCTATGTTTGTCTGCTCCATGGCTGCAGGATTGGCTACGGCTTTTCCTTTAGCTAGATAGGCAGACGCCTCATCCAAAAACTCCTCAAACGTAACTGTTCCATTATCCAGCTTGTTACTAATGCGTGGAGGGATATCATTCTGTACCACTTCTTCAGTGATAGGAACTTCCCGACCTTCATTAAACGTTGCTAGAACTTCAACTCTACGTTCTAATTCAAAATTGCTAGCAGCTTTAGCACGTGCTTCCGCTCCCACATCAGGCATGTTAGCCTTTTGTAACAGAAGCTCGTTATGCCAAGCTAAAGGATCAGTGTATTTCAACTCATCTAGCCTGTCCTGCTCTTCCTTAGAAACCTGAGGCTTAACGTGTCCGCGCAAAACCTCATTCTCTGCCTCAAGCTCTTTAGAACGCTGCCGCTCTCTTGTGTAGCTTGACTGCGTGGAGCGGAACTTATGCTCTGCTCTAACCAAGTCAGCTACATGGTCTGACGTGCCTTCAGGAATAACAAGCTTTGCAAGCCCATCATCACCTTTCTCTAATCCCTTAAGAATTGTATTGACCTCATCAGTAATAGTTGAGGTATTCTCTGCCTTTTCAGCCATAGTTAGTACCTTTAATAAAATTTCATACCTATTATACTCATTAATGGCTTAATAAAGTCTTAAGCCAGTTTAAGTTAAAATATATCTTAAATATATAAAAAGGATATTAAATGGCAGTGGATGCAGGTATAAAAGCTAAGGTTCTAGGTGAGTTAGCACTAGGTGCTGAACCTAAAGAGTTGTCTGAAAAGTATGACCTACCATACGTAACTATAAATTCATGGAAAAAGAAACAGCAAGCGGAGCTGGGTGAAAGTGCAAACGTACAGAAACTTGTAAAAGTTGATAAAGATGTACTTCAAGGTGTTGTGAACAACATTGACCATGGGGTAGTACAGAAGAAAGCACAAAAGCTTGTGGATGGTGTTGTAGGACTTCAGCAATTAGAACCCAAATTTCTCACTGTCGTTCAAAACCTACTCGAAGCAGCTGAAGAATTGAGCATGGGTGACCTAACCGTTAAAGATTGGGCCACTCTCAGCAATGGTATAGGCTCCCTATATAGCAACATATTCAACAAAGCAGGTGTAAACGTAAATGTAATGAACCAAACTACAGTCAATAGTGAGAAAGTATCACTATTCAAATCACAGCTAAGGGATTAAGATGCAGTGGTACCTATCTATAACTGAAGAGCAGTTCAAGGCATACTACCCAAATGCAGACATAGAGATATTCAAACGTAACCCAAGAAGCGATGAGGACTTGGTTGCCAACTTCCTAACTAGTAAGCTGTGGAGAATGAACAACCTATACAAAATCGTTGATAAAGATGGACACAAGATACCATTCCTAATGAATGAAGGTCAGCATGATGTTAAGTCTGCGCAGCTCCGTCACTCCCGTATCATAGTTCTAAAGTCTAGACAGCGTGGTATATCTACATACTGGCTACTTGACTTCTTCGATGATGCAATCTTCATTGACGACCTAAATATAGGTATGCTTGCTCAGGGTCTTGAAGAAGCTTCAAACCTGCTTGAAAAGGTAAAACTGGCATGGGAAGAATTCCCTCCAAACATAAAAGACTTCTTGGGCATCAGACTCCTAAAAGACAACTCAAAAGAGTTCTCATTCAACAACGGTTCAAAGATATTCATTAGGACTTCATTCAGGTCAGCTACACTCCAGCGACTGCATGTATCAGAGCTAGGTAAAATATCTGCTAAAGACCCACTAAAGGCAAAAGAGCTGATGTCAGGTACCATGCAAGCTGTCAAAGCAGGTAATCCAGTTGTGCTGGAGAGTACGGCCGAGGGACGCAAAAACCTATTCTACAATATGTGGTACACAGCAGTTGATTTCGTCGGTGAGAGAGGCCCAAAAGCATTCAAGCCAGTATTCCTCTCATGGGTTCAGGATATGGACAGTCATATAAACGTACCACAACGTATAAACGCTGAAGACCAGGCATACCTAGACAAAGTAGAGCACGACCTAGACATTGAACTCACGGACACTCAAAAGTGGTGGGCTGTTTCACAGAGGGATGAGTTACGTGAAGATTTCGATCAGGAATACCCTTATTCACCTGAGGCAGCATTCGCAGCTGTACGTGATGGGGCATACTACTCAAAACTGTGGAGAAAGCACAAACGTATTGTTTCAGGTCTCTATGATGAAGCACTCGATGTATTCGTAGCAATGGATCTCGGTATGTCCGATACAATGGTAGTTGTTTACTGGCAAGAGTACAAAAACTCTGATGGAGTATTAGAGGTTCGTATAATCCAGGCATACGCCAACTCAGGAGAGGGACTATCTCACTATGCAAACCATATAAAAGACACTCTCTATAACATAGAAATGGTATATGTCCCTCACGATGCGATGGTACGTGAACTAAACAATAGACAGACGCGTGTAGGTAGGTTGCGTGAGTTAGGTATCAACAAGATTAAAGTCCTACCTAGATTGGCTGTTCAGGTTGGTATAGAGGCCGTTCGTCGTATCCTACCACACGTAATACTTGATGAGTCGTGCGACTATATAGATGATACATTCCATAACTATTCCAAAGAGTGGGATGAAAAGCTTGGTGTTTGGAAAGAGCGGCCACTTCATGATGAATGGTCTCACCCTGCAGACGCTATTCGTTACCTTGCAGTGTCTCGATACATTAATCTAGGTAAGAGGGCTAAACCAACGCGAAAGAAGAAAAGGCTTGGAGGTGGGAAGAAGTCCATGGCCGTTTGATACGGCTTGGAATATCTTGTAGGCTTGGTAGGCTGTCAATATAATTATATTTGATAGGTTGTCAAAATTTGGGTGGAAAAAATTTTTGCAGGTAAAGCCATACATCATGTGCCGCATAGACCCCCACCCCCTTAGACGAAACTGACAGATCACAACTAGTATGATAGTTTAAGACTCGTCACAGCTAGCTTAAATTAATATAACACAGCCATACTAGTATAATAGTCTCAGGTTATTCACAGTCTATTTGGCTAGTCGTACTATTAATTTAAACTGAGGTCACTATACTAGTATGAAAGGTTAATGACTTTCTCAGTCTATTTGGCTAGGCTAGACTATTAATCTATTCTTAATTTAGTATACTAATTATAAATAGTGTTGACTTTTAAGAAAGGTTTGACTATTTATACTATTCTTTATTTATTCTTAATCTATTATACTAATTATAAATAGTGTTGACTTTTAAGAAAGGATTGACTATTTATTTTACATTATATAAGGGATAGAATATAAGCCTATTTATATTTAGGGAATAGTAAGGCTAGGGTAAACGATTAAAACCCTTTTAAAGGCCGTTTCCGTTCTTTATATAAGGTACCTATAAATTTCTAAATTCTTTTGAAAATACCTTGACTATATAATAGAATTATATTATAATGAGGTCAGTTAAAGAGATAAAGGATTAAAGATGAAGGTAACTATTAAACAGCTTAAAGGTATTAGAGGTGTGACTTCTGTTTCTGATGGTAGAATTATAGATGGTTATAAAGGTAAAGAACAGCTTATCTATGGCTTAATAATGATAATTGAAGAGGCTATAAACCATCCAGTAACTATTAATGGAGAATTCCATTTTTCTGTGGATAGTTATGATTGTAATGGAGGTTATATGGATACTTTCAATTATACTATGGAGGACTTTAAGGACTCTTTAAGAGACATTAAGCTTCTAGGTGAAGATGAAGAGCTTAATAAGCTATATGAGAGATTAACATTCCTTTAAGGAGTGTTTGCCTATAATATATTATGAGTTTGATTGGAGGGTATCTAATAGATACCTTCTTATCAGTCCCAAAACTGAAAAATACAAAAGTCCTACTAGGCACAAAGGAGACATTATGTCTGATACTAAAAAAACATGGTTTACAAAAACAGTTGCTCGTGAAGCACTAACAGCTAAAACAGCAGAGTTATTTGAAGCGGGTGAAATCACTCAAGAAGTTAAGACTACATTAGATGGTTTGTTTGCTGGTAAAGTTGTTGCTACTAACACTATTGTTCGTGATGATGAGGGTGTTGCTGTTCTTAAGCGTTGTTCATACTTTGGTATATATTTACCAGTATCTGAGTTTGGTACAGTTGGTAAAGATGAACAAGGTAACTCAAAGTTAGCTTATCAATCTAAACTAGGTGCGGCAGCAGCACGTCATTCTAAGACTGAGCTTGAAAATGCTCTTAAAGAAGCTGATGTTCAACTTGAAGAAACTGAAGATATCAAAGCTTGGAAAGAAGCTAAGGCTGAAGCAGTTGCTCAATCTGAAATCAAAGCTGAGTATGATGGCGATGCTGAGAACTACGCTACTTATGAAGATGCTCTTGAGAGTATCGCTTAAGTTATCCCAAAGTTTACTTTGGGTATACAAGGTATCTTGGCTAGGCTAGGATACTTAAGCTTACTCAAAGGTTATATTGAGTAAGCCTTTTTATTTAATTAGATTATATAATATAATTATATTCACTAAGGTGAGTATATAATGTTGTGTAAGGAGTTGAAAATGAGATTAAGTAATGGAACTACGGCTGAGTACAGCCAAGATGGAGTTATTGAGGTCAGTAGAATTATAGATAGCAAGCTTTATAAGCTGTCAAACACGGTAAAAACTGTTAAAGGTGTGTTTCTACTCATGAAAGCCTATGAATATATGAGTGACAGTGAGTTTAAAGCTGAGTACCTATCACAAAAGGAGTGATTAGGGTCATTTAAGGTTAAATAAAGAATAAATTATATAATTATTCATTGTTCTATAATTATAAACACCCTATATAGAATACTATAATCTATATAGTTAAAGTAGAATAGAATCTCTATTGCAGGTTCACCCCTATAATTCTATAATTCTTAGAATCGGGTCAAATTATAATGGGTCAAAAACAGCTCAGACTAAACCAGTTTTATAATTATTAATAATTCCATTTATTTTAAGCTTGGATAAAGAATTATTAATATATAATAATAAATATTAATTAAATAAAGGAACTAACAATGGCATACACAGACCTACTAAAAAGGCTAAGCATTCCACACAATCCTCAATACTATATAGCCATCATAGATCACAGAGCGGACATTCTAAAACGCATAAGAGACTATGGACAAGTAGCTGTTGCAGAGGACATAGGCATGTCACAAGCAAAGCTGAGTCCAATAGCCGCACTACTCAGGGCGTCAATATCATCAGGAACAACGGTGTATTATATAACTAGGGACAATGACCTCAAACCTATTATAGGGACTGCCACTCAAGTGGCTGAAGCATTGTCATTCTTTCCTGACAAGCTAACTATTACCACGTGGAACATGGATGCTACTGACGCAGGCACTTTAATGGCTTATATTTGTGAGCGTGTTAGTCATGAAGAGTATCCCACAGATATTATACCTATGTACGTAACGCTTGATGAGCCTCTGTCAGACGTCCTGCTGACCATGCTTGACAACGCTGTGGTGGCGTAGTATGCAAAACATTATAGAGACATTCTCTAAACACAACATCACTCTAACTCCAGCGGGACAGTGGACTATGGAGCATGGCAAGAAGAAAGCCAAAGATGCCAAGAGGGTAGACAACCTAAACTGGTCAAGCTATCCGAATGACAACATGGCACGTCACTTCTTAACCAAAGATATCATAGTGTTTGACATAGATGGTGAGTATTCAATTATAGACAATGAAGCAAATACCATTGAGATACCCTCTCTTGAGCTTACACTGCCTCTGAGCCTTTACTCACAGACAACTAAGCCAGGGAGTTATCATATCTACTACAACGCCAACACATCAAACATCCCTAATCGCATAACGCATATATTAGGTACTGATTGTGATGTGTTTTCATATGGTACTATATTTGAAGCGCATACGTTTAGTGAGCACTATCAGCTTCATGACAATCCAATGCTTGAGGCTCCTGAAGACCTCCTGAAACTGATTGACTCGCTGGACGTGCCTACCACTAACAAGACTGGGATTATAACCCCAACCACTAACGTCCAGCGTTTCAACCTGGTCAGGGCGTTCCTTGAAGATGAGCTGACGAGTCGTAAGCAGTGGAATGCCTTTTATAGGTCAATCATTCCAGCAGAGTATATTCAATCAGGTACAAAGAAGATTGACCTCAAGGACTTTCCACTGAGTTATGACTTGTTCAATAAGATTGCTGTAAAGCTAACTGCAACTGCAGAGCTTGATTACAACGAACATACTGTGCCTGCACTCTACAAGCTACTAACGCAGTGGGGTATCAATCCTATGTCTGATATGAGTCAATCTCTGATGCACGTCAATATACTGCCGAGTTTGCCTCAGCACGCCAGTCTTACTCACTTTTCACTTAGTGATGATGATCAGACCTTTCAAGAGCATTTAGATAGTCAGCCTGCGACAGAGAGTCCAATCTTCAGAACCATTAACAATGGTAAGTTGTTTTTCATTGAGGTAGATAAGTTTTCACGTGAGCCTGTAGCTCATGGTAACTCGTATCTCATTGACATCAACACGGCACAAGCATTACATCCTGAGAGAGATATAGTGAATGAAGAAGGTAGGGTTGTAGGGTGGGACTCTAACCTGCCTATCATCTATACTATGAACTCTCCATATGAGCCACAGTATACCATTGATACTAGACACGACAGACATCAGGTCAATCTGTATAGTCCTAGTGAGTATATCAAACAAGCATCACCTATTGATACTGTGAGTGCTAACAACATACTGATGAAGACACTACGCTCTACTGTGGGGCCAACGTATCTTGATATAGTGCTGGCTTTTTATGCTCAGGTAGTGTTTGGTAGTGAGTCTCCCTCTACCGTGCTGTGGATGGCTGCACTTGAAACTGAGAAAGGTGGGTCAGGTAAGTCGGCTGTTACTATTGAAATACCTTCACTAATACTACAGCAGGCTGCGAGTGGTATAGATGTTAAGACGCTTACAAGTGGGTGGGGTGATGCTGTGAGTCAAGTGAGGCTATTGTCGCTAGAGGATATGCCCAACCTATCTGTAAAGGAATGGGACTCTGCATACGCTGTTATCAAACAACAGAATACTAACGCATACCGCAAGCTGAATATGAAGGGTGCTTCTGTTAGTACAGAGCGTATAAAGGTGGCATTGACTGGTTCAACTAACTTTAGGCTTAAGCTGTCACCTAGTGATAGACGTATGCTGTGTCTTGAGCCTGCTCATTTCCATGGAATGACTGAACCACTAACAGAGGTGGAGCAACTTGAGCTCGCTAAACTGCTTCAGACTCATGATCATAGTGAGGTGGCTCAGGAGTTTACTGACTACCTATATCACCTATATAGTGCAGGGTTTGATAAGGCTACACAGCTTGCGTTGTTTAAAGAGGCACCACCAACTGAGTATAGGAAGCTGTGGGTGAGTAGTGGTGCTACGAATACTCAGAATATTATCCACTCGTTGAGTCAGCCTCAAGACCTACATGGTATAGTGAAGGTTGATGAAGCTGGAGAGGGTGAGCTGTTACAACTGTATCAGTTCTTAGTGCATACCTATAACGCTGATACTGGCAAGGTGGCATTACCGTGGAAATGGTTTGAAATGTTCCTACCTTTTGTAATGGCTGAACGTCATGCGGAGTCTACGTTTTCAAAGTCAAGCATAGGCAAGATGCTTCACGTAGATTTTAACAACTGTGGTGCTAAGTATGTACCTAAGTGGAAGAAACACTTGCCATCATACATGCCACCTGACTGGGCTACATGGCCTAGTGATGGGTATGTGTTTGCGTTGAGTGATGAAGCTTTTGAAGGCTACAAGTCACTAATTAGTAACATGCTTGGAGAAGTTCAAGACATTAAATATCCTGAGGAGGTGTGAGATGGTTAAAATCAACGTAAAGTATGTTTATATGGTAGTGGTAGGGATTATGTTGATATCCCTTCATATATTGAGTGAGAAGTATCACTATGATTACACTACCATGGAGGTGCCAAGTGTCTCATTTAGTAGATAAGACATTTAGGCCACAGCACAGGTCTCATGCAGACCGTAACAAGGAGGCTGTTGTAACAGCTATTAAGATGTTGATAGAGGTATCAGCATATAAGATTAATGAAGCATTAACCATAATAAAGGATAAGAAATGACACGTACACAATTTTTTAAAGAGAAGGCTAACATAGCTAAGAGACTAAACCACTTTTTAGCTATGTCTAAACACGTAGGCTACCCAGTTCACACGTCATGTATTGATAAGGTATATGGCCACTTCACCGTACCGGAAGGCAAATTGTCTGACTATGACAGAGCACGACTTATAGAGTCTTTACAGTCAGATAGCCAAATTGAGTTTGAGGGTATTACTAAAGCTACGGGGAGACATGACTATTTTGACCGTTTACGAGTAGTGGAGGTTGCACACGAGGTTAAAGATAGTATCCCACAGCAAGCTATAGATAAGGAAATGAAGTCGTTTGTTAGAAGAGCCATGAAGTTGGATAGATGGACAGACCTAGACTGTAAAGTAATGCAGTTGTTTAAAGATGGTGTTATAGAGTGGGATGAAGTAGTTAAGGCACATAATGGAGATTGTCAGATATGAGACAAGATGACTTCATGGTAGACACTTACTACCCACACGACACAGTGACGGTGAATGCACGAGAGCTTCAAGACCTTATCAGGGCTAAGAGCACTCTAGAGAAAGCCAACAAGTCTTTAAGGCTCAGAGTTGAGACATTAACAGAACTCTTAGACAGACCACTAGTTCATGTGGACTTAAGAGTATGAGGCATATATACGGTCTTATAGTTATAGTATTCATGTTTGCTTTAGGTGCTATCATGGAGACGTGGTTTGAGCCAGCACCTATTCACCCTCATAGTTATGCGAATTGTAACCATGAGATACACCTTGACTATCTACAAACAAGGAATGGTAGTATTGAGGACATAGGCAAAGGATATTAAGTGAGAATAATAGAGCTGATTAGTCAATGTGTGGACAGTGGCATGCAAGACGTAGACATATTAGCTGTTGTTCTTATGTATAAGAAAGCTACACGTTGCAGCATTAGAAGGAGATAAGATGAATATTAATGACATAGCAATTGGACTTATAATATTATGGTTATCTTTAGGAACGTATGCTGTATACGACCACCTAAAGCAAGATAGAATTTATGAACAGCATGGTTACTGTGAAGTAGAGGTGGATTAGATGCAACTTAAAAGAATTGATGGAACTATTATACATGAAGGTGAATATGATACTGTTAAGGAAATGGTTAAATATTGTATATTTAATAGAATATCCTTAGAACGTGCTAATTTAAGATGTGCTAATTTAAGATGTGCTAATTTAGAAGGTGCTAATTTAAGAGATGCTGATTTAAGATGTGCTAATTTAAGAGGTGCTAATTTAAGAGGTGCTGATTTAAGATGTGCTAATTTAAGAAGGGCTAATAATGTTTACCAATTCATAGCTTATGATACGTCAAAAAGATTGGTTTATTGTGTCAAACAACATGATGATAGTTGGATGGTACAAGCAGGGTGTTTTTGGGGTACGTTAGAAGAATTAGAAACTAAAGTGAAAGAAACTCATAATAGTAAAGTATATCTAGCAAATATAGAATTATTGAAAGGTTTATAGAATGACAATGAAGAGATTACTAAAAATGTTTGGATTGACAACCCTGAGCAATTTACAAGCATTAAAGGATAATAACGGTAAGTTAAATGCTATTATTACTGACTATGCAGGTAGACATAAAGGCAGTTATCCTACTAATAGGAACAAGCTTAAACCTTATTTAGGTAACACTGTTGTAGTTACAGGCATCTTAACACATGTAAGCAGTGACAATAAGCGCATACTTCTAAAAATGGTTAAGCTAGGTAAAGCTAAAGTGGCTCATCATCTATGGATAGATACACCACCTAACTATGCAAAGCATCAGGGTAACATAGTTACTGTGGAGGGTAAGGTGTATAAATACTTCAATAGGAACAGTAGCAACTATGAGAACCTATCAATCAAGGATACAAGGATAATAAAATGAAAATAAATTTAGATGAGGTAACGCTTGTATTATGTATCACAGCATTAATTATATTAACACTAGGTGAGCCTGACATACTAGATGGATTAATTAAGATGGTGAACAAATGAAACATTACACTAGATGGTTCGTAAAGAAGAGTGACGTTAGTTTAACGCTGTGGTTGTACGGTTTACCTAACCTGCATACAATTAAGAACTTCACACAAGAAGAGTCTTACAATGCACGTATTGAGTTATTAAAGCGTAACCTGTATCATGCAACATATTGTGATACAGATTACAATAGAGGTAAAGATATAAACGAAGCCATCAAGTGGTGGAGAGAAAGGTACAAAGAAGTTTATGATTAAGCCCAGTTTCATACCACTCCCAATCTTCTGTGAACGTTATGATGTTAAAAGTATAACGGTAGAGGCTGCAAGAAGTGATGGACGTTTGCCTGAAGTAATGTTTAGGTATGATAGGCACACTGTTTTAATAGATACAGCCTACTTTAATAAGCGTATGGACTTTAGACAGAAGATGTGGTTAATGAGTCATGAGCTCTATTATGAGTTGCGTGAGATTTATTCCTCACAATCTAAACTGTCAAGGCTTATAGCTAAGCTAGATGGTGATGACTCGTTAAAGAACGCTAGAGTGTGGGACGCATGGATGCACCAAGGTATGTGGATGATTGATGAGTCCAAAGTAATAATGTATCCAAGACCTAAAGACTACTTGTTTGTTAGGTATGCAAGATGGTTACTAAGTATAAGGAGAAGAAATGAGCAACGTAGAAGAAAAACATAAGAAGACAGTTAAGATTGGTAGTCTAGTGGAGAATAAAGCTTCATGGAAAGCACGTAAGCAAGCCATGCACAGAGACAATCAAAAGTATATGGCTAACAAACATAAGCAAAGGAATGAAGATGTACACTAAGAGAACTAGATATAGTGTTATGGACGGTGAACCTCACTTAGGCTCAGTTGTGGAGTCGGAACTTATTGCTACTAGAGAGGAGATACTTGCAGCCTTTCTTGAAGAGGTACAGAATGAGGGGTATCTCAGTGACGAGATACATGTTATTGATGATGTATCAGAATATGATATAGTGCTGGACACATCGGAGCATCTAAGTAATCAGCAGATTGTGAAGTGTAATGAGTTGTGTGAGTCTATGCCTAGTGGTCCTGAACTGGACAGTGAACTGGAGAAGATAATTTATTCAAGGGTAATAGCATGAACAAATTTAAAATTGGTGATGTAGTATACAATTCAAAGAAGGTAAGAGCTGAACACAGAACTGTGGAAAAGGTGACAATAGTTGAGGGGCGGGAGTACCTATATTTTACAAATGGTACCTCAGCATTTGCACACTATATGACGGTTGTGCCTTATATAGTTAATGACTTGGAATTACTTGAGGCTCTCAGGAACATAGTTAGTGATTGGGAAGATGATAACTACACAACAGGTTATCTACCTGATATAGATGCATTAATTAAAAGGCTTTCAAATGAATGAAGTAGTATCAGCTTATGACCAACCAATAGAGTTTGTGACGGGCTTTGCTGGCTCAGGTAAGAGTACAGACCTATCAAAGGCAGTATCAAAAGACACTCTAGTATTAGTGCCTACGCACAAGGCTGCAGATGTTTTAAAATCTAAAGGTGTTGAGAATGTCTATACTATCTATGCTACTCTTAAACTTGTACCTACCATAAATGAGAACTTTAGGAAAGGTCAAAAGATGCAGACTCTTAGAACAGTTGGTAAAACAGACCTGTCTAAGATAAAGCATATTGTTATAGATGAGTTTAGTATGATTAATGTTGACATCCTCGATAAACTCTTAGAGGTGTTACCTGATACAACTCCTGTGACAGTTTATGGTGACCCTTACCAGCTACCTCCAGTGAGTGGTGATGCTGTTGACCCACTAGACTACACATCAGATATTAGGGAACTCACTAAACAACACAGAGCTAATGCTCCTGAGGTTGTGGAGACATTTATGAGGTTTATGAACTATATCAAGGGTACGGGTGAGATGAACCTAAAGATGAACCCTAACATTAGAAAGATGACTGACAAGCAGTGGCCTTCTGAGTTTAACCCTGAGACAGATAGGGTGCTAGCATTTACAAATGCTGAGGTTTTAAGACTTAATAGCCTTATAAAATCAGAGGCTATTTCTATCGGTTCTAAGGTGGTTATTAACGATATAGCGGGCGAAATAATTGATAAAGGTAGCTATACAAGGGTGTACCCTAAAAGTATCGTTAAGGGCGTTATAGAGACTGATGATAAGGGTAAAATAGAGGACGAAATTCACAAATGGGGTACTGATGTTTATATCTCAAGATATGAGGAAATGTCTATACTTATGGATGATGGACGCAAGTTTAATGTCTTTGTAGATACTGACCACTATGCAAATTCTAAGCAGTTTGAACAAGATGTGAAGGATGCACAGTTTAACCTTATAAACAAGTACAACCTTGACAAAGATGTAGACCTTAAGAAGTGGTGCTATAACAATAAAGGCTTAGATGGTGTGGCTGAACGTGGTCAGGCTTGGTCTCAGTACCTTAACCATCAGTCATACATCTTCAATTTACGTAGACCTTATGCTACAACAGTGCATAAATCACAAGGTAGTGAGTTTAGTACAGTGTTTGTAGCTCAATCAGATATTAAGAAGGCTATAAGGAACAACCACTATCTCCAGTATGCAAGACTGATGTATGTAGCATTGTCAAGAGCTACTGATAGAGCCATACTGGTTTAAGGAATATTTAAGAAATTCTTAAACTTAAATAAAGGTATAATTGAATATAATTATATAGTTTAAATATCTTAGTCCCTGACAAAGGTCAAACTGACACAAAACATATAAAACGTCATAAAAGGAATAACACATGGCAGCAAAAACAGCAAAATTTACATTTAAAACACCGCTAGCAGAACTTCGTTGGGTAAACATTACTGGTCAAGGTAAAATGAGAATGGACCCTACAGGTGAGCTTGATAAAAATGACCCTGCAAGTTACCAATTCACGGCAACAGCTATTCTAACTAAAGAGCAAGCAACACCTTTAATTGCTCAAATGAAAGCTTATTGGAAAGATAACAAACCAGCTGGTGCAACCAAGATGCAGTATGACCTTATCAAAGAGGAAATGGAGCCAGTGCTTGATAACGCTGGTAACACTCAAGAAGATGATGAAGGTGAGATTATTAAGCAACCCACAGGTTTCTATATCATGGCAGCTAAGACTACCACTCAATGGCCTGATGGCAAGCCAAATAAGATTAAGGTGCTTCGTGGTAACGGACAGCCTCTTAACTTAGGTGATAAAGAGATAGGTGATGGCTCAGTTGGTGTAATCCATGGGACTGTTGCAGTTAATGCCTTTAAAGGTAATGAAGGCTTGAACTTCTATTTAACTGCCGTACAACTAAAAAAATTCGTTGAGAAAACGGGTGGTGATGTTGATGCAGATGATTTAGGTGATGATGAAGGTTTGGATGAGCTTGAAATGGATGGGGTAGACCAACCTATCAATACTCCTGACGTGTAGTCATGGCACTAGATATCGAGGATTTGGGTGATGATAGAGATGAGCACATCCAAGCTCTTGAAGATAGGGTTGATGCTCTTGAAGCTGAGAATAAGAAGCTACTCAAGCAACTTAATCAGGCTGATGAGAACATTGATTACAAGGCAAGTTATGAACAGCTTCTTAAGAGCTTTCATGACCTGCTTGAAGAAGTACTGCCCTTCTAGGTAGTTAGTGGCCACAGTGGTGGTCATTAAACTGTCCTAGACAGTAAATAAAACAATAAGGATACAGAAATGCCTGAAGACATTTATGTAAATAGATATAATGAGACTCCAGTAGGTAAAGGCTTCTACGCTATGCGTACAACGGTAAGTAAAGCAGGTGTGAGCTACACCAAGCTTGTTCAACGTGACAGAAGTGGCCCACCTAGAAGTGCTGAAGCTTTAGCTTTGAGATGGCGTAGCTAATGAACATAATTCTAAACAGCGAAGATGTAAACTTCAAAGACAAACAAATATTCTGTGATTCTGAAACACGTGGACTTCATGGTGACGTGAGAGTAGTGCAAATCTACTGTCCTGAGCTTGATGAGAAAAACGTCTATGTTTATGATGTAGCTAGGTTTCCACTACCACTTGTTAAGAAGCGTATCAAAGAGGCTTCTAATGTAGTAGGCCACAACTTCAAGTATGATATGGATTGTTTAGGTTTTTGTCCTGAGTCATGGGATGACACATATGTACTAGACACTATCATAAACTTCAATAAAGATAAACACTCACTTGATGATGTAGTTATGCGTGTATGGCGTAAAGATATGTATGCTGATATGTTTGATGGTAGCTATCCAGTGTATATGGATGGTGAGCAGATTGACTTCTCTAAAGGTATCGTATACGATAAAAAGAAAATGCAGAAGTCGGATTGGTCAGGTGGACTAACTGATCAGCAGTATGCTTATGCTGCGATGGATGTTTGGGCACTACCTAAAGTGTTTGAGTCTTATGACATTGATGCGGCTGGGTGGACGTATAAGCTTGATAAAGCTACTATTGAAGCTTTTGCTATGATGGGTGAGAAACTACCTATTGATGTTGAGTGGTTAGAGGAGCGTATGGCTCTCAACAACTCACAGATTAATGAAATGAACCTACCTATCAATGTGAACAGCTATCAACAAGTGAGACCTTACATTGGTCTTGACCAGTCAGATGATGACGCTCTTGCTTTAGCTGCGGCTAGTGGTAATGAACGTGCCGCTAATGTTAGAACTGTCAGGTCACTTAGAAAGCAGAACTCATTCATTACTAAGTTCTTAAATGAACGTAAAGATGATGACTATGTGAAAGGGTATCTAAACATAGGTACTCGTTCAGGTCGTTCTAAGTGTTCCGATATGAACTTACAGCAGATACCTACATCACTCAAGCAGATGATTCAGTGTAAAGAGGGTAAATACTTTGTATATGCTGACTTTGCTCAGTTGGAGCTTAGAAGTCTGTGTGTATTGATTGGTGAACCCATTCTTGAGAAACTTTTTAGAGAGAAACAAGATATGCATGATTATGTACGTGACTCTCTATTTAGTGCTGACCAAGAGGTTAGTGATGCTGGACGTGGTAACTCGTTAAGACAGATTGCTAAGATTTATAACTTTGCATGTCTATACGGTGCTGGATGGGCTCAGGTAGGTAATGTACTAACAAAGTACACTGGTATGATACTGCCTGAGTCTGAACTCAAGGCTAACAAGAAAAAGTGGCTTGATACTTTCCCTGGCATTAAAGCTTGGCATGATCGTAACATTCGTCATTGGCAGAAGAAGACAGTAATGTCTACACCTATGGGACGTAAATATATTGGTAAGCTTCCAACAGATACTAACAATATTATGAACCAAGGTCTTGGAGCAGAGGTTGCAAAACTAGCTTTAGTGAACATGCGTAAGAGGCTGGGCGAGGACTACGGCAAGATGCTCATGTTTATTCATGACTCCTATACTTATGAAGCTGACTCACTTGACGAGGCTAAAGAAGTAGGAGCTGTACTAGCTGAGTGCATGAGAGAAGCTTGGTACTCTATTACAGTGAACACTAAGATTAGTGACCTACCTATGCCAGTGGATGTATTTGTAGGTCAGAACATGAATACTATTGAGAAGGATGGTTGTCTATGGGAGTGTACTTATGAGTAAAGTTGTTTTAATTGATGGTGACTCTATCCTTTATAGAGTAGCATTTAGAGGTGAGGAGCTTTGTGACATTGATGCTCTTGAAGGTGATGATGAAGGCTTAGAGGGTTTTGATGATGCTGATGAGGCAGAGTATGCTGTTAGTGGTGAGTACCAGTTACACTTAGAGTCTGCATACAATGCCGTTAACTATCACATTGAGGAGATTTCAGATGCTTGGATGGTTGATGCTATTACTGACCGTGAGCAAGCTCCTACAAGTATAGAGATATACATGACTGGTAAGCCTGAACGTTTACATTGTGAGGATGTAGCTCCTAACTTCCGTATGGAGTATGTTGAGGACTATAAAGCTACACGTAAAGAGTCAAGACCTCCAGCAGGGCTTAATGAGTTATGGGCTCATATCTTCAGTATTACTGAGATTGATGGTGTGCCCGTAACTGTACGTGTATGTGATGGTTGTGAGGCTGATGATGTAGTAGTTCACTTAAAGAAACAAGACCCTGAGAAGTATCTGCTTTCAGCTCTTGATAAGGATGTACTATATCAATCAGCTGGTCGTCACTACAACTATGGTAAGAAGGAGTTTGAAATCGTTAAGCCTTTAGAGGCTGTGAAGTATTTATACTTTCAAATGATTGCAGGTGACCCTTCTGATGGCTATAAGGGTGTTCCAGGTGTAGGTAAGGTTGGAGCTGATAAAGCTCTTGCAGGTCTTACAGAACCCAAAGAAATGTGGGATGCTACTTTAGCACTCTACAAGAAGAAAGGTTTGGGATTAGGTGAAGCAATTCAAACAGGTATTCTAGCTGATATGCACCAAGTGACTTCTGTCAGTCATGAGGAGTTTGTTACTAGAGTAGAACTAAGTATATTTAAGGCTAGAAAATGAGAAACCAAGATCATTATGCTAATATGGGTATTGAGGTGCATGCTATGTGTAAAGCTAACATGTCACCTGAAGCCTATCTTGGTGCTATGAGATGGAGCATTGAGAAGTACAATTGGAGAGAGAAGGGTTCACTTGTTGAGGACTATCAGAAAATCCAAGTGTATGCTAAGTGGGTTGAGCTTGCTCATCGTGAGGACATTATTGATGAAGACAAAGCAGTGTTTGATCTCATTAAACAGATACCTAACGAGAAATATCTAGCTATCTACACAACTGGTAGAGGTGGACTGCATGTGGCTGCACGTGTAGCCTATGCTTTAAATATTCCAAGGGTTCATGTTGACATGGAACCTGAAGCTGATGATAGGTATGTGCTATGGGTAGATGATATAGCGGACACAGGAGCTACATTAAAGGGCAGTAAGTATGATACTGCTGTACTATGTAAGCGTTATAACTGCCCTATTGAACCTACATACTGTGGTATGGTTGTAGAGAGTGATGCATATATTAAGTTTAAATTTCAAGGAGATAACTAATGCATAGAATAACAAAAACGTTTGAGTGTGATTACGGTCATAGAGTTCATAATCAAACACTTAACAAAGAGTACAGTATTGATGATCAATGTGTGTGCCGTCACCTGCATGGGCACAGAATGAAGGTAGCCATTTCATTGGAAGCTGAGGAGCTAACAGAGGGAATGGTTACAGACTTTAAACACCTCAATTGGTTCAAGAAGTTTATTGATGAGGTAATTGACCACAAGTTTATTGTTGACATTAATGACCCTCTATTTACAGTTATTACTGGTAACTCACCTTGTCAAGTGGAGCAGGGGGTTCATAGTGGGGCAACTTATGGATACTTTGAACTGGATGACAACGAACTAGAAAATGAATTTTATGAGTCGTTTGTGGTCGTGGATTTTGTTCCTACATCTGAGAACTTATCTAAATGGTTCTTTAACATAGCTAAAACTAAAATGGCTAAAATGGGTGTCACTGTTAAGCGTGTCACCTTTAATGAAACACCAAAATCGGAGGCTATCTATGAGCTATAAAATAGTGGAGACATTCTACTCAATACAGGGAGAAGGTAAGTATGCTGGAACAGCTGCGTTTTTTATCAGATTTTACAAGTGTAATCTTAAGTGTAACTTTGGGGGTGGCTTTGTATGTGATGATGAAGCTCACACTAATAAAGATTTGGTCAAGACATACTCTATCAAGGAACTCGTGGAAGCCGTTGCATCATCTGGTACTAACCATGTTGTCCTTACTGGTGGTGAAGTCAGTCTTCATGATGTTAATCCTCTCATTGCAGCCCTAAACCTGAGCCTCAATGTAACCGTTCAGGTTGAGACTAATGGCTTCAATCTTGAGAATGTGAGATTGGCTGACTATATTACTTATAGTCCTAAGGCAGCATTTGACAAAGATGCACCTAGACCATCCACTGGATTTCATGAGCTTAAGCTATTAGCTGGCGTAGACAATCCTGTGGATGTGTTTGCTTGGATGCATATTAAACGTAAATATGTTCAGCCTATAGGTAACGAGCATACCTGGGATATGGATAATGTTAGATACTGTATAGAGTTTGTGAAGGCTAACCCTGAGTGGAAGCTATCACTTCAAACACACAAAGCTATGGAGGTAAGATAATGAACATAGTAATGAAGTTTCAGCTTGAGGGAATTCATAGATGGGCTGACTGCCCTCATGAAGAGGTTAGTTATCTCAGATACCATCACAGACATGTGTTTTACTTTAAATGTGAGAAACGTGTAAATCATGATGATCGTGATAGAGAAATCATAATGCTTAAGAAGGATATGTTAGAGTATCTTGAAGAAGAGTATTATGACGCTGATCACCGTACTCACTTCTTTGATAAGATGAGTTGTGAGATGATAGCTAGAGAGTTATATAATAGGTTTGACCTTAAGAGTTGTGAGGTCTTAGAAGATAATGAGAACGGTGCAGTTTATAGAGGAGTTGAAGAATGGTAGAAGATATTAAGTTGGCACATATTGCCCCTACAAGTGATGCAGCATATGCTATTAAACGTAGTGGTATGAACATGGTACTGGCTCATATAGCGGATAAAGATGATGCTTACGCTGAACTGTTTAAAGCTTCTAATAAAGAGACGCTTCTTGACAATGGAGCCTTTGAAAATGGTGTGCCCCTACCCGTAGATAAAATGATTGAGATTGGTCGCAAGGTGGGAGCTGATATTTTGGTTCTACCTGACTATCCTTTTGAACCTTGGGCTAAAGGCTGGTTGACTATTGAGAGTGATATTAAAGCTTACAAAGATGCAGGTTTTAGAACCATGTTTGTGCCTCAGTCACTTAAAGGTGATGCTCAGGGCTATGAGTTAAGTATTCATAATGCCTTGCATCACCCTGACATAGACTTTGTAGGGCTTTCTATTTTAGGTGCACCTAATGCTTATGAGCTTATGCCACCTATTAAGGTTAGGTCACATATACTTGAGAAGTTCAACACTCCTAATAACGCTAAGAAGTTTCATATGTTAGGAATGCTTAACAGTGTAGATGAAATCTTACGTGTAACCTACTACAAACACTTGGTTAATAGTTGGGACACTTCTGCAGCTGTGTGGTATGGTGTAAATGGTTTAGATGTGTCTAAGACTGAAACTAAGTTTGCTGATGCTGTGGATTTTGATAGGGTCACTACCTTTGAGGAATTCCATGAGCTTACTGTGAGCAACATTAACTATATGGAGTCATTACTATGAGTTTATTTGATGAAGAGATTGAAGACTTTACAGTACATATGAAGCATAAGCTTCTAGTACATAAGCATAAAGGGGGTTTTGAGCGTTTAAGCTCTTATGAACTTCTTAGGTTGCTAAAAGAAGAGGTGTCAGAGTTGAATGACTCACTTGATGAGAATGAAGATGCCTCAATTATTAGAGAATGTGCCGATGTGGCTAACTTTGCTATGTTTATAGCTATGAAAAGACAGAATAGGAAAAATACATGAGCCACGTAGAGAGATTAGAAGCTGAGAAAGCTGTAAGTGATATACTATGGTATGTTGGTGAGAACGCTAACAGAGAAGGACTGCTTGAGACACCTAAGAGAGTTATAAAGGCTTGGGACGAGTTATTAAGTGGTTACAATGCTCCATCAGATGAAGACATTATGAAAGTGTTTGAAGATGGTGCTGATGGGTATGATGAAATGATACTTGTTAAGGACATTAAACTTCAGTCATTCTGTGAACATCACATGATACCTTTCTTTGGTGTATGTCATGTAGCCTACGTACCTAATGGTAAGATTGTAGGGCTGTCAAAGATTAACAGAATAGTTGAGAAGTACATGCGTAGATTGCAAGTTCAAGAACGCTTAACTGTCCAAATTGCTAATGCTATTCAGGAGGCTTTAGAGCCTTTAGGAGTAGCGGTAATGATCGAAGCTAGTCACCTATGTGTATGTTATAGGGGTATTAAAGACGTTAACAGCACCACTACAACATCAAAGCTTCAAGGTATCTTCAAAGAAGATATTAAGGCTAGGAATGAATTCTTAAGCCTTATAAAATAAGCGGAAACGGCTATTTTAGCCGTTTTAATACTTTACTAATACCTTACTATTCCTAGAACTTTTAAAGCTATATAGACGATTTATAGGCTTAAGTTTAAATAAAGGAATAATTGAATATAATTATATAAAGGATAAGAAATGGAAATTAATGAAGCTATCACCGTGTTACTAGACCATGACAACACTCCAAAGGAGATTGCTGCAAGTGTAGAGATTACACCTGGAATGGTTAGTCACTACCTAAAGAATGGGAACTATCCCAGCCTTAAGACAGCTGCACTTATGTGGGGCGTTCATGGAATGCAGGTTGAGCCTTTTACTGATAAGGCTTTAATGAAGAAGTATGAAGAGCTTACCAATGAAACCACGTCAACATCAAATTGATGGTGCGGTATGGGCCATTGAGACTATACGTGAGCATGGACTAGCCTACCTATCATGGAAGGAAAGAACTGGTAAGACCTTAACAGCTTTGACAGCTGCAGAGTATTTAACTGCTAGCAGGGTTTTAATTGTTACTAAGAAGAAAGCCATTGAAGGTTGGGAGGATACTTTACGGCAGTGGACTCATAGTAAGCACTATACAGTGATAAACTATGAGTCCATTCATAAGCTTGGTCCAGTGTATGACTTTATCATACTAGATGAAGCACATCATGGTATTAGTGGTATCGGTAGAAAGTCTAAGACTTGGAAAGCTGTAAGACAGTTTACTAAGAAGAAAGCTATACTGTACCTATCAGCTACACCCTATGCTGAACATGTAGGCTTACTGTACCATCAGTTAGCTCTTAGTGATTGGTCACCTTTTAGAAAGTATAAAGACTTTTATGCTTGGTACAAAACATATGGTATACCTAACATGATTAGGACTCCCTATGGTTTACAAGACCAACGTAACAAGTATAAGACTGAGGAGGTGCTTGCTAAGGTTGAACACCTATTCAACTTTAAGACTAGACAAGATGTAGGTATTAAGCATGAACCAACTGTAAGGGTTGTGAAAGTGCCGCTACATGAAAAATCAAAACAATACATGGAGGATATAAGTGAAAAAGGATACATGGAGATTAATGGCACCACTATTCTTGCAGACTCCGACTCAAAGAGAAGAGCCATGCACTACCAGCTTGAGGGTGGAACAATTAAGCACGCTGATAGCTCATATGAGCTCGGAACAAATGAAAAACTTGTTTATATTCGGTCAAGCTACGACATTAGTCGGACAGCAGTCATGTGTCACTTTATCGCTGAAAGAGATTTACTCTCAAGAGCTATACCAAAACTCAAGATACTCAGCTCTGACGGAGATGCAGAAGGGGTTGACTTATCCCATTACGACAAACTTGTCATATATTCAATGTCGTTTAAAACAAGTAAACATACTCAGAGAGTCGCAAGACAGGCTAATCATGACAGGGCCACCCCTATCGAAGTTGACGTTCTTGTCAGTGATAAACCTGGAATAGGTTTGGCTGTGTATGAAGCAGTAGCAGTTAAAGAAGAAAATTTTATCAAGGCAAGTTATGAAAGAGCTATACAGTAATGTGAAGTTAATGTTGGCAGGGGTACTAATCCTTGCTATTGTAGTAGGAATGTTCGTAGGTATGATAGCTCTAGGGGCATTAACTATAAAGGTTGTTATTTCAGGTCAAGACATAAAGGTTGGTCAAGCGTTCGGTAATTGGACAGTGCTCCACTACCTAAACACCTATGA
>Ga0316207_10000813_pt1 | contig 44189 bp, 41 predicted proteins | sample 6weekpyrite_MG_FD_204943 | JGI IMG/M metagenome (GOLD analysis project Ga0316207, IMG submission 204943) | Microbial mat bacterial communities from mineral coupon in-situ incubated in ocean water Damariscotta River, Maine, United States -... | ecosystem: Environmental > Aquatic > Marine >... | reverse complement strand
AAGATAGTTTATTGAAACTAATTAAAAAATTTACAGCTACGCGATATCAGGAAGGGTATGAAAAGGGAATACATGATTATGATGCGGCAAAAATTCTTCAGGCATTGATAAATATTCGAGAAAAGGCCGGTTTATTGCGATACCCACCAAAAAATCGTGCCCTGGCAATGTTGTTCTGGATGAATCATTCGGGCAATAAAACCGAAACGAGTCAGTACTTATGGCATGTACGTTCACAAAGTGCCGAATTGCTAGCAAAATCGTTTAAGAGTGAAGATGCTTATCTAAAAGTCAGGGAAGAATTATATCCTCATATGCATCGGTATTTTGATTCCTTTAAAATGGGCGTGAGTGTACAGGACTGTCAACTCGCAGCTGAATACTTATCCCATGAATTAACTGAAGAAAAACTGGTTTTTAAATGTAGTCAGTATGGCATGGCACTGGCAACTGAGTTAGAAAAGCATCTTAAAAAAATAAATCACTTATCCGCTTATCAAAAAACATTAAACGAATTAAATGGTTCCCTCGATAAACAATGGGCACTGCTAGAGTCATGGTTAGATGGTTTTATAATTTTCAGTAATAAGCAGGAGATACGCCGTTTTATCCCCGAAGCTATTGCTATTTTATTGATAAGACAGAACATGCAAGTAGAGGCAAGGAGCCTGGAATTACAAACGACTATTGATGGTTTGATGGGGGATCACGTATTGATTGAAAACCAGTCAATGATGGTGGCCTTAGATGAGTTCACGAGTCGTCTGCATCATCATCGCCATTCAGTTGTACCGGAATACAATCGCTTTTTACAGGTAAGGCAAACTATTGTTGATAGTGAGCGAGATAAGTTACGCTTAGATGATTTTAAGGCCCGGCCGCTGAGTTCATTCGTTCGCAATAAGTTAATTAATGATGTCTATTTGCCCTTGATTGGTGACAATCTGGCAAAGCAGATGGGGACGGTAGGGGAAGATAAACGAACTGACTTAATGGGTCTGCTGCTACTTATTTCACCACCGGGTTATGGTAAAACCACATTAATGGAGTATGTGGCGAGTAGAATGGGTTTGATTTTTATGAAAATTAACTGCCCATCATTAGGTCATGATGTGCATTCTTTAGATCCTGCGCAAGCGCCAAATGCAACAGCAAAACAGGAACTCGAAAAAATTAACCTGGGTCTGGAAATGGGTAATAACGTAATGCTATATCTTGATGATATACAACATACACACCCTGAGTTTTTACAAAAATATATTTCTTTATGTGATGGTTCCCGCCGCATTGAAGGGGTATGGAAAAACCAGAGTAAAACCTATGATCTTAGAGGGAAAAAATTCTGTGTCATTATGGCGGGTAATCCATATACTGAATCTGGAGAGTCTTTTAAAATACCGGATATGCTGGCCAACCGCGCTGATATCTATAATCTGGGTGATGTATTAAGTGGGCGTGAGAAACAGTTTTCAATGAGCTATATTGAAAACTGTTTAACTTCAAATGCCGTGCTTGCTCCATTAGCAACACGAAACATGGAAGATGTATATAAATTTATACGCATGGCAGAAGGTGAAAATGTAGCCAATACGGATCTCGAACATAGTTACAGTGGTGCCGAAGTTAATGAAATTGTCAGCGTGCTGAAAAAGTTGATGAGAGTTCAGGATGTTGTGTTAAAAGTTAATCAACAATATATCCTTTCCGCTGCGCAAGATGATAAGTATAGAGTAGAGCCTTCTTTTAAATTACAGGGCAGTTATCGAAACATGAGTAAAATGGCTGAAAAAATAAGTGGTATCATGAATGATAACGAGCTTAATGATTTAATTCGTGATCACTATATAGGAGAAGCTCAAACACTGACTACGGGTGCAGAAGAAAACTTACTAAAATTGGGCGAGTTGAATGCAAGTTTAACGGAAGAAGAGCAGAAACGATGGCATCAAATTAAACTGGATTATGCTCGTATACAAAGTATGGGCGGTGATGAAACCGATTCCGCAACAAAGCTCGCTAACCAGGTTTCAAAAATCAGTATGAATTTAAATGGAATTCAGGACGTCCTGGCAAATAATGCATCTGCATCTGAGCCCCTGGAATTTATATCAAATGAACTAAAGAAAATAAGCAAAAGCCTGGAGCAAGCTGAGCTTAATGTTGAGGTGCTTAACCAGCCAGTACCCGGAATGGATAAGGTGTTGCATGCAATGGGTGATGCAATTACAACATCATTATTACCCGTAGTGAGTGCCATGGAGCATAAGTTGCATATGGATCATGATATATGGGAGCGTGTAAAACGTTTAGGTAATGACATTAGTAGTCTTGAAAAAAATATGCTTGTAATCGCTAAAATGAAACGCAAAGTGGTTGGGAAAAAGCCATCTTCTAAATAACATGGTGAAGTCTATGAGTTGTCCAGCGTGTAATAGTGAGTTTAAAAAGAAAAGTTTAGCTAATCACCTGTTAGGTCTGGTTTGTATTAACTGCAATGGAGTTTCGTTTACATTAGGTGATTATTTGCATTATTTATCCAGGTCTGAATCGGTTGAAGAAAGCCAGGAGCTAGAAGTAGATGAGTTTGTGTTAGAGGATGATACTAAAAAAGCGATTATCTGTAGTTGTGGTCAAGTCATGAGTAAGTATCGCATTAATCACAAGTCAGATCACCGTGTTGATTATTGCAGTGCATGTCTGAAGGTTTGGTTAGATGAAGGTGAATGGGAATATTTAAAAGCCAATGATTTACACAGACGTATAAATAAGATTTTTACAGACCCATACCAGCGAAATCTACGCCTTGAAACGACTAAAAATGTTTTAAATAAAAATTTTGAAGAACAACTGGGTGTAAATGATTATGAAAAGCTTAAGGAAATACGCGCATGGATTGATAGCAACCCTAAAAAGGACGTATTGTTAGCCTATATTAATTCAAATGATCCTTATGCCGTAGGGAAGTGAAGAAAAATTATCTGAAAAATAGTAATTATTAGTTTTGATGTCTCTATGCATATTTTGCGTGAGTTAGTTAAGGGGTTATAAATGAGCCAGGATGAAAAAACACTGCAGGCCAAAATAGATGCTTTAGAAGAGTCTATAGGTAATGTACGTGGTGAGTTCTTAACTAAAATACGTGAACTTAATGATGAGTTAACTGAGTTACGTAAGTTATCGGTCGAGTTTTCGTCTGACCCTCAGGCGCATTCTGTAACGCATACTAATAATGAGCAGCCCGAAACGTCATTCTATAAATCACCTGTTGCTGACGCACAGGTTTTCGTCAACGAAGCAAATAAGAAAGATGACTCTGTAAATAGTAACGTTAAATCTGCGCTTACAAAATCAATACCTGAAACTGAGAAGAATGGCTGGCACTCTGAAACAGATAAATCTGCAGCCCAAAAGCCATCTAAAGCTGGTGTTGAGAATAAACCCAGTGAGCCAGGATTTATAAATGCAATACTTTCAAATGTAATGCAGACAATAATCAGCTATATCCTTAGTTCTTTAACAATATTTGCCTTACCATTTCAGGAACTTTATCATAAGCTGATCAATCTTTACTTTCACTATCAGAAACAGGGCAAAGCACCTGTCTTTCTAATGACCGCTGCGGGCCTGGCTACATTGACCGTAGGCTTTGGCTATTTGCTTCAATATTCTTTCAATACATTATTTAATGATGCCCTGAAAGCGATTACAGGTTTTATAATTGGTGGCGGTATTATTGCGGCTGGTATTTTGTTGTCAAAGAAAAAGACTGATTTCAGAGATTATGGTGCAAGTGTAATCGCGTTGGGTGTAATTTTTTATTATTTAACGGCCTATTTCGTGGGTCCATATTACGGAATAGTAGGCGAAACAACAGGATTTATACTGTTAATAGGTGTAACCCTTGCATCGTTTTCACTAGCTTTAATTTTTGAAACCAGGGTTGTTTCTGCTATTACATTAGTAGGTGGTATTTTTATGCCGTTTATTGTTGGCGATGGTGATTCAGCAGGACTTGTGTTTCTAACTTATCTCTTTGTTCTGTCAATAGGTAATTTGTATCTTTCATATAAAATTAAATGGCCGTCTTTATCGCAAATTACATTTGCGTTGAGCTTGTCTGTCATAGAGTACATTGGTATCAGCGAAGCTGTTCATCCATTTGCTGCAATAGTGTTGCTGTCATTGTTCTTTTATATGTATACCTATTACTGGTCTTTTGAGGGAGTGCAACTTAAGGAAAAGCTTTTAAAAAATGAATTAACTATATTAGTCGCCAATATTTTTTATTTTATATATGCCATTCTAAATGTACCAACTGATAGTTATATTATTGCTGGTGTTTTAATTGTGCATTCCATTTTACTAAGTATCACAATGAAAGTGTTACGACTCATGTCTAGCATTGTTGCACCAGTATATATGTTGATGATTGGTTTGATGGTAGCTACTGCGGTTTTTGTCGTGTTACCGGCAGACGCAACGGGAATAATCTGGGCCATTCAAGGTTTGGCAATGCTCTACATCGGTTTTAAATATACGCATAAAATGATTCGTGTAGAAGGTTATACTATTTATGTGGTAGCGATGTTTGGCATTTTATGGAAAGCAATCGAAGCATTTGCGTTAATTTCAAACACTACGATAGCCTGGCACTGGATAAATTTAGTTGCTTTTGGAATATTAAGCCTGATAGCCTATCGAGTAATTAACTATTATAGGGATGAAGCAACAACAGTTGAGTTAAAAGCGTCTGTTATTCAAAATGAAATATTTACATTCTGGGGTGTCGTAGCATTAAGCCTGGTTATTATTATATATGTGCCAGTAGCAATAACAGTGCTGGCAGTTGTGCCAATCCTTTGGTGTTTTTATCGTGTTGCAAGGCATCAATTACAATTTGCACAAATAACGGGCTATTTGTTCTTTACAGCATTTATCCTGCAAATTGTAATGGGTATGTTTGATTCTAATTCTATGGTTATTTTAGACCAGTCTGTATTAAGCTGGATTGCAATTGTAGAGCTACTATGTCTTGCATGGGGAATGCGCTTTTATTATGAGCGACTTAATCTTACAGGTTGGGGTAAAGATATAGCCGTTGAAATAAATAATGCATTTTACTTCATGCCATTAATGTTAATCGCTTTAGGTGTATTTAGTTTTTATTATATATATATTTTTGATTTAAAAATTCATGGATATCACCTGCTTGAATTTAATAATCTGTGGTTTGATTTTTCTATTTATGGCTCATTAATTTTTATTGCGTTTAAACTTAATGCAATATCAGGTGATTCAGGCGACAATAAAACACGTAAATATCATGCAGAAGTTTTGAATGAAACCACATCACTATTCATGACATTGTTCTTTTTGTTCACGGTATCTATACTATTTGGTGAATGGGTATATAACGCAGCAGTTATCCCCATGTTTTATTTGCTGTATCGAGGATTAAAAGAAAAACTTAAATTAACAGAAAAACTCGCCTGGCTACATTTTGCATTATTTGCTGTGATGACCATGCTCAGTTATAAGGAAAAAGGTAATTTTCATTTCTCTGAACAATCATTGGCAACCATGATTGGCTGGGTTGAAATACTGATAAGTGCCTGGATGATGCAGTTAATTTATGAGCGAGCAGATTATAAAAAAGGAGGCTATAAGCTCGCATGTTATGTTCGCATAGGGGTATATATATTGATTCCGTTGTTATTCCTGCCTCGTGTTCTACGATTATATGAAGACTATTTGCCCGTCGCGCTATGGGTGTCTTTCGTTATCAGCTGGCTTATGTTTAAAAGGCTTAAGCTTGATGCATTATTAAAAGAACTAACAATTTTGTTTTTATTGGCGATGACCGGAAGTATATTAATATCTGTTAGTGCAATAATGGGGGGTAATCAATTACCTGGCTTAGTCGCACTAATTACAGGTGTATTAATTATTAGTGTTTTTCACTATGTTGAAAAAACATTACATAAACAGAAGATTGTTGACTCCTCATATCATAAAATAATATTAATTAGCCCATACTATTATGGTTTTTCATTAGCAAGTTTTAGTTATGCAGTTTCGTATCAGGTAACTATTTCACTAGTTATGACCGGCTTATATTTTCTTTATCTCATACAGGAGCGTAAGTTATTTGTTGTTATGCGTGAAACATTAAATGTAGCATATAGTCTTTCCTGGATTTGCCTGCTTTCTGTTCCTTTACTTGTATTTACGCAAGCACTCAATATAGGAAATTACCTTTCTGATAATTTGATTGTTATTGGGGCTAATTTGATAGCACTTCCAGGTTTATGGTATTTGACGCATCAAAATGTAGCGACTTTAACGCTTTTAAAAAGAAAATATTTAAATCAAAATATTCAACATTGGGTCTTTCATGTCGCTGTATCACTAGTGTACATAGGCTCATTAAATATGATATTTACAGCCTGGTCTGTTGGCACCTCGATTGCTTTGTTGATTCATGCTGTTATAGTTCTATTCCTGACACTCTCAGACAAGTATAAAGGCTTGTTACGCCTGTCAATTGTCTTATATGTAGCGACAGCAATAAAAGTTCTACTCCATGATATGGGGGATTTTGGTAATTTACATAAGGTCATCGCGCTAATGTGTATTGGCAGTATACTAATGATCGCGGCTTTCTTTTTTCAGAAACTAAGAAATAAACAGTTAGCGTGAATAAAATTACTCAACTCCTGAAAACAAAACACATAGAGATGCGAGAATTAGTTGAAAATGATATGTCTTCTGTATATGAAATGTATCAAAACAAGTCGCTATTGCATCTATGGTCTCCTAATACAGAATTTGATAGCTTTGGGCAATTTAAGGATATGCTAGTACGACGTCTTTTACATAGGTGGGACCATGGATTTGTGTTTATTGAAAAACAGAAAAATAGCGTGATTGGCTTTGCTTATTGTTATAACGCGAATGAATTTAACAAAAATACATGTGTCTGCTTATACATTGACGAACCTTTTATTGCGCATACATATGCATTGCAGGCTTCATTTTTGTATTTGAATAAGCTTTTTTTATATTACAAATATCGTAAAATTTATGCTGAAGTCTATTCCTACAACAGACGATGTGTAAGGTTGTTGAACCATATAGGATTTACTGAAGAGGGATGTTTGAAAGATCATCAGATGTGGAATGGAAAATATTGGGATCAATATATTTTTTCGATGACTAAAGAAATTTTTGATTTAAAATGCACCTCATATAATGAATTGATTGAGCGAGTTATTTGAATGAGTAATGAAAATAAACAGTTAATTCATTTGCTATATGTGCCGACAATTTACTGTAATTTAGGCTGTGAATACTGCTATCTTGGTAATCAAACTAATCAAAAAGAGCGGCAGCTGGATTGGGACAGGGCATTAACTACTTTGCAATATGCAGTAAATAAGTTTATCGAAAGTGATGTTCTGCCTTTTAATGTATCTTTACATGGTGGAGAAGTAACGACTTTACCAAATGCAGTCATGGAAGGCCTGTTTATATTTATTAATAAATATTATTCTACACATAGTTTTGCTCTACTTAATAATGGATTTAAAAAGACAAATCCCCACATTAAAACAAATCTTTACAACTTTAATAAACATATAAACCTATTAGATAAAAATAAAGTATCAATCAGTGCGAGTGTTGATTTGCCACTATCATTACATGAAAAATACAGGACTACAAAAAATGGAGGCTCAACCTTAAAAAAGGTGCTAGATAATATTAAATTATTGTCCGAGTACCCCCATAATAAAAAGCTGTCATGTGTGTTGTTTTATGAGCATTTAGAAAAAACGGATGAAATTATAAAAGATATCTGGATGTTACATAGAGAATATAAAATAGATATGAATCGATTTAATTTTATGTTTGGTTTTGAGTCTAATTGTAATAATGAAAAATATGAGAATACTTCAAAAATTTCGACTAAAACTATCTCCGATGTTGACCAGCTTATGTTTTATCGCCGGATGAGGGATGAATTTACAGGTACAGAACTAGAAGAGGGATTTAAAACGCACTGGTTTGATGAGTTCAAACCATCATATTGTACAAACTCATTTAACTGTGGTGAAAAATTTTTTCTTTTGCAAAGTGATGGGAGTATCTATTCATGTGTTCGGGGCCAGGGTTCGGAGCGGTTTTATTATGGAAATATATTTACGAATTCTGTCAAAGAAATACTTGACTGTGGCAGTGATAAAATATTCGACGCACATCGAACTCAGGGCATGCATGATGATTGTAAAGAATGTGAATATCTGCATATTTGCCAAACGGGTTGTCCATTTGTAAAAGCAGAGTTGAATTCATCTAAGTCATATACCTGTGCGCTTCAAAAAGAGATATATAGGGATTATCCTGATCAATATCCCGCTGCAACTCCGGGTGTTAAAGTAGCAGCCCTGCAGGAGTATATAGTGGATATGCACCCTCAGTTGGTAGTTGATGAGCTTAATCCTGTTGACCAAAATCAACTGGTATTACCAAATGACCTGGCCGATAATAAGAATCGACTGATGGATATTATTTCCGATGATGCTATATTAAGTTCACTGTATTCAAATAATGATATCTTTATGGAGTATAATAATAATTTTGAAGCATTAGAATCACAAATATTAAAAGCTAAAAGAAAAATCGTTTCAATTAATTCAAATGACAGTTTTAAAATTCATGTTAATAAGGCATTATTTCAATCTAACTGTCAGGAAACTATATGTAATAAATTAATGATTCAATGCCTAAGGGATGTACCAGTAGTTTATGGTGATGAAAAGCGCACTAAACAGGAACATACCTTTAATTTTGAGGTGTATCATAATATGCTATGCAATGAGAGTAATAAAGGTGAAGAGTACCTTGTTTATGATCTTAAAGAGTTGCTATATATGATGCGTGGAACGTTTTTACCAGGTGTACTAAATAATATGTTTTTCACTACAAGTTGCTTGAGGCGGTATCATTATGAAAAGCAAAAAGAAAATGCTTTTTATCATATTCAGGCCATAAATTTGCCATTTCAGAATATCGAATTCTATTGGAATCACTGATCAGGAGTTATCTATGCTAGACCCATTAAAGTTAAATAATCAAGTTAATCAGTTTCTTAGTTTTCTAGAAATAATTGATAAAGAAAACCTTTCAGATGAAATAAGCAGTTTTTTTTCTGCTGACTATGAAGGAGATAGAGAAGTACTGCATGATAATGGCAGTATACAAATGTATGTTGATGGCCGACTAAACAGGAAAATAAAAATCAACGAAATTATTGATACAGATCGAATCGTTAAATTTGATGGGTCAACCATTATAGATATTAATCCCCGTGCATATATGGTTAACGCTAGCGGATTAAATGGCCTGGATATCCATTCAAAGGGTGATGGTGCAAATAAATCAACCAGGCGATCGGGTGGAACCAGTTCGAATAATAACAATAATAATAACAATAATGGCTAGTTATTATTGTTATTTTGTATCTTTTATTAGATTTTATAATGGGTAATTTCGATGAGTTATATCGATTAATTCGAAAACGTTTTTCGATCTGCTATTGGGAGTGTGTATGAATATAAAGAAAAAAATTTCAACCGATATATGATATTATTGAACAACGACAGAGACAGATTCGATTGTTAATGATTCAGGTTATAGTAGGAATAAATTTAATATTATATTTATTCAATCAGATTTATCATAAACAGCGCATCATGTGGCAAATCTACCGCCTCAAGTTACCTGGCTATTTACTTCCATGCTCGCCGTGACGATCATAAGCCTTGCATTGGAAGAGAAATTACACTTTTTATTAGTTTAAAATATTTACATTTAATCAGGGTAAGAGTCATCAAATGTTTTCAATGATCTTATAAATAGTCCTAGCCCACCTACAGTTAGAACCAGTATAGAAATTAAATCAAAAGCACTCATGTGCCTGAAACTAAAGTGTATTGAAGATATAACACCAAAAATAAGGGCCACAAGAGAGCCTATTGAAAGTAGCCAGCCAAACAGGTTTTTTGCATCATAAAAGATAAGGCCTACCCCAAACATAAATGGGATCAAAATCATACCACTTGAGATACCAACCTGTCCGATACCAAACATACGCATGCCCAGGCCAAAGTGAGACGAGACAGATATTGAGTTCAACAAAAGATAAAGTCCGCCACAGAGCATAATAAAGCCTATAAAAAATTGGCCAAGGCCACCTGATGTACCACCTGCACCTCGCATTTTGTCACCTTTTTATGATGTTATTGTTAGCAATATTATATACCATAAATAAGGCTCAGTTTGCATGATTGAAAATATTATATGTCAGGCCTGCTAAATAGTTTCATAAAAAAAGAGCTATACAGCTTGCTAATTGTGATTGTTTTATGATCACTCCTATGGGGTGGTTGAAAATTGTTAGCAAATATATTTCAGAAATAACACTAAAAAATGGTTAACTTAAAAATGAGTGATGCGAAGCAAGAGAATAATATCTTAGGAATAGTCGTCATCGTGGCTTTTGTGTCAATGATAGGCCCATTTAGTATTGATACATACCTACCATCATTTCCCTCAATTGAAACTGAATTGACAGTTAACCGCGGGCAACTAGCACTATCAATAGCTTTTTACATGATGGCTACAGCGATATCTAGTTTGTTCTGGGGGCCTCTATCTGATCGTATAGGCCGTAAAAAAATTATTTTAGGCTCATTGTTGTTATATTCTATTGCATCATTAAGTTGTGCAATGGTATCAGGATTTCATGAGCTTCTACTATTACGGGTCTTGCAAGGTGCAGCAGCAAGTGGAGGGATGGTTGCCGGTCGGGCAATGGTGAGAGATATTTATGATAGTAGAGGTGCACAACGTGTTATGGCATATGTATTGATGTTATTTGCCCTGGCACCTGCTATTGCTCCTGTCATAGGTGGATGGTTGCACCAGTTATTTGGCTGGCGCAGTGTGTTTTACTTTTTATTTTTATATGGATCAATTATGTTTGTTTTTTCTGCAGTGACTTTTAAAGAAACGCTACATGAGTCTAAACAACAATCTTTTCATCCACTGCACGTATTAAGTATCTATATTCGAACTTTATTGCATTTGCGTTTTTTAGCTATCGTAATTGCTCTTGGTACAAGTTTCGGTGGTTTATTTGTATATATTGCTGGTTCCCCAACGCTATTGCTTGATCTGTTAAAACTTGAAGGTACAGATTTCTGGATACAATTTTTACCCATGACAATGGGTATGATAATAGGTTCATTTATGTCAGGAAAGCTAACAAGACATTGGTCAAGTGTTAAAATAATAAACCTGGCATTTTTAATAATGCTTGTCGGTGCGATAATTAATATAGGTCAGGCTTACCTAATTGTGCAAAATACCTTTTGGGTAATTGCACCAATTGTAATTTATGCATTTGGTGTTGCTTTATCTATGCCCGGATTAGGAGTATTGGCACTTGACTATTTTCCAGATAATAAGGGGGCAGCTGCAGCAGTGCAAAGTTTTATGCAGATAATGATGTCAGGTCTTGTCGCCGGGATTATGTTGCCCTGGCTAACTCAAAGTATAACTGCATATGCAAGCTCGCAAATGATATTGTTAATTATAGGATTGGTGTTCTGGTGTGTTTCTGGTATATGCAAAAAAAATTAGTTGTATAAAATATCTGGCATATCACTGCTGTCCCGTTAAAAGAAATAATTTTATGTTTAAACATATTGTGGTTAGATTAACTTTCATATCATCCTGTTCGAGACATGAATTGGGGACACCTGCCGCCACATAATCACAGGGCACGCTGTAAAACCCTCCCTGGTGGCTCGACACCCGCGTCCATGCAGGTGACGGTCTTAGGCAGGTGTCCCCAACTCATGTCTCTAGTTGTTGACGGAGCAGCAGTGATCTGTCATATAATAAATTGTGTATCTCCAATGTAATAAAAATCACAAAACTATAATATCGATATAGATTATCTGGTTTAGAGTGAATATATTTGATACCTTATACGATGTTTTTTAGTTTCAAATAGTGCTATTACGAGAAAATGGTAAGTGAAAAAATGACAAAAGAATACTATGAAAAACTGTCAACTTTATTTAATGATTTAAATTTAGAGATGGAACTATCTTCTCCAGTAGAAATAAAACACTTTTTTAGTGGAGCAGCTCTTTATGTAGGAGAATCAATTTGTGCTTCCTGGTCACCTGTTGGTTTAGCATTTAAATTGCCTGAAAAAGAAGTAAATATATTGATAAAAGAAGGCAAGGCTAAACCGCTTAAATATTTCCCTAAAGGACATATAAAAAAAGGTTATGCTGTTTTTGAACGTCCTGATAATAAAAGCAGTAAACAGTTGAAAGCTTTGTTTTTGAAAGCAGCTAAATCAGTTAGCTGAGGTTATGAAAAAAGTCATTATAATTGGAGCGACATCAGGAATAGGCCGTGAGTTAGCGGGTGTTTTTTCTGAAGATGGCTATATCGTAGGCATTACCGGGCGACGATTGAAACGACTTGAGCAATTAAAAGAAAAGCTTCCCAATTTATGCTTTATAAAGCAAATGGATGTATCAAGTCAGGGCGCGGTAAGTGATTTAAAAAAACTGATTATTGAGATAAATGGTGTCGATATTATCGTAATTAGTGCCGGGGTTGCCTCAATAGATACGGATCTACCATGGGAAAAAGAAGCAGAAACAATCGACACGAATGTCCGGGGTTTTGCAGCTATGGCTAATGTTGCATATCATTATTTTCTACAAAAAGGCTCTGGGCATATTGTAGGTATTTCATCTATTGCAGCTATCCGTGGAGGAGGATTCCCAGCTTATAATGCATCTAAAGCTTTTGTATCTAATTACTTGCAAAGTCTTCAATATATTACTGAAAAGAACAACAGTAATATGGTGATTACAGATATTCAACCAGGTTTTGTTGATACAAAAATGGCGAAAGGTGAAGGGTTATTTTGGGTGTCATCACTAAATAAAGCGGCAAATCAAATATATAATGTGATAAATAAAAAAAAGAAACATGCATATATAACAAAAAGGTGGAGATTAATCGCCTGGCTTCTTAAAATTATCCCGGATGGTGTTTATAACAGACTGTAGCTGATTTACTTATTAAATTTAGTGGAATGTACCAGCTGAGTATATATCGTGTGCAGGTTATCTCAAATGATAATCTTATAACAACAGCTCTTGTACTTATCGCGTTTCCTTTTACGGGAATCATCTACGGAAAAATTACAATCATCTGACATGGTGTCTGTTTAGAGTGTAAGCGCTTGATGTGCATAGTGAATTCAAAAAATGTGCAGTCAACTGATTTTTCTAGGTTTAAGCATTGAAATTCACAAGCATCATGCCAATGCTTAACCAGACTCCAAAAGTAAAGTAAGGGGTGATCCATAAAGCTTCTTTCTTCCATACTTTCCAGTCGCTGGTTTGAACACGTCGACTTATAGCATCGCGAATGCCTTCTTCAAAAGTAAGATATTTTATACCTGACCTTGATCCATCTTTTTTTCTGGAAAAATACATAGGGATATCTAAAAATAACATAATGTAAGCACTGCCTAAGCAGCTCAATAGTCCGATACTCATTAGTACCTTATAGACACCGTCTAGCATGGTAAAACCTATTAGAAAACAACCGGCAGCCAAAATAACCATCACAACCCAGGTTAACTCCTCCATACCATGCCAGAAGTGATTTAGTGAGAGGGTGGCATACCAACAGAAGGTTTGGGCTAGAATGATGATTGGAACTATGGCGTAGGATATGAAAGTAATGGTTGTTGAATCGAGCAGGACGCCAAGATCATAGATTAACAGCGCGCATTGAATACTAAAACATATCTCGGCTATGGTTGCTAATCCTCGCCCAAGAACAACGGATGATAGTGGTGTATCAAATAAACAATATCGTTCTAAATCGATTCTTGGATAAAATGACCGAAATGCGCATACCATCACGTATATTCCGGATAATAGTGGCTGTGAATAAGAAAAGCTTTGCATATCCGAACGCATCCAGATTGCTACTAGCCAGACCAGGATATTAATTACGGCCGTAAAACACAGGAACCTCCACCAGGTATATGTTTTATTCATTGTAGGTCACTCTCTTCTGCATATTTGCTACATCTGTTCGTTAAATCTAATCGATACAAAAACCTTAATGTGTAACAGAATTGAAATCTAAATGTAATAGTAGCGTAATAAAAGATGAAATGTGCGAAACTTGTAGTCTAATTGACCTATGATAATTTATAGAATAAATTACTGCTATCCTGTTAAAAAATAAATTATATATAAACCGCAGTGTGACGTGATTAATGACTACTTCAGCCTGTTCGAGACATGAACCGGGTGTCAGTAAAGTGGATTTTTATTTGAAAGTCTGCCATAAGCGTTCAGCCATAATTCCATGCCTTTTTTTTAATAATCGGGAAACAACTATATCAACTGTTCGGCCTTTAATATGCTTGCCTGCAATTGAAATTAACTTCCCACTTTTTAATTCATTCTTTATTAAAAACAGAGGCATATGGCCCCAGGCCATACGTTGCATAATAATTTCTTTCTTCGTGTGTTGGTCGCCCACAGTTATATGGGGAGATTGTTCCAGTACAAAGTGATTTTTAGTTTCAGAATTGCTTGTGGTGTCGCGTATTATGCATTGAGTATAATTTTCCAGGTCTGCATACCTAAGGTTATTGTTGACGGGTAAGCTTAAAAAATCTTTTGCAACAACAGGAATTACTTGTACCTTACAAAAATCTTTGTATTCATATTGGTGATCAGTTTTGTCAATATGATGAATAATTAAGTCAGCTTCCTCGTTTAACAGGCGTTCATTTACACCCTCCAGGTTTTCAAATAATAGATTCAGGTGTGTAAACCTGTTTTGTTCAGAAAACTGATGAAGGACTTTTAAGGAACCTGGAATAGGCGTAATGTCTCCAATTGCGATGTTGAGTTCAGCTTCCTCATTATTGCCCAGATGTAGCGCTTGAGTTTTTAGCCGGTTCACATCATTTAAAATCTGTTTAGCGCTCTTATAGAATGCTACACCTTCCAGGGTGAGTGTAGAGCGATACCCTGACCGGTCGAATATCGAAAAGCCAAGTTCACCTTCAAGCTTTTTTATGGCAGTAATTATGCTGGGATGAGTTTTGTTTAAAAATTCTGCACCAGCTTGAATACTTCCATGCTCGATTATTGCGTCGAGTGTAGCAAGTTGTTGGAGTGTAATGTTCATCTTTGTATATTTAGTTTACATTGTAAGTATAATTAATGTACTTTAATGCTACATATGCGTCAACTATCATGAGCTTTCATTTTTTATTAAAGGAAAACCTTATGAAAGCTATTGTTATCAATCAATATGGTGGAGCCGATCAGTTAATGCTAAAAGAAATTCCCACGCCTGATCCTCAGAAGGGTGATGTTTTGATAAGCATTAAAGCATTCGGTATTAATCGTGCAGAAATATATATGCGTCAGGGAGTTTGGGGGGATGTTGCAAAGGTAAGCGGTATCGAATGTGTCGGACTGGTTGAAAATGATCCCTCAAGAAAATATGAAAAAGGTCAGTATGTGGCCGCAATTATGGGTGGTATGGGACGAATCCGAAATGGCAGTTATGCTGAGTTTACCAGTGTTCCCTCAAGTAATATTTTTCCAGTAGAAACATCATTAAGCTGGGCTGATTTAGCGGCTATTCCAGAATCTTATGCAACAGCGTGGGCGTGTCTACACGAAAATATGAGAATCAAAGAAGGAGATACTGTGTTTATACGAGGAGGCACGTCTGCTTTAGGGCAGGCTGCAATTAATATAGCTTCAAATATAAGTAATGTTTCTGTCATTTCATCAACACGCATATCAGATAATGTCGCATTATTAACAGATATTGGTTGTAATGACGTATTTATAGAGAATGAAAATCTTAGTGAGCAGTTACGAGAAAAATATCCTCAGGGTGTTAATAGCGTAATGGATATTATTGGCAACTCTACTTTGCGAGATTCTATGAAAATGGTCAGCAAAGGCGGTTATGTTAGTAATGCTGGTTTTCTTGGTGGTGGTGACCCAATCTCATTTAACGCAATGGCGGATATGCCTCCATCAGTAAATTTAAACTTTTTCGGTAGTTACGTGTTTGGTACACCGGCCTTCTCATTGTCCAAAATCCCAATGCAGGAAATAATTAATAATGCAGAGAAAGGTAAATATAAAATAAAGCCGGTAGAAATATTCAGTTTGAATGATGTTTCAAAAGCACATGAACTAATGGAAAGCAATAAAGCTAGTGGAAAAATAGTTGTTACATTGTAGAAAACCATGTAAATGACTTTTACATTGATAGGCGAGAAGGCATATTATTAAAATGCTTATTTGAGAATATATTTTAGTTTGTTAGGTCGGTATGAGCATAAAGTATAAACTGAAATTTGATATCAAAAAGTATACCCCGCTTTTAAGCGGGGTATATATTAGAAAAAACTATTTATTTCATGTGTGCTATTAATGTGTGTAGGTTTGTAAGGGGAATAATTTAGTCCTGCACAATAATAACACCATTCATTTCATCATGACCTCCGCCACAAAATATTTCGCAGAGAAATGTATATGTCCCAGCCTTTTCAGGTAATAAATCTAGCTGAACAGATTGCCCAGGAAGTACATCTGCTCGTAGGTTCAGGGCGGGAATATGGAAACCATGGATACGACCTAATGAGTTTAATTCAAGTGTAATAGGAACGCCTTTTTTGAGAACAATACGGGGTGGTTTATAATCAAATTTTTGAGCAGTTATTTTAATGATGTTCTCACTATCTATTTGCTGAGTGATGCTGAATATGACCTGTTTTGTGATGATGTTCCTGATGAATATGCCCATAAAATACAATAACATTCTTATAAGGCTTCAACAGCGCCAGGACCTGATAACCATCCTGGGTCGCCCATTCCCATTCAGTTGCAAGATTAAACAATGGGCGATGGGTGAGTATGACAATTGGTGCATCTTTATCTCTCTGTAGCAAATCAGCCATGCGCTTGCGGCGTGTATTTGTGTTGTCAGTAATGTGTGTAAGGTCTCCGGTAAAGACAACAAAATCAGGTTGTTGGTCGAGTTGATTGACCAGTTCTAAAGCTTTGAGTTAGGTTGCCTGTGGCTCAGCATTAAACTTTTTATTATTGAAACCCCAGTGTGTATCTGAGAGTTGAACAAAGTAGAACTCATCAAGTTTTCTTGTTTTTTCAAAAGCATTCATGCCAACAAGGCCTGTTTAGAAAACAGTGCCACTATATGTGGTTATGTTTTATGAAATCTCGTCAGTTTAGTGCCATGGTATAGTCCTCATATTGATTTAATTATTTTTTATCGGAAATAGGGCGAGAAATATCTGCCAGATATGAGTAATTACTTAAGCGCGGTTAATTTTATTCCTGGAAAGAGGTATATTTAGGCATCAGCACATGTCCATTCATTAATGGCAGATCATAATACGGATATCGCTTCATCTGATTCACATACGGTTAAGCCCTGGTTTCATGGTCGTCTAGATTTTTCTCCTCCTGTAGATGATCTTACAGAGCATGGTTTTCCATTAATAGGTGGAAGGCTTGAATATATGGAGTGAGGGGCTACTGCAGCACTTGTATACAGGCATAGGCAACATATCATTAATTTTTTTATACTGCCTAAATCTGTACAGAGCAGGGGAACGATATCGGTAAAGTATAATGGCTACAATATTATTCAATGGTCTGACCGCTTTTTTGACTATACCGTGGTTTCTGATTTAAATCTCAACGATCTTGAGCATTTTAGGGAGATACATAATAGTAAACATGCTACAGAGCTAGAAAATAAAGGCTAGAGTTGACGCAATAAGAAGCTTATTTTAAAGTTTGTAATAATATAGAGATTAAATGAATTTCATAAGTACAATAAAAATTATATACCAACTAATCATCGGTATAATGTCTGAATTTATTGTTTACAAAAATTGCTGTAGTAATACCTGCAGTCTTAGGTTTTTTACTGAAAGTTAGAACTAGTAAGGATAATAAATATGAGTATTAACGGTGCATGTTATTGTGGAAAAGTTAGATACAAAATAGAAGGCAAGCTTCATGATGTCGCTTCCTGTCATTGCTCAATGTGTAGGAAGATGTTTAGCTCACAGGCGTCTGTATATGCGTTATTTGATTCATCTGTTTTTTCGTGGCAAATGGGTGAAAATATATTAACAAATTATGAAGCAGGCGAAGATACAGGAATAGTGTTTTGCAGTAAATGTGGTTCAACACTTGGTGGGTCTTATAAAGGTGAATTTAGTTGGGTGGCACTAGGCTGTATAGAAGGAGACCCAGAAGTAGAGATTGGAAAACATGTTTTTGTCGGTTCTAAAGCAAAATGGGAGACAATTGCAGAAGGTATTCCGCAGTATGAAGACTGGCCGCCTGAAAGTACATGACAGAGTAAAAGGACGATTGCAAACAATATATGATTCACAGTATAAAATATTTAGAAATAATAGGAGGCGTTAAATAAATGAATCAAAAAGCAGAAATACATTTTTTTTGTGGAAAAATGGCTGCTGGCAAATCAACCCTGGCGAGTGAGATGTCACAGAATGATAATACAGTATTACTAGTTGAAGATAAGTGGTTGTCTAATCTTTACCCAATAGAAATAACAGATATAGCCAGTTATATAAAATATTCTACCAGGTTGCAGGAGTTACTATCTGAGCATATTAATAGTTTGCTATCGGCTGGTGTGACAGTTGTACTAGATTTTCCAGGGAATACTGAAAAGCAACGAAACTGGTTTCAGGATATCATAAAGCATAATAATATTCCGCATACGCTCCACTATGTCGTTGCAAGTGATGAATTGTGCAAAAAACAATTAAAAGAAAGAAGTCAAAATAAACCGGAAGGGGCTGCATTTACTACAGAAAAAGAATTTGATGAAATCACAAAATATTTTCAGGAGCCAGGTGAAAGCGAAGGGCTTAATATCCTGAGATACGATCGTAATAAAATATAGGATTTTATCTGCTTTAATGTGAAATGCATCAAGTATTTTTCAATATTGGTTATACTATATTGCCGCTAAATTTAGAGCATGTCAGGGTCTTTAGAGTAGCACCTTAGATAATTAAAAATTAAGGAGGCAAGGTATGGAAGTCGAAAGCCATTGGAAAGAAATAAAGAAATTATTTAATAAGTCATTCTCCTCTTCCTTTCACTATTCGATTGCTACTGTTGATGAAAGTGGAAAGCCTCATGTTACGCCAATAGGCTCAATAATTCTTGGTAATCCAGGTTGTGCTATTTATTTTGAGCAATTTACAAATAAATTACAAACAAATCTTAAATCATGTAAATATGTAAGTGTGTTAGCTGTAAATAGTAGTAAATGGTTTTGGTTGAAGTCATTGATATTGGGGCATTTTAGTGAATTACCTGCTATTCGCCTACAGGGCGAAGTTAGCGCACCTAGAGAAGCAACAAAATTAGAAATTAAACTATGGCAGAAAAGAGTTAAATCTGTTGGTTTTACTAAAGGCCACAAAATAATATGGCAGGGCATGAGAACAGTACGAGAAATAAAGTTTTACAAAGTTGAACCTGTCAGCATAGGTAAAATGACTGAAAGCTCGTCATTCTAAATTATTTTTAATACATATATCGCTACAACTCATGTCTCTAGTAGTTAGCGGGATAGCAATGATATGTAATATAAGAACTAAACTAACATGAAAAATATGATTGAAACTTATCCAGAATATATTAATGATATATTGGCCGAGACTATTGGTACGGGATTTAATCAGCTTTCGGATGCCAAACTAGGTTCTCTTTTATCTACTCTCTCAGCTACTAAGCCAGGTGGTTGTTTTCTTGAGCTTGGAACGGGTAGTGGATTATCTACCGCATGGATACTGCAGGGAATGGATGAAAATGCAAGCCTTACAAGCGTGGATGAAGATGAACGGCTTGTGGCAATTGCTAAAAAATATTTAGATTCTGATGTGAGAGTAAAGTTTGTTGTTGCTAAAGGTGAAGATGTGATTCTTAATACAGCAGCGGAATCAATTGATTTTATTTTTGCAGATACCTGGCCGGGTAAATATAACCACCTTGAGGAAACATTAACATTATTAAAGAAGGGTGGAATTTACTTAATTGATGACATGCTTGCTCAGGATAACTGGCCAGATGGACATGAAAAAAAAGTTGGTAGTTTAATTGAATATCTTGAAAGTAGAAACGATATTGTTCTAACAAAATTAAACTGGTCAACAGGCGTTATTGTTTGTAGTAGAATCTAAATGCTTTGCCACAGAGACGCAGGGAACCAAGAAAAAAATGCTGTGTAGAGTCGATCAAGCAACGCAGATTCAGCAGTCGAAATAACAAAATTCAATCCCTAAAAGTCCACAGCTTTATAAGGTATTGTCAGATAATATTTAGCTCTATTTTTTAAATTGTTATTTTGATTTTGAGCTAATATACCTACGATTTAAAATGTTTATCTGTGTCCTCCGTGTCTCTGCGGCAAAATATTTAAAATATTGTATAAATAATTTGTGAAAATGGTTTCTTTTCTATGCCTGTATAACCCGGTTGCGTCCCTGTTCTTTTGCGTTGTAAAGCGCTATATCAGATCTTTTGATAAGGTTTTTAACAGTATCTTTGTCATTTATTTCAGCAACACCAAAACTACAGGTTATACTCCTGACGGAATCAAAAATAGTTTTTTCAATAATCTTTCGAAGTTTTTCAGCAAGTTTTACAGCACCTTCAATTTTTGTTTCTGGACATATGACAATAAACTCTTCTCCGCCCCAGCGGCCAACGGTATCAGTCTGTCGAATGTTATTAGTAAGAATTTTTGCGGTTGTAGCAAGTGTGATATCGCCTATGTCATGACCATAAGTGTCATTTACTGATTTAAATTTATCTATATCTAATAATATAACGCTAAAGATATTTTTGTATCGTATATGACGCGTGTGCTCCACTTCTAATCGATCTTCAATTTTTATACGATTGTATAATCCAGTTAAATGATCAGTAATGGCTAAGGTTTTTAGTTGCTCATTTACGCTAACTAGCCTGTGTTGAGCTTCTTCGAGTTCCTGGGTACGTTCGTTTACGCGAACTTCCAGCAGATTTTTATCGGATTCTATTTTTTCTATATAGACATTAATTTTGTTGCTCATATGGTTAAATGCATTACTGAGTGTAGCTATTTCATCATTACCCGTGACTTTAATATTTAAGTATTCGCCTGAATCCTTAAATTGCCTGATTACTTTGGTCAGGCTTCCCAGCTTGTGTGTCAATAAAAAGCCAAACATCAGGCCGCTGATAGCAATAATCATCATCCCAGCTATCGCAATGCCTATGCCTAATCGTTTAGTTTTACGTAGTTGATTTTGAATTCGTGCGAGTGAAAACTCAATTTCAATATCACCGAGTTTAGTGAGGCGTTTTTTAATCCAGTAATGATGGGGTGATGAGTTTTGTGGAGCAGGTTTTTCTCCAACCATTTGAAAATTGCTGTGTGCGATGATAATGCCTTTTTTATTCAGAATGGCGATGTTGATAATTTCCGGGTCCTGAGAAATTTGTTCGATATACTGTTGCAGGTCGTCATATTCTTCAGAAAATATAGAGTTGCTGGTTATCTGCTTAATTAACTCGATTATAATCTGGTGTCTGTTATCCAGATCTTCCTTTGCCTGAAGTTCGATGTAACTGAAAGTATTCCATAATACAATTGTAAGCATTATGGCTTCCATAATAAAAACAGTTATGGCAATCCGGTATTTAAGGGAAGAGAGCAGTTTTTTTATCATGTAAATATTACAGACTATCTTATTACATCATACACTTTATCTTTAGTTCGAATCATGGGGATAATTTTTCCACCACTAAGTATTTTTTTACCTGAAGGAGTGTTCGGCCAGTTAATAATAGACTCAGTGAGTCGCTCTCTTGTGTCAGCTGGGACGCGTTTATGGATGACAAACAAAGAGTTGGGTATCTCTTGTGCTTTAAGTAAAATTCTAAATTTTGATTTCATTTTTACATCGCTAAAATGTTTCAATGCACGTTCTGCCGTACCACAGGCCGCCGCTTCACCTATAATGACGCTTTGCATACAGGCGAAATGATTTTTCTTGTATTTGCGAGTTACCTCTGTATTCAGGTCAAATCCTTTTTCTAAGAGAGTTTTATCAGTAATTCTCGCTACTGCAGAGTGAGGGGCCGGTGTGGCGATTATTTTTCCTTTGAGATCACTTAGCTGATGATGCTCAGAGTCTTTATTAACAATGATTACAGTCCGTAGAGGAATACTTCTTCTTGCCAATGGCAGATAGTTGTATTTGTCATGGGCCATTATGTAATCATAGGGCTGGATAAAGGCGATATCGTATTCTTCTTTAAACAGGGCTTCTTTAAATGCCTTATATGAAGATTTTGTTCTGAGTGTGACCGGTATGCCTGATATTTTTTCAAAGTCACTGGCAATAGGTGTGTATACCTTTTTAATTCTATTCGTTGGCAGGTAAGGGAAAACCCCTAATTTGTAGCCCTTTGTGCTGTTGCTCGCGTAACTATTGGAAAAAGTTAACATTAATATGGTTAATAGGACTAACCTGTACATATTAAAAGCCTCTTATGTAATGCCGTTATAGTAATTTCATACCTAACTAAGTTTAGTCCAAAATTGAAGATTATTATCTTTATTAGTCTGTTCTAATGCGATATGTGCAAACAAAAGTTACTATGTGGATTATGTTGTAATTTATGTTTAGGTAAAACATATTTAATTTAGTAATAGTTTCTGATAAAAAAATAATATGTGATGTAAGGGTAAGCCCTAATATTTACGTTTATATTGTTACTTGAAAAAATAAACTAAAATAAAAATTTAAAAAATGCATATTATTTGCTTTATTCAGGGATATTGATCTTGACGAAGCTTGATTTGAATTGAATAATAGGCGATATAATTGATTTAGAAAACTTCAGCACAAATAACTCCTGCTTCTCTAATTGAAATATCATTTTCAAGAGGGATCAGAGACGCCACTGTTGTAATTCAGAGTTGAATCTGCGACATATAAATGACTCCAAATTGAATTAATCCGTGTTTTCATTGTTAATGAGGTATTAGAGTGAGAAAAACTATAGTCATAATGTTGATGTGCCTGCTTTCTAATGGCCTGTTGGCTAATGTTGAATTTCCAGGGCGTGATCGTTATCCAGGGGTTAAGTATATAGGAATAGATGACTTATATAATCAACTGGATAATGTTGTATTAATTGATGCCAGGTCGCATTATGAATATCAAACACTCAGAATAAAAAATGCTTTATTTGTTCCAGTTACACTTACGCCAAGTAAATTTGAAGATGCAATACGAAAAATTGTAAATGATAATCCCGATAAGAAACTGGTGTTTTACTGTAATGGACATACCTGTATGAAGTCGTATAAAGCTGCAGCACGTGCCACTACTTATTTGAAGCTTGATAATGCTTATTCATTTGATGCTGGTGTTTTTGACTGGGCAAGAAAATATCCCAGGGAAGCATTTTTGTTGGGTGAAGAGCTTGATGATGTTTCAAAGCTAAAGTCGAAAGCTGAATTTAAAAAGCACCTGATATCAGCCGAGAAGTTTATAAAAACGGCAGATGATTCCGTAATGGTTCTTGATATTAGAGACAGGCTTGAAAGAGACGGTTTTTATATCTTCTCTGGCTTTGAAAAATCCATCAGTTTGAGTGATAAAGATAAGGAGAAATTAGATAAATTTATGAAGGATGTCATAAAGAGCAATAAAGCTTTATATGTATATGACATGGTAGGAAAGCAGGTTAGATGGTTTCAATATTATATTGAGTCAAAAGGTATTACTAATTATTATTTTATGGAGGGTGGTGGAGAAGCCTTCTTTAAAATTCCCCTAAGTCATTTGTTAGATTAATTCATTGCTGTCCCGTTAACGGAAATAGCTTTATGTTTAAAGCGTATTGTGGCTAGATTTTTTAACATGTCATTCTGTTCGAGACATGAATTGGGACACCTGTCTAAGACACGCCGTAAAACCCTCCCTGGTGGCTCGACACCCGCGTCCATGCGGGTGACGGTCTTAGACAGGTGTCCCCAACTCATGTCTCTAGTGGTTAACGGGACTGCAATGAGATTAATTAATAATACTATCCTGATTCAAATACATAGGTAGCATATAGTCAAATCTACCTATCACAACATAATGCAAGTTTTCAGTTGACGGGTTGAAATAGTCAATATTTCGCAAAGCCGTAAATTTCACACCTGAAATCGTGACAAATCTAAAACAGGAAATGCGTTTACAGCGATTAGCTTTTTACTTTTTTAAGCAAATATATCCAGGACGGTGTATGCTGAATGTATCAAGCTTATTTATTTTGTGTTGTCTATAGAGCGAAGAAATAATTGAAAACCTAAATTTACAAAACCTGTTTGGCTAACAAAGAGAAATTATGGAAAAAGTGAATAATATTCGAATTTTGGCTTTATCTGGAAGTCTTAGAAGAAAATCATATAATACAGCGTTAATAAAAGCAGTTGCACAATTGGCCCCATCTGATATTGAGGTTGTAGTTTTTGACGAAATGGGATTGTTGCCGTTATTTAATCCAGACAGAGAGGGAGAAGATATTGAAGCAGTCATAAAACTACAAAACGAGCTTAATAAATCAGATGGACTTATCATTTCGAGCCCTGAATATGCTCATGGGATTTCGAGTGTATTAAAAAATGCACTTGACTGGTTGGTAAGTGGAGAGGAATTTCCGTATATTCCTGTTGCATTATATAACACTTCCCCAAGAGCGACGCATGCTCAGGCGGCACTGAGAGAGGTTGTTTCAACCATGTCGGCTAATATAATTGAAAGCGCCTGTGTTTCAGTTCCATTATTAGGAACAAATCTTGATGCAACTGGAATAGTTAATAATAAAGAAATATCACAACTTATGTTAAGTAAAATCAGCCTGTTTGGTGATGAAATTCTTAAATGTAGAAGTAAAAATAAAATATAGTACTAGATTTCGCGACGAGACAGCACGCCTTAATGCTGTACTTTCGGGTTACTAATAACCTATTCTTAAATCCTTTCATATTCTATCCAAATCCCTGTGTCCAATTCATGTCCAGGACAGGATGAGATGGGAGTTAATCTAGCTACAATATGCCTTAAGCATATAATCATTTCTATTAATGGGGCAGCAGTGAAATGGGATATAAATTCACAAATAGCAATTATTGTCATGAGATGCTAATTAAATAAAGGCATTATTATCCCTGATACAAATGTGCAGATTATTATATCCCAACGAGAGAATCATTATTAATGATGTCACTTGACTTATAAGGTGGAAATTACTTTGAGCAGTGAAACGAAAAAATCGTATGCTGAAAAGATTAATAAAGTGTGTGACTACATTAGTCAACATCTTAGCGAGAGTTTATCGGTTGAAAAATTAAGCCAAATAGCTAATTTCTCAAAATTTCACTTTCATAGACAGTTTTCGGAGTATACAGGTATAAATGTCGCTAAATATATTCAGATGATGCGATTAAAGCGGGCTTCATATCAGCTCGTTTTTAATAAACATTACAGAATTATTGATATAGCAATGGGCGCAGGTTTTGAAAATCCTGAGTCATTTTCACGTGCATTTAAAATGGTATTTGAACAAACGCCTTCCCAATTCAGAAAAAAACCTGAATGGAGCTCCTGGAATGAAAAGTATTATTGCCCAACAATAAAGAGGAATGTAAAAATGAAGGTAGAAATAGTTGAATTTGCTGAAACTAAAGTGGCAGTACTGGAGCACCGAAATACTCCTGAACTATTAAATGACTCAGTGAGTGATTTTATTGAATGGAGAAAACAAAGCAAATTATCACCAGTAATGAGTAGCAAGACGTATGGTCTTGCTTATGATGACCCAATAACAACTGAAGCCAGTAAATTCAGGTTTGATTTATGTGGTTCGGTCAACTCAGATGTGCCACCTAATACACAGGGGGTCGCTACAAAAATTATTCCAGGTGGACGTTGTGCGCTGCTTCGTCATTTAGGTGCTCATGAGGACATGGATCAGAAAGTGCACTACCTGTATGGAGAATGGTTGCCAAAAAGTGGTGAGGAGCTGCGTGACTTTCCGTGTTATTTTCATTATATAAACTTATTCCCAGAAGTTTCGGAGTATGAGTTGATAACCGATATCTATCTGCCATTGAAATAAGTTGATAAGAGGAAATGTATAAAATAATGGTTGTTGCATCGGATAAATAGTTAAATGTATGATGTGTGTTAATTAAATAAGGGGTTAATAGATAATGGATTTATGGTTTGTGGCTTTTGCTGGTGGTCTTGTCGGTTCCGTATTTATGGATGTAATAGAGGGGGTAATGTCTAAAGTGGGAATTCACAGTGGGGTAAAAGCAACACATATTGGAAGGTGGGCATATGGTTTGTCTCAAGGAAAAATCTATTACTCAGATATTGATAAAGTAGCACCAGTAAATAATGAATTGAAAATTGCATTTGTTTTTCACTACTTGGTTGGTGGTGGATTAGTCGCCCTTGGGTATCCGGTGCTGTTGTATTTTTATAATATTTTTAGTTTATCTTTACCAGTTCCATTAGCAGTCGTTTACGGTTTGTTAACCTGTGTGTTTCCATGGTTTATATTGATGCCATCGATTGGTAAAGGTATTGCGGGAAATAAAATGCCAGTACAGTCAATGCCAATTATTGCTCCTGTTATTTCACACCTGGCTTATGGTCTGGGGCTTTGGTTTACCTTATTAGTATATAGCTGGGCAATTGCCTGATAAAACAGGGTAAACCAGTACTTCATTCATACAGGCACCTATCATGTGAAAAATTAGGGTTTGTACTGTTTCTAAAAGACTCTGTGGCATTTTTTTATAGTTAATTTTTTTGTGTAATATATTTCTCGTTTACAGGTTTTCCTGTAAAATACCTTGGAAAAATAGAGAATATAAACATGAGATCAATTAGAACATTGGCAGCGAATGTATGCTCAGGCTTAATATTAATAGCAGGCTTACTTACTTTTACAGCCACAAGTTATGCAGAAGATTTAACCGTCGCCTACTTTCTTGAGTGGCCGACTCCAAATCAATTTGCACAGGTAAAAAAAATTTACGATAAGGAACTTGGGGTAAATGTTAAATGGGTTTCATTTGATGCGGGAACGGCCATGTCAGCAGCGATGGCTTCTGGCGATGTTCAAATATCTTTTTCCCAGGGCGTTCCTCCTTTTGTTATTGCAGCCTCTGCCGGACAGGACCTTCAAGTTGTTGATGTTGCCGTTTCTTATTCAGAAAATGATAATTGTGTAGTGCGTTCAAGTCTGGAAATAAATAAAGAAAATGCGAAAGAACTCGAAGGTAAACAGGCTGGTATACCGATTGGCACTGCAGCTCATTATGGTTTTTTAAAGCAGATGGAATATTTCGGTGTAAATACCAGCACTATGAAAATTGTAGACATGTCACCAGCAGATGCTGCTGCGGCTTTTGCCAATGGTAATCTTGATTTGGTTTGTGGTTGGGGTGGCTCACTGCGTCGCATGAAAGAGCATGGTAATGTACTGATGACTGGAGCTGAAAAAGAAAAACTGGGGATTCAGGTTTTTGATGCAACCACCGTTTCGGCTCAATGGGCGCAGGAAAATTCTGATTTACTTGCAAAGTTCCTGAAAGTCACCGGGGATATGAATGCGAAATTTGCAGCGAATGGATCAAAAGAAATGCTGCCCATAATTGCAAAAGTTGCAGGCATGACTGTTGATGTAAGCAGAGAAACCATGGCTGGATTTAAATTTCCAGATATGCATGAGCAACTCAGTAAAAAATGGTTGGGCGGTGGCACACAAAATTTCCTCAAAGAGGTTGCAGATTTTTTTGTTAAACAGGGGATTATCCCAAAAGCCCGTGATGATTATGAGAGTGCAGTGGATGCCAGCTATCTTGAAGCCGCATCTAAATTGTAATTATTACATTTCATTTCTCAGTATATAAAGTAAACCTCTTTTGAAGAATTCCAGCTTACACATCAATAACGTATCAATGACATTTGATTTGCCCGATGGCAGTGTTGTTGATGCACTTAAAAATATTTCACTCGACTTAGGTGAGGGTGAATTACTGACGATATTAGGTCCCTCAGGTTGTGGTAAAACAACATTACTGAATATTATCGCAGGATTTCTGGCGCCTACTTCTGGAAAGGTTGTTCTAAATGGTAAGCAGGTTAGCGGGCCCGGTGCAGAGAGAGGTATGGTTTTTCAACAGGGGGCGTTGTTTGAATGGATGAATATTCGTAAAAATATTGCTTTCGGCCCAGCAATGAAAGGCGTATCTAACACACAAATTGATCAGCATGTGGATGAGCTCTTAGAAAAGGTTGGTTTGCATGGTTTTGCAGAAAAAAATGTGTACGAGCTTTCCGGTGGAATGCAACAACGTGTTGCACTGGCACGGTGTCTTGCTAATGATCCGGATGTTATTTTAATGGATGAACCCCTTGGAGCGCTCGATGCATTAACCCGTGAAAAAATGCAGGGACTCATACTTAAGCTCTGGAAGGATACAGGTAAGACCATTATCCTCATTACCCATTCAGTAGAAGAGGCATTGTTGCTCGGTGAGCGGCTTCTGGTTATGGCACCTCGACCGGGGCATATTCATAAGGAATATCGCCTGCCTTTTGCAGAGCAAGCTATTGAAACAAATTTACGTGAAGTTAAAAAACGTGAGGATTATGTAAGTAAACGTGAAGAGATATTATCTATGATATGGGAAATGGAAGAAGATATTATGGGCAGAAAAGTATAAATCATGCTTATTTCTATAATTTATATTAGCCTGTTTATATTGCTCTATTTTGCTTATGTGTTTGTTGAAAAGTTGGTTAGCAAACGACGTTATGATAGAAATGCTTACAATGAAAGAAAAACCGTCACCTTTGGAGATGAAAGTGCAGTAAAGCCTAACCGTGTTGCTTCTATTTTATCTGTGGTAACACTATTCTTCTTATGGGCTGCCTTTACGGGTTCCAAATTAACACCCTTTCATGTGCCGGGGCCATTTACGGGTGATACCTCATTTTCATATACCGCAAGCAATTCACAAAATCAAAACGACGATGCTACTGTTTATATTCGTGTAAAGTATGGGAGTGATAAGTTTAATAAACCGGACATATCAAATATAAATCAAACTGGCTTTGCTAAGGATGATGCAATGAAAGTTGCAGCCTGGCGCAGTGTGCTTATTCGTGTGCAAAATAATGATGATGGCGGTAAAGAAAAAGCTTATCGCATAAGTGCAATTAATAACCAGTCCATCATGCCAAAGCAATCAATAAAAGTTGCCAATGGCATTGTGAGTATGACAGCCAAAGGTAGTCTGAGTTTTGCACCGGAGAAAGGCTGGCAAATGGAAGCTATTTGGCTACCAGCACCAGAAGCTGTTTTCACTCGTCTGATTGAGGTTGCCCGTGATGGTTACCAGAATATCACCCTCACAGAAAATATTGGTTGGTCATTGTTACGTGTTATTGCGGGTTTCTTTTTTGGAAGCCTGGTTGGGATTCCCCTTGGCTATGCTATGGGTTTGAATAGCTGGTTTCGGGGCTGGTTTGATCCTATAGTTGAATTCATGCGCCCTATCCCGCCGTTGGCACTTATACCACTAATCATTATCTGGTTTGGTATCTGGGAGACAGGTAAAATCAGTTTACTGTTTCTTGCCGCGTTATGGATTATGACCATTGCTGCACGAGCGGGTGTATCCGGTGTAAATATTTCTAAAATACACGCGGCCTACTCCCTAGGTGCATCTAAATTTCAGGTATTAACTCGAGTTATTATTCCCAATTCATTGCCGGATATTTTTACTGGAGCAAGAGTCGCAATGGGTGTTTGCTGGGGAACAGTCGTTGCGGCAGAGTTGGTAGCGGCTGAAAAAGGTGCTGGCAAAATGATAATTGCGGCGTCAAAATTTCAGCAGACCGACGTTGTGATTATGGGTATTATCCTGATTGGAATAATAGGTTATGGTATTGATATTCTTATGCGTTTAGCTGAAAGAGTGCTTGTTCCCTGGAAAGGAAAAGTTTAGCCTCATATGTTAGTTTCTTGTGATAAATAAATGGATGCATAATTAATAGGTATTCCTGTATTACCTGCTTTTACTATATGTTTTCACTGCTGTCCCATTAACAACTAGAGACATGAATTGGGGGTACCTGCCTAAGACCGTCACCCGCATGGACGCGGGTGTCGAGCCACCAGGGAGGGTTTTACGGCGCGTCTTAGGCAGGTGCCCCCAATTCATGTCTCGAACAGGATGTAATGAGAGTTAATCTAGCCACAATACACCTTAAGCAATTAATCATTTCTGTTAACGGGACAGCAGTGAAATGTTTCTTAATTCCAGCGCCCTGTTATTTTCTGAGAATTTTCATTAATAGAATTATATTCGGTTGATCTAATGCAATCTGTATTTCTAACAGACCATAAAGAAATAAGCCCGTTGCTATTAATAATCTGACCGCCTTTTTCAGTTAGCATAATTTCAGCAACCGGTTTACTAACTATTTCACCCTCTTCTTTATAATAATGAACAGGTAAATTATTGGTTTGAAATACTTCGTTTAGGTGCATGTTCCAGCCATTATTTTTAAAATTTCGTGCCAGGCATTCCGTTTTTATAAAAGCGGCATTACCCCATAGATAATTTTCATGCTTATTCTCTTCAGTCATTTCTTCAAAAGAAAATGTTTCGATAGGTTTACTTTTTTTACCATATGGCAGCCTGAGTAAAAAGCGGGGCAGGGCAAGGCCTATATATGCGGCAACCGGTGATTGTCTCAGCATCTGCCAGGCTTTAGTTACGCCGTCACTTATAGAGTGGTTCCAGTCTTCATAATCGGGAGTTTTTGAAAATGACTTACATCCAGTCAGGGTTTCATTTGCTGCGGCAATAAAAGGTGCTCTTGCCTGCTGCGCGATTGCACCGATATTGGCTAGTGATAACACATCATCTATGCTATCAGTAAAGCTGTAATTGCCTAGCAAAATACCCCAGGGCAGATCTCCTTCTGAAGGATCACAAAATAATTTATATATTGAAGATGAAGAGAGATCGTCGATTGCAAGATCTTCCTGAAATTCCTGTTTGCTAATATCCAGTAAAAATATTTTTAATTTAGAATCAGTTTCCAGACGTTTAATTAAAAAATATACTGATTGCCAGGCAGATTCCATTGTCTGGAATTCAGTATGGTGCAAAATATCACGCATATGGCTTTGTGTAGCCATGTCGAGCATGGCAAGCATTTCATCCTGTCGTGGGTCAGTAGCTGGCTCAACATAGGGTGCCACTATGCTTTTTATCAAGCTATCGATATGTGTAGCTTCAGCAGAAGTGCTGTTTGTTGTCTGATCCAGTTGTGAACCAAGAATGCTATCTAGAAGATTGTCTGTTGAAATATCTGAAGTTGTGCTGTTAGCAGGTGTTTGCTGAGCTACAGGCTGGTTTCCTGTGGTATCACCGGCGGGTAACCAGCCCTGTATTTCAGCAGCTGCATCAGCAAAGCTAGCTGGTTTATTGAGTCTGCGGCGTAAACTTCTTAATTTACTAAATGATTCCAGATTTTCATATAATTCATCGGGGTGAAAATCATCCAGTTCTTTAAGATCAATATTAATGATTTCATTATCTGAAAAATTTAAATTCAAACTAATCTTAAAGCTCGCCATAACCTCTTCAAAATTATCACGGTCTATTTCGATAAGGCGTGGATTTGTTTTTTTGTCAGAATTAAATTGGGAGTGATTTAAACGCCCACTAAAGTCGCCCATAATTGCGATACAAAACGGACTATTCGCTTGTGTTTCAGGGGCGTTTGATTCGGCTGTCTTTAGCTGTGGCCGGGTAGAAGAAGATTTGTTGAGAATATTAACTTCGACGCCCATTTTAGGTTTATCTGACATGTTGATTTCCATTTCTATATAAAGGTTTTAAGGATACCATTAAAATCATGCTGTGCAGAGTTCAATAAATATTTATTTTGGTGTCCTTAACTTAGAATATTGTCTTACATAGGCTCTTTTTTGTGTTGTTTTGTTATCTTTGTACTGAGTAAGTCTTTTTTAGATATTTGCTTGGCAATGTAGTTTTCTATAACATTTCTAGGTACTCCACCTAGTTGTACAGCAGATACATCACCCCTGGGGTCCACAAGAATAACAGTAGGTGTGCCCTGTAAAGCTCCCAGGCCCAGGTCATAAAACATATTAGAGCTAATTAACAGGTTGGGGAAGGTAATGAAATAATCTTCTTCAAATTTTTTCACCTGTTCCATTTTGGCATAGGTAAAAGATGGAAAATCAACTGCCAGGCCTAGAACGTCGATATTTGTTTTTTCCCTGTCATCATACAGGCCCTGCATTTCAGGCATTTCTTCAATACATGCGGGGCATTTGGGCCCCCAGACAATGACCGTGGTCCATTTGCCTTTTCCCAGGTAGTCTTTAAGTCGGTGCTTCACTCCATCACTGCCCATAAATTCTTGCACTTTAAGGATGGAAACAGGTTTATCAGCGGCTGATAGTGAGAAAGAGAGAGCTAAGGAAATGATAAATAAGATAATTTTTATAGAGTTGGTTAATTTCATGGGGCTTCTACAGTTGATTCGGAAAGTAAAGTTGTATTATATGACAGTGATCTTGATAAAAAGTTAGAAACAGGTCAAAAAAATTAAGCTGTTAAGCCGTGTCGATTGAAATTGAACGGCAAATCACTTTAATAGCGGCTTCAATAATGTATGCAGGAGGAAGCAGGGGCTCGCAGTAATGGTGAAGTATCATTAATGCAGGTTGCTTTATTTATATAAGCTTTCCAGATTATTGGTGTCAGTGATTGTTGATGGCTCCTTATAATTTTTAGTGAATGTCTGGCAAAGATCAAATAAGTCGTCACACTTCCAGTGACCAGTGTTATTGCGATATAAATATACATTAAGTGCATTTATTTTATCAGCCAGGGATTGATCAACGTTATTTGAAAGTTCAGTAAGAGAATTAATCGGTTTATTATTAAAAAGCACACGGCCCCATTCCAGAAGTGCATCCTTAGCTTCCTGGGCATCGGCCTTATCACAAGCCTGCTTAATGTTTTTTATGGCAAGCTTGAGTGATGGCGTTTCATTTTTATGGGCTATATCAGTAGCAGGTTTAATGCTTTTATTTTTCCATAATAAAAACAACGTTATTAACAGACCTGTTGCCAAAATCAATGTAGTTAATTTCCAGGGTAAGCTATTGTCAGTTGAGGCTATGTTTGAATCCGCTGATGATGCAGAGCTGGATTGAGGTGTGTTTTCGGATTTAGTGATATTCTCTGCTGTATTTGAATCGGCTGGTTCCGGCGTAACTAAATTAGAACCCGAGGCTTTACTAACTTTAAATGTTCTGGATTTTATTGTGCTAATTTCCATTTTATTTGTTTGCGTATTCCACCAGGGCACAGAAATAGCCGGCAGGGTATAGCTGCCTGCGGATGAAGGAATAAGTGCAATTTTAAGTTGTTGCGCACCGGTTATACCATCCTCACTCATATTGTTCTTTAGTAATGGTTTGTCAGGGTATTGCTTTAAGCCTTTGATCTCCGATGCAGCAAACTCCGGTAACTGTGCAGCGGTTTGTCCATCAGCCACTAATAAAAGAGTGCGAGTTATGGGTTCGCCTGTTTTAAACGATTTTGTTTCAGGAAATTCTTCAACTAGCTGAACCTCTTTAGCCACCAGCCAGTGTTTAGCTTTAAATGAATCTGGGACAGGTTTAATTGAAATCGTTTTCCCGTCTGATGATCGTCGTACGGTTTTAGTGTTGCTGCGAAATGGATCAAAGGGTGAGCGGTTATTTCTGGAACCCTGTAATGCAACACGAGCACTGGCGACACTGGGCTCTATTTCCAGTTTGCCTGCTGACTGTGGATAAATCGCGTAGCTTTGTTCGAGAACCAGGTAAGGGGTGTTGCCCTGGCTGGTTTGATATTGCTTAACCTCGCCCAATGTTTCTATTGTTACTTCAACGCCATGGGTTTTTAAAGGTGAAAACTCATAGGCATTGATATTGCTCGAACTGAGCAGTCTTTGTGTGATGATAACCTGTTGTTGCGGATAAGCGCTATCAGAGCTGCTTATAAGTTCGGAAATAAATGCTTCGCCCTGTTTGCCGTTTGATTTTTGTGGCTGCTTAATGGTTATTTGATAACCGGGGCTACTATCGCGCCCAAAACTAATGGGCGGTATGGTGATTGTGCCTTTGTGACGAGCAATGAGTGACAGGTTCCATTTTTTAGAGCGGGTATATTTTCCATTTATAATGCTAATGTTACTGCTGGTGCCGGTATTTAAAATTTGAAAATCTTTTTCAAGGGGCGAAAAGTCTGGCTCATCATCCGGTTCTTCATTACTCTCAAATATCAGGGTAAAGGTTTCATTTAGTTCAATTTGTGTGCGGTCAACTTTTACCTGGATATCAGCCGCATTCGCAGTAAATGCAATTAAACAGAAAAGAGTTAGAAGGGCTTTAATAAATATATTTTTAATGTTCATGTTATGTGTTCTGGTTATAAATTTAAAGCTCACCATGGGTTCTGCTCATTCTGGTTTTTTTCACGTCCGTACTGGTATTTAAATTTGCGGCGTAAAAGTCCGCCCGGGTCATCTGGAATTTTTTTAAGCCACTGTTGTGTTTGTTGCTGTTCTAAATCAGGCGTTGCCTTGCTTAAACTTTGTTGCTGGGCTTTGCGTTCTTCATCTGATTTATTGTCCTCAGACTCATCCTTGGTTTCTGCTGCCTGTTGCTGTTCTTTTTCAGACTCGGAGTCTTCCTCTGACTGTGCACTCTGTTGTTCCGGTTGTTGATCAGATTCTTCCTCTGAGTTTTCAGACAGGTTTTGTTGTTTAGAGTCTTGTTTGGCGTCTTTCTGGGAATTCTCTTGCGAATTCTCCTGGTTTTTTTGACTATTCTGCTGATCAGAGTCTGAGTCACTTTTTTGTTTGTCTTTGTTGTCCTGGTCTTTATCACCTTCCTGTGAATTTTCTTCCTGTTGCTGTTTTGCCTGCTCAAGTAACTGTTTATTGTATTTTGCATCCTCATGTTCTGGATTTAATTGCAGAGCACGTTCATAAGCCTTAATGGCATTCTCAAGATCGTTGGCTTTAGCCAGGGCATTGCCCCGGTTGTAATTTGCTTCTGGCGTATCGATATCGTTTAATAGCTCTGCAGCTTCCTGGTATTGCCCCGCTTTATATTGGGCGGTCGCTTTCCATTGCGGATCATTAAACAGTTCAGCCGCCTGTTGAGCATTACCCGCTTCCAGTGCTGTTGACCCCTGTTGATCATTATTGTTCCATAAGTCAGACCAGCCAAATGCCTGTGCCGGCTGGGGCAGGGGCAGAATAAAAATTAATAATGCAAATATTAAGCCTTTACGGAAAGCATAGGCTGCAAAAGGTATAACAAGTAATATTAGCCATGGGCCTTCTTCATACCATAAATCGGTTTTAAATTTATTGCCGCTTACATCGGTTTGTTCTTCACCCGGGTTTTCTCTATTTATATCGATAATAGAAAGCAGATGATTGATGTCACTGTCATTTGAGGTTAATAAACTAAATTTTCCACCACTTAAAAATGCCGCATTTTTTATGTTGTTAACATCAAGCTTTGGAACCACAATGGCACCATTCCGGTCTTTAACAAAACCACCTTCCTGGCTTGCAATGGGGGCACCTTCTTTAGTGCCAACGGCCAGAATAGACGTTATATAGTTTTCTGAACTTAATTTTTTTAATGCGTTTTTATCATTCGAACTGATACTGTCGGTGATAACAAGTATATTGCCTTTGGAATGTCCCGCATTATTGAAAAGTTGTAATGCTTTTTCCAGGGCAATATCCAGGCGGCTGCCCTGGGCGGGCATGATATGCGTTTCTAGAGCGGGTACCTGTGATGCAATGGTGTCCGCGTCATCGGTTAAGGGGCTGACAACATAAGCGCTCGCCGCATATGCAATTAAAGCTGTCTGGCCTTCTTTACGCATTGATAAAATATCATTTATTTTAAACTGTGCCCGGCTTAAACGGCTGGGCTTAATATCGGTTGCATCCATCGAACGGGATAAATCTAAAATAATAACCAGCGCAGATTGAGTTTTAAAAACAGGTTGGGGACGTTTTTCAAAAGCGGGTCCGGCCAAAGCAAAAATAATAATAAGGCCCAATAGAAATAAGGCGATGACCGGCGTTGGTTTTTTGCTGTGAGTGATGTCCTGTAATAAATGGGGGAGTAATCGTTTATCGATGACAGACGCCCAGCTACGACTATGCGTATGTGTGTGGGTATATAGCCAGATGGTCAGGGCCAGGGGGAATATTGCCAGTAACCAGTATGGACGAATGAGATGAAATTGCTGAATCCATTGCAGGCTATCCATTACTGACGCTTCCTTTTGAAATTAGCCCTGTTATCTTATGCACAAATTGCATGATGCTCGGTAATATTGCAATGCAGCAGGAAATGAGAAGTGCTATTGTCAGCGGCCACATAAAGAGTGACATGACAGGTCGAAAGCTTTGGCTTTCCTGTTCAACAGGTTCTAGTTTGTCTATTAAAGAATAAATCTGGTTTAGCTCTTTAGTGTTGTGTGCTCGAAAATATTTTCCACCGGTGATGTCAGCAATCTCATTGAGGGTCTTTTCATCTATTTCATTATTTTTTACGGTTTGTTTAAAAAAGAAGCCCCCGGTTTCCCTGGTGGCTGCACCAATGCCGATGGTATAAATTTTTAAATTTTGTTTAGCAGCAAGCTCGGCTGCTTTTACGGGGGGGACTTCACCTGCCGTATTAGCACCATCAGTGAGTAAGATCAGGACCTGTTTTTCTGCGCTTTCTCCGTTAAGACGCTTAATCGCCAAACCAATTGCATCTCCTATGGCGGTCATTTTTCCCGCGATGCCAATTAATGATTCCTGCAGCATGGTATTCACTGTCTGGGTATCAAAAGTTAAAGGGGTTTGCAGGTAAGCCTGTTGTCCAAATAAAATTAAACCAATCCGGTCACCTTCGCGGCGCTTAATAAATTCGCCAGCAACCCGTTTTACCGCCTGTAAACGATTGATAGTTTGACCATTTATTTCAAAATCTTTTTCCGCCATACTGCCGGATAAGTCCACCGCCATCATTAAGTCTCTACCACTTACCGGTATATCAACCCGTTCACCCAGCCACTGTGGGCGAGCAGCGGCAAATATCAGGCAGATCCAGGCAAGGCTCGCTAAAATTGCCAGCCATTTATTTTTATTTATGAAACCCGCGTTGTGCGAGATTGAATTAAAGTCTTCTAAAAATGGCACATGTAAAGGTACGTCCTGATTTTTATCACTGCTTGGTAATATGAAGCGTAATATAAGTGGCAAAGGCAGCACAATGAAAACCCATGGCCAGACGAATTGAATACTGGTAATCGAAATCATTGAGAGACACCCGTGTGTATTTCCGAGCGATTCATTTCAGGGTAATGCATATCAGGATTGTTTGTTTCAGGTAATCCTTTAATCCATTGTTCACAAATACTAAGTAACTCGTTATGTTTAAATTTATTTTGTTTCATATAAGGGGCGTGTTCTAGTAGCGCACTTATATCATCCGTAAATACGCTTTGTGTGCTCAACTTATTCAATTGCTGAATCCAGCGCTTGCCCGTCAGGCTGGCAATATTTTCCCTTGGCAAATAACTTAATGCAATTCGACGTAGTAAGGCGGATATAGCACGTATTAATTCTATCGAATCATCCTGGTTTTTAAATTCAGCGCGTATGTTGCCAAGTTCACCCAGGGCAATTTTTCTATAGGGCACTTTTTTATTAAGTTGGCGGTGTTTGACTAACTTATAAATTGCATAAGTAATTAATATTACTAGCAGGGGCAAAAGCCACCAGCCAATAGCTAAAGGCCACCAGCTTACCGCTTCAGGTAAGTGAATGTCACGCAATGGCAATTCATTCATTTTCTGTGTGCCCCGGTTCGGGCTTTCCTTGTCGGGGATTTTATTCCCAGTTTATGTTGCAGGGTAGACAGGACATCATCTTCTGTGGAAATGCTTAGGTAATGCATGCCCATTTTCCGGCTGACATTCTGTAGATGTGTTTGCTGATTTAAAAAACGTTGCTGATATTGTTGTCGCTGTTTTTTGTTATAGGTATTTAAGTTTAGCTCTTTATCACCGTCACTCATTTTGTAATTTCCCGCCGGTGGTAACTGTTGTTCAAGCGGATCATGCACAGAAATTAATATTACATCTGAATGTCGACTTAGTTGGGAAAGTTGTGACCAGCCAGGCTCGTCCATATTTCTAAAATCACTGATTAGAAAAATAAGTGAGCCGGGTTTATTAACACGCTGTAATCGTCCCAGTGCATCTGCTGCACTTTTTGAATGCTGGTTTGTGTTAACAGGATTTTCCCATGCAGAGTGCTGTGCTAGTTGTTTTATAAAGTGCAGACTTGCAGATTTTCCCCGGCTAGGGCGAAGTTCAATATGTGAGGATTCAGAAAAAATGAGTCCACCCAAACGATCCCCATGATGAGCTGTGCTCCAGGCAAGCAGGGCAGCAATTTTTGCAGCCAGCACCGATTTGAAATGCTGCTGGGTGCCAAAAAACATGGGCTGGCGATAGTCTATCCACAATAGAACCGGGCGTTCCCTTTCTTCTCGAAATACTTTCGTGTGGGCTTTACCCGTGCGTGCGGTTACCCGCCAGTCCATTGCGCGAATATCATCACCGGGTTGGTAAGGGCGTGATTCATCAAACTCCATACCCCGGCCTTTAAATGTTGATAGATATTGGCCGTTAAACTGGGCCTGGATACTGGCAGAGTTCAACGGTAACTGCCGGGCGTCACGATTCAAACCAATCAATGTGGATTGACTGATACGCACAATATCATCTGCAGCGATTATTTTATTTGACTTCAGGGTATTCGACATCAGGGTACAGCTATGCGGGCGATAAGCTCATCTATGAAGTGGTCTTTGCTAATGCCTTCTGCTTCAGCTTCAAAGCTTAAGATAATACGGTGGCGCAATACATCATGGGCAACGGCCTGAATATCTTCCGGGCCAACAAAGTCACGGCCCGCCAGCCAGGCATGGGCGCGGGCACAGCGATCTAATGCCATGGATGCGCGGGGTGAAGCACCATATTCCAGCCAGTCGGCTAATTTGCTGTCATATTTACCCGGCTCACGGGTAGCGAGTACCAGCTGTAATAGATAATTTTCCAGCTCATCAGACATGTAGATGTCCAACACTTCATTACGTGCATCGAATAATGATTGCTGGGATATTACTTCCTCAGGCTTGACCGGCTCACTGAGCCCCTGCCTGGCCTCGCCGCGGGTCAGGTGTAGAATTTCCCGTTCAATTTCGGCACTTGGGTAATCTACAAAAACATGCATTAAAAAACGATCCAGTTGGGCTTCGGGCAAAGGATAGGTACCCTCCTGCTCTAATGGGTTTTGCGTAGCCATGACCAGAAATAATTTGGGTAAAGGGTAGGTTACGGAGCCAACCGTGATTTGCCTTTCTGCCATGGCTTCCAGCAAGGCGGACTGAACCTTGGCTGGGGCACGGTTTATTTCATCTGTTAATATCAGATTATGAAATAAGGGACCTTTCTGGAATTGAAAGCTCGCGTCCTGTGGACGGTAAATTTCCGTGCCGGTTAAATCAGCGGGTAGAAGGTCAGGAGTAAACTGAACACGGTGAAAATCACCCTCTACGCCTTCACTTAATACTTTTATAGCTCGCGTCTTTGCAAGCCCGGGTGCCCCCTCTACCAAAAGGTGGCCATCGGCTAAAATCGCTATTATAAGGCGATCAACCAGGTATGATTGGCCCAGAATGTGTTGACTGACATAATTTTTAAGTTGTGAAATTGCAGTGTGCTGCGACAATGTTGTCTCCGTAGGTTTGTTGTTAGCCCATGTAGATATGTATCAATTTGATGTACTACACTCGTAAATGCCAGGTTAATAATTAAATTTGCCGAATTTTATCATCAATAAAGACCAATTATTTAAAAAAAAGTTTTTAAATTTACGAGATTTTAATGAAAGTTTTAAGTCGATTTATATTAAAGTTAACTGGTTGGCAATTAGATGAGCAGCAACCGCCAGTTAACCGCTATGTTCTGATAGGCTATCCCCATACCAGTAACTGGGATTTTGTTCTGGGCATGCTGGCAAAGTGGGCTATGGATGTGCCGCTTAACTGGGTGGCAAAACACAGCATGTTCTGGGGGCCATTTCGCCCCCTGTTTATAGCGATGGGGGGGGTGCCGATTAACCGAGATAAAACCTCTGGCTTTATTCAAAAGAACATCGAACTTTTTCAGGTAAGAGAGAATTTTGTTCTGGGGATTATGCCCGAAGGGACCCGAACTAAAACAGACCGATTGAAAACAGGCTTTTATCATATCGCCAATGGGGCGAATGTTCCCATTGCTCTTGGCTATCTCGATTATAAAAATAAAAAGCTGGGTGTGGGTAAAGTAATTAAAACCACGGGTAATATAGAGTCAGATTTTGAAATTATTAAAGACTTCTATGGGGATAAAATTGGCTTTAATCCTGGGAAACAGAGTAAGCTAATCATCAATAAATAATTAAATCAGAAGCTTTTAAAAATTAAAGTATTAGAAATATGAAGCAGTTTATTTTAGGCGGGGCAAGATCAGGCAAAAGTCACCACGCGCAACAGTTAGCAGAAGCCAGCGGTAAATCGGTGATTTATGTTGCCACGGCAACCGCCGGTGATGAGGAAATGCAGCAAAGAATTTTAATGCACCAACAGCAACGCCCGCAGCACTGGCGGTTGATTGAAGAGCCTTTAAAATTACCAGAAGTGCTGTTGCAGAATGATAATGAAGAACATTGCCTGTTGGTGGACTGCCTGACTTTGTGGCTGAGTAACTGTCTTGCAAAGGGTGATGAAACGTTTGTTGAACAACAACAGCTTGATCTAATAAATACGATATCAAAATTAAAATCTGATTTATTACTGGTAAGTAATGAGGTGGGGCAGGGTATAGTGCCGATGAATGAATTAGCTCGAAAGTTTGTCGATGAGTCTGGTCGTTTGCATCAGCAGCTAGCCCAGGCATGTGATCGGGTGGTTTTTTTAACTGCGGGTTTGCCACAGATATTAAAATCATAAATTCCCTTAAATTTTAAATAGCAGGTCAGCTTATAGAGTGTGTAAGCCGACAAACAATAGAAGATGAAAAAATGGTAAATATGGATTGGGTAAAAAGCCCAGCTAAAAGTATTAGTGAAAAGTTTAATGTAGATGCAGAACAACGTCAGAATATGCTTACCAAACCACCTGGTTCATTAGGTCGAATGGAGGAGATTGCTGTGCAGCTCTGTGCAATGCAGGCTACTAATAAACCAGAAATAAAATATATTCAGATAGCTGTCTTTGCTGCGGACCATGGTGTAGCAGAAGAGAATGTCTCCGCATTTCCCCAGGTTGTAACGCTGGAAATGGTGAAAAATTTTGCACGGGGAGGTGCGGCGATAAGTGTGCTGGCAAAACAACTTGGTGCAACGCTTGAGGTAATTAATGTCGGTACAGTGGCTGAACATGAAGAAATGCCGATTGTCATTAAACAACGTATTGCACCGGGCACGCAAAACTTCAGTAAGCAGTCCGCTATGACATCGAGTCAACTACTGGAAGCCTTAAACGCTGGAAAGGAAGCCGTTCAGCGAGCCAAAGAAAAATCTGCTCAATTATTTATTGGTGGTGATATGGGGATAGGGAATACCACATCAGCTACAGCTATTGCCTGTGCCTTATTGAATGAAAAAGCTGAAAAATTAGCCGGTCCTGGAACCGGGCTTGATAAAGGGGGCATGTCCCACAAGGTCACAGTAATTGAAGAAAGCCTCAAGTTACATAAAAATAATATGAATTCACCTGTAGAGATTTTACAGTGTGTGGGAGGCCTGGAAATAGCTGCACTTACCGGGGCGTATATAGCCAGTGCACAAAATAGTTTACCCATTGTGGTGGACGGCTTTATCAGTAGCGTGGCCGCTTTACTTGCAATAGAAATAAATCCGCAGGTAAAGCAGTGGATGTTTTTTTCCCATGCTTCAGCCGAACCGGGGCACTCAAAAATTATGCAAGCAATAGGAGTAAAGCCACTACTTGATATGAACATGCGTTTAGGGGAAGCAAGTGGTGCGGCAATAATGGTGTCTTTGATGCGTCTGGCCTGTGCATTGCATAATGATATGGCAACATTTGAACAGGCAAGTGTTTCGAATAAAGATTGAAAAACATAATGCAGGCTTGTACAACAATAGAACTATTACGTCATGGTGAAACAACAGCAGGATCCTGTTTCTTAGGGTCTACTGATGCAGCTTTGAGTGACCTGGGCTGGCAGCAGATGCAGTCTGTTATTAATAATAAAAAATATAACCGTATTATTAGCTCACCCTTAAAACGTTGTGCAAACTTTGCACAACAGTTTGCAAAGAAAAATAACTTAGCCTTAATAATCGAAGATGATTTGCGTGAAATACATTTTGGTGACTGGGAAGCTAAAACAACGAATGAATTGTGGGAAACACAGCAGAATGAGCTTAAAGCATACTGGGATGACCCGATAAGTTATACGCCACCGAATGCAGAAAATTTTTCTGATTTTCAACTTCGTGTGAATTCAGTTTTTGAAAAAATAACAAAAAAATATAAAGATGAGCGTATTCTCCTGGTTGTGCATGGAGGTGTGATAAGACAGGTATTTTCTTTTGTTTTATCTATACCTTTTACAAAAACTCAACAAATCCATATTGATCATGGTGGTTTAGCCCGGGTGGTATGTTATGACGATAATATGAGTTTGGGTTTTGTTAACCTGAAGGCTGAAAAGAATTAATCATGCAGGCTTTCTTAATGGCTATTCAGTTTTTAACTTGTTTTCCACTGAAAATAAATATTGAATGGAAACAGGACACGGTTGCAGCTTCATTGCTCTGGTATCCTTTAGTGGGTTTCATAATTGGTGCGAGTTTATTTGGTTTTTCATCAATTCCTATGGCGCAAAATTCAATGTTGCTTGCCGCAATTATATTATCAGTCTGGGTTGTCATTACCGGTGGCTTGCATCTAGATGGTCTGGCGGATAGTGCGGATGCATGGGTGGGGAGCCATGGTGATAAAACCCGTGCATTAGAAATAATGAAAGATCCACAGGCGGGGCCCATTGCTGTTATTTTGTTGGTGCTAGTGTTGCTTATAAAGTTTTCTGCAATTAATAGTTTTATTTTGCAGGAGGAAGTTTACTTTTTAATTGCCCCACCCATTATAGCGCGTTGTGTTCCGATGATTTTGTTTCTTACTACACCCTATGTTAGAGAGCAGGGCTTGGGCAGTGGGATGGCAGAGTATTTGCCGCGGAATTTAGCCTGGGCGGTGTTGGGATTTGTCTTTGTAATTTGTATACTTTTTCTGGGTGTTGTGCAGGGTGCTTTGTTGATTGTTGTTGTTGGGTGTGTGCTTTGGTATTTGCGTTATTTGATGGTGAGGTGGATTGGTGGGATGACGGGGGATACTATTGGGGCGGCGATTGAGATTGTTGAAGTTGTTGTTTTGGTTTTTTTGATTTTTTAGATTTTTTGGGTTTTTGGTATTTTTGCTAGTTCTTTGCTTTGTGGGAACTTGATTTCTGTGGTGTCGCCTGTTGGTGTATGTGCAAGCTTCTGGCTTCATGGGAACTTGAATTCTGTGTAGTCGCCGCGCTGGCGACTTACTTTTCTTTCAACAGCGAAAGAAAAGTAAGCAAAAGAACGCCGTCCTTTACTCGCTTGTTCTCATTAAAAAGCGAATGAGAATTCCCGAAAATTGTTCATAAGGCTT
>Ga0316207_10000812_pt1 | contig 44207 bp, 44 predicted proteins | sample 6weekpyrite_MG_FD_204943 | JGI IMG/M metagenome (GOLD analysis project Ga0316207, IMG submission 204943) | Microbial mat bacterial communities from mineral coupon in-situ incubated in ocean water Damariscotta River, Maine, United States -... | ecosystem: Environmental > Aquatic > Marine >... | reverse complement strand
GAGATGCTTTTAATCAGGTCCTGATTGATCGCTCGCGTAACAATGTTCGCCGACTTGGGTTTTTTGAGGAGGTCGAAGTTGAGGAATCGCCCGGTTCAGCTCCTGACAGGGCACGGGTCCAGGTGACCGTAGAAGAGCAACCTACCGGTGAATTGGCATTTGGAGCGGGCTTTTCGTCAGCCGATGCTTTCCTGATTGATTTGTCAATTTCCGAGCGAAACCTTCGGGGGCGCGGGCAATTTCTCCGCTTGCGCGTGTCTATGAGTTCCAGGCGAGAGCAGATCGATATCCGCTTCACTGAACCGCGTTTTCTGGACCGGAATATGGCGGCCGGCTTTGATCTGTTCCGGGTCAATTCTGATTTTATTTCTGAAGCGGCTTTCCAGACAGAATCAACCGGTTTCAGTTTAAGGCTAGGTTTCCCGGTAACGGCCAGAAGTAATCTGCAACTGCGATATACTTTGCGAAATGATGACGTTTTTGTGTTCTCGTCAGCTTCAGCGGCTTTGCGTAGCCAGGCAGGGGCCCGCAGGACATCCGTGGTTGGATATTCACTGAATTGGCAGCAATTGGATGACCCGATTGAACCCAGGAACGGATTTAGGCTTCAATTGAGCCAAGATTTCGCCGGATTTGGGGGCGATGTTCGTTATGTCAAATCTGAAGTATCCGGTACGATGTATCGTGGTCTGTTCGGTGATTTTGTCGCCAGTTTCTCGATGAATGGTGGGTTTGTCCTGCCATGGGGTGGTGATTCAATCCGGATTAATGACCGGTTCTTCAAGGGCGGAAATTCTTTCCGTGGCTTTGAGGTGGCTGGTATTGGCCCAAGAACTGTGACGCGAGATGCCGATACCGGTGAATTAGTCAGACGCGACGCACTGGGTGGCAAGCTTTATGCAATTGGAGCCTTTGAAGTCACTTTCCCGCTGGGCCTGCCGGAGCAATACGGTATTTCTGGCAGCGTATTCACGGAGTTCGGTACAATGGGTCTGTTAGATTCTGGTGATCAAATGGAGGAGATTCCTGGTGGACTCTTCACGGTTGATGATTTGGCTCTTCGGGCCTCTGCCGGCCTCAGCATTTTCTGGGATTCACCTTTCGGACCAGTTCGGTTTGACTTCGCTGAAGCCTTCATTCGTGAAGACTACGACAAGGCCGAATTCTTCCGGTTCAGCACGCGTACAGGGTTTTAAAAAACATGAAATTTCTCAAAAAACTTCTCATTTTGCCGGTATTACTGGCAGGTTTCGCCGCTCCAACGCTTGCCCAGACCAAAGTCGGGGTTATCAATGAGCAGCGGGTCATACAGGAAAGCGTTGTCGGTCAGCATATTGCGACACGCCTGAATGAAATTCGTCAGGAAATCACGGCAGAACTATCCGCGATGAATGTTCCGATTCAACAGGCAACGGAGCAACTCAATGCTGAAACAGCGATCATGACACAAGAACAGGTCACACAACGTCCTGATTTGGTACAGCGGTTTCAGGTTCTCAATCAGCAAATTCAGCAATTTGAAGTCGCCCGTCGCGTTCGCGAACAAGAGTTTCAGTATACCGAGCGTCAGGCGATGGTCCCCGTTTTGGAGGCCTTACAGCCAATTTTGGCAGAAGTTGTCGAATTGCATCAGTTGGACATTTTGATTGATCGCTCCAATTTGGTGTTTTCCAATCAGAGCGTGGATGTCAGCGCAGATGTTATCTCACGACTAGATCAAAATCTTCCATCTGTTCCGGTCAACCGTGTTCGCATGCCTGCGGATGCTGCGGCTGGCCAAGCTCAGTAAAGATACGGATTAGATATGGCTGATCCTCGGTTCTATAACCGGTTGGGACTGCTAAGCCTTGAAGAAATCGCTGCACTTACGGGTGCGGCGATTTCTGATTCCGGGGCCGCAAAACAGGTCGTTGAAAGTGTTGGGCCTTTGAACACAGCATCAACAGGTCAGCTTAGCTATGCTGACTCTGAAAAGGCCCTGTCAGCACTACCAGACAAGGATTTTCAGGGCGTTGTGATTTTTACCCGTCCCGAGCTGGGCGAGGTCCTGACCCAAAAAGGGGCTATTGTATTATCTCACCCATCGCCTAGGGCAGGCTTTTCCAAAGCGCTTGCCTCCATATTCAAGATTAAGTCATTTGATCAAAAAGAGGCCATTCACAAGGGCGCAATTATACCATCATCGGTCATAATATCACCGAATGTGGTGATCGGCGAAGGCGCAGAATTGGGTGAGAGCGTCACGATAGGCCCAGGGGCAGCAATCGGGCCTGGCTGTAAAATTGGAGCCAATTCAAGGATTGGTGCCCATGTCACCTTGCTGTGCACCGAGATGGGCGAAAACTGCAATATTCTTTCAGGAGCCGTGATTGGTGAATCGGGCTTTGGCGTTGCAATATCGCCTGACGGGCTGGTTGATGTGCCCCATCTTGGAGGCGTTGTCTTGGGCAATAATGTAACGATTGGTGCCAACACCACTATTGATCGGGGTGTTTTCGGCATGACTCGCTTCGGCGATGATTGCAAAGTCGATAATATTTGCCATATCGCTCATAATGTTACCGTCGGGAACAATCTGGTCATGGCGGGTTTTAGTGGTATTTCTGGCAGCACAACACTGGAAGACGGGGTCATGTTTGGTGGCCGGGTTGGGCTTTCTGATCATATCCATATCGGTAAGGGCGCTACCATCGGTTCGAATGCAGCCGTAATGGCTGATGTTCCAGCCGGCGAAACTTATGCCGGTGCACCAGCACAACCCATACGGAACCACATGCGGGAAATCGCGGAATTACGCCGTCTTGTTCGTAACAAGACCAAAACAAAAAAGAAGAGTTAGAAGCTGTGTCAGAGAGAATTGAAAACAACGAAATCCTGACGCTTTTACCGCATCGGTATCCTTTCTTACTGGTTGATGCTGCGGAAGAATATGTAGCCGGGGAATCGATTGTCGGAATTAAGGCGGTGACGGCCAATGAGCCCTATTTTCCTGGACACTTTCCTGGGAATCCGGTGATGCCCGGCGTTTTGATGCTTGAAGCCATGGCCCAGTCCGGTGCTGTATTGATGTACAAAACACTGGAAGCCAAACCTTCTGATGCGACCGTTTTTTTTATGGGCGCTGACAAGGTGAAGTTTCGCTCTCCTGTTCGCCCCGGAATGATGTTGCGTATGCCGATTGAAGTAGTCGCTATCCGCCATGGCGTGTTTAAGTTTAAAGGCACTGTATTTGCAGACGGCGTCAAAGCGGTTCAGGCAGATTTCTCGGCAAAGGCGATCATGAACTGATGACTGATACAGTTATTCACCCCAATTCTATTGTTGATCCTGCTGCGAAAATTGGCCAAGGAGTGGAAATAGGCCCGTTTTGTATTGTCGGTCCCAATGTTGAGTTACATGACCGTGTGCGCTTGATTTCTCATGTGACTGTCGATGGTCACACGCAAATTGGCGAAGATTGTGTGCTCTATCCAAACGTCCATTTGGGGCATCCTCCGCAGGATTTCAAATTCCAGGGCGAAATGACAACTTTAACCTTGGGAAAACGAAATATCCTGCGTGAAAATGCAACCATGCACCCGGGAACGGCTTTTGGTGGTGAACGCACACTTGTGGGCGATGACGGGTATTTCATGGTGGGTACTCATGTGGCGCATGATTGTACCGTCGGGGACCGGGTGGTGTTTGCCAATGGAGCGACCATTGGGGGATCGTCCATTATTGAAGACCATGTGATTTTAGGCGGTTATGCCGGTGTGCACCAAAACACCCGCATTGGCCGTCATGCCTTTATCGGTGCCATGGCTTTGGTCGTCGGCGATATTATTCCCTACGGTGCGGCTGTTGGTAATCACGCCAACTTGACAGGTTTGAATGTGATTGGATTGAAACGCAGGGGTATTCCACGCGATACGATCCGTGATTTGCGCGCCGCATATCGTTTGCTTTTTGCAGAAGAGGGAACGTTCAAAGAGCGCCTTCAGGATGTCGCTCGTCTGTATGTCGAAAATGAACCTGTAATGGAAATTATCCGGTTTATTCAAACGGATGCGAAGCGATCTCTTTGTATGCCTCATGACTGATTGTGATAATTCTTATCCTTGGACCCGGTTGGGACTCATCGCAGGCAGTGGAGATTTGCCGGTCGAACTCGCCCATGCAGTCGAAGAAAGCAATCCGTATATTGTACGGGTCAGGGGGTTTGCCGACGCTAAACTGGAAGCGTTTGACGGCAAGGATTTTTCTGTTGGGCAGATCGGTGGAATTATCAAGGCGCTCAAAGCGGCTCATTGCGACAAAGTCTGTTTTGCGGGCTATATCACCCGCCCGGACTTGAAGAACCTCCAAATGGATGCCCGGGGATTGATTTTTGTCCCCAAGGCTTTGGCAGCAGGGCGAAACGGGGATGATGCCGTTGTCCGGGTTATAATCGAAGAATTTGAAAGTGCAGGTTTCGAAATTCTTGGCCCCGATGAGGTGATGTCCAGCTTGACACCGACGCAAGGTGTTCTGGGGGCAATCAAACCAACCCCGAACCAACAAGACGATATCGACAAAGCGGTTCATATTGCCCGGCGTATTGGCGAGTTGGATATCGGGCAGGGGGTTGTGGTCTCTGCAGGTATGGTTTTGGCTGTTGAGGCTCAAGAGGGCACCAGTGCAATGCTGGAACGCGTCTCGGCTCTTCCCGGTCATCTGGATATGGGTACCGATGAGCGAAACGGTGTTTTAGCCAAAATGCCCAAGCCTATTCAAGAATTGCGAATTGATTTACCGACTATCGGAATTGAGACAGTTCGCCTTGGAATAAAAGCCGGATTGTCAGGCATTGTCCTGGAAGCAGGCGGTGCTTTGATATTGGAACGTGCCGAGGTTATTGCTGAATTGGACAAGAACGGAATGTTTTTGGTCGCTGTTCCGGCTGAAAGCAAATGACCGTCACTTCTCATGTTTATGTTGTGGTTGCAGAACAGTCCGGGGATTTGCTGGGCGCTGCCCTGATCCATTCATTACGTGAAAAAATGGGCCCTGATGTCCGATTTTCGGGTGTCGGTGGTCTTGGTATGGCTAAGGCCGGCGTAAAGTCAGCCATTGATATTGATGGCCTGTCCATTCTTGGCTTTATAGAAGGCCTGAAGGCTTATGGCAGGGTCAAGGAAAAGGTGGCACAAACTGTCGCTGATATCCTTGAAAACCAACCCGATGTCGTTGTTCTGATAGATTCCTGGGGCTTTACCCTGCGCGTAGCCCAGGGCGTTCGTGCTGTCGCGCCGCACATCAAATTGATCAAATATGTCGGTCCGCAAGTTTTTGCCACGCGGCGAGGTCGGGCAAAAACTCTGGCCTCTACAGTTGATCACCTGCTGACCATACTCAGTTTTGATGCCCCTTATTATGAAGAATATGGCCTTCCCGTTACCTTTGTTGGTAATCCAACTTTGGAAAGACCGCTTGTTGGTGATGGCGATGCCTTCAAGGCGCGCCATGGTCTGGATCCAACCGTTGAAACATTGATCGTCTTGCCCGGTAGCCGTCCCTCAGAAATTAAACGATTGTATGAGCCATTTACCCGAGCCATTGCTAATTTGAGACAATCCAGGACGCATTTGAACATCATCGTCGTTCTTGCGGGTTCCATTGATGAAATGGCGCGAAGACGGATAAGCAAAGATACGCGCTTTCAAGACGTTGTGGTTGTAAGTGAAGATGAGAAAGCCGATGCTTTTTCTTCAGCAGACCTTGCTTTGGCTTGTTCAGGAACGGTTGTCACGGAATTGTCCTCTACAGGAATTCCCTCTATCGCGGCCTATCGTCTGGGCTGGATTACCTGGGCGATAATCAGAGGCCTGAAAGTTTTGAAGTCCAAATATATCAGCTTGGTCAATATCGCCGCTGACCGGGAATTGGTGCCTGAATATACACAAACCCGGTGTACGGGAAAGAATTTGGCAAATGAGGTCGCAGCTTTATTGAGTGATCCTGTTCGCCGGGATAAACTGAAAATCCTGCTAAAACAGACAACGGATTCGATGCGCGGTGAAGGAGAGGCCAGTGACCGGGCCGCGACTGCAATAATTGAGATATTGAAGACATAAAAAAAGCCGCCCAATCAGGGGCGGCTTTTTTGAGTGTGGTTATGAACGATCAGAAACAGGTATGTAGTCCCGATCTTTTGCGCCCGTGAACAATTGACGTGGGCGGCCAATTTTCTGGGATGGGTCTTCAATCATCTCGGTCCATTGGGCAATCCAGCCAACTGTTCTGGCGAGAGCGAAGAGCACTGTGAACATCTCGGTTGGAAAGCCCATAGCCCGTAAGGTGATACCGGAATAAAAATCGATATTGGGGTAAAGCTTCTTCTCGATAAAGTATTCATCTTCCAGAGCGATGCGTTCAAGTTCCAGGGCGACATCCAGCATGGGATCATCTTTGATACCCATAATTTCAAGGACTTCATGACAGGTGTCACGCATGACTGTCGCACGTGGGTCATAGTTTTTATAAACCCGGTGGCCAAAGCCCATCAGGCGGAACGGGTCTGATTTATCCTTGGCTTTGTTGATGTATTCAGGAATGCGATCAACGGAACCAATCTCTCTCAACATGGTCAGGGCTGCCTCATTGGCTCCCCCATGTGCCGGGCCCCAAAGTGATGCAATGCCGGAGGCAATACAGGCAAACGGGTTGGCACCGGAAGATCCAGCCAAACGTACTGTTGAGGTCGATGCATTTTGCTCATGGTCAGCGTGCAAAGTGAAAATTCGATCCATGGCACGGGCCAATACCGTATTGTTTTCATAATCCTCGGCAGGAACAGCAAAGCACATGCGAAGGAAGTTGCTGGCATAATCCAGCTCATTGCGTGGGCTGATGAAAGGTTGGCCAATGGCATATTTATAGGCCCGAGCCGCGATAGTCGGCATTTTGGCGATCATGCGATAGCTGGCAATCATTCGAGCGTGAGGGTCATTGACCTCAGTGCTGTCATTATAAAAGGCTGACAGGGCTCCTACAGTGCCAACCATGATGGCCATGGGATGAGCATCCCGGCGGAAGCCCCGGAAAAATTGATCAAATTGGTCGTGCAGCATGGAATGACGTCTGATCGTGTGATCGAAATCATGTAACTCTGTTGCATTGGGTAATTCGCCATTGAGCAATAGATAGCAAACTTCGACAAAGTTTGATTTTTTGGCAAGTTGTTCAATCGGATAACCCCGATAAAGCAAGGTGCCCTTATCGCCATCAATAAAGGTGATCTGACTTTCACAACTCCCCGTGGAGGTAAAGCCCGGATCATAGGTGAACATACCCGTGTTTTTATATAACGCTCTTATATCAAGGACATCGGGCCCTAATTCTCCGCTATAGACCGGAAGTTCGACCGATTGGCCATTATAGTTAAGGGTTGCAGTTCCGTTTGGTTTGGCTTTGCTTATCATCACGTCTTTCCAGTCTAGCGGTAGCCGGCGTTATTCGCCGGGCATCATCTGATCTTTGATACGATCCAGCGTTTCATCGCGGCCCAAAAAGACCATGACCAAAGCCAAATCCGGAGCGGGTGCTCCGCCAGTCAGGGCAGCGCGCAATGGCTGCCCAATCTTGCCAAAGCCAATTTCTTCAGCTTCAGCGAATTCTTTCAGTGCGGTCCCGAGGGAAGTTTCTGACCAAGTGGATATTTCGGTCAATCGGGTGAAAAGGCGGTTAAGACGGGTGCGCGCTTCATCTTTTAGGGATTTTGCGGCCTTGCCTTCAACCTGGAGTGGGCGGGCTTTGAGAAGAAAATAGCTCTGTTTTGCTAATTCTTCCAGTGTATTTGAGCGTGTTTTTAGCACGGACATGGCGTTCAGCAATCTTGATTGCGACAAGTCAGTGTCTGTGATGCAATTTTCTAATGGCTCAAGGAAAGGCTGAACCAGTTCGACCAGGCGCTGATCATCAGCCAATGACATGTGATGGGCATTGATATGTGCCATTTTGTCGAAATCAATTCGGGCTGGAGCCTTGTTTAGTCCGACAAGTTCAAAGGCCTTTATGGCTTCATCGTCATTGAAAAATTCCTGATCTCCATGAGACCAACCCAAACGCATCAGGTAATTACGCAGGCCTTCAGGTAAATAGCCCATGTCACGATAGGCTTCAGCGCCCAGAGCACCATGACGCTTGGATAACTTCTTGCCGTCTGGCCCGTGGATCAATGGGACATGGGCGAAAACCGGTCGCTCCCATCCCATGGCATCGTATATCTGGCACTGTCGTCCCGCATTCACCAGATGATCATCGCCCCGAATGATGTGGGTGATTTGCATATCATGATCGTCAACAACCACGGCCAGATTATAGGTCGGTGTATTGTCACTGCGAAGCAGAACAAGATCATCGAAATCCTTGGCGGCCCATTTGACCTGTCCTTGAACTGCATCCTCAACGATTGTGTCTTTATCGTTGGCCTGGAAACGGACAACGTAGGGGGCATCAGCAGGGGCTTCATCAGGTGTTTTATCGCGCCAAGGTGAGCGCAGGGCCCGACCTTCATCATAAGCTTGCTGGCGCAGGGCTTCGACCTCTTCTGGCGTGGCAAAACACTTGAAGGCCTGGCCTTTATCAATCAGCGCATTGGCAATTTGAACATGTCTGTCAGCGCCTTCAAATTGCGACACGATATCGCCATCCCAGTTCAGGCCAAGCCAGGACATCCCGTCCTGAATGGCTGTTACAGCCGCTTGGGTATACCTCGCGCGGTCCGTGTCTTCGATGCGCAGCATGAATTGACCACCGCAATGCCGGGCAAAAAGCCAGTTGAACAGGGCTGTTCTGGCTCCACCGATATGGAGGAAACCTGTAGGTGAGGGTGCAAATCGCGTGCGAACAGACTTGAGGTTGTTATTCATTTGGGTGAGTATGCTCAAAAAGGCGAAAGGGAGGTTTAGTTAGCATGCTTGATTGCTCAAACCATAGACCCAAGGCTGTATATGCTGAAGTCAAAAACACCTGATATCAGCTGGATACGCGCTACACTGAGCTGGCTTGCGGAAAACAAGGGGCAGCCTCCCGGTCAAATGGCCATTCTTTGGCCTTTGGGTTTTGCATTTGGAGCCGCTACGTATTTTTCAATTCCATTTGAACCGGGCGGAAATTTAATACTCATGGGTTGGCTCGCTGGTTTAACTTTGCTGGTGCTATCTTTGCTCAGCCGGGCCCATAAGGCAGTCAGCTTGGCTTTGATGGTTGCGGGTTCAACATGTTTAGGCGGTGTGCACGCGCAAGGCCGTACTCAAAATCAAGCCTCAGCGATTGTCAGAACATCAGACAGGGCTCTTCTGGTATCGGGATGGATCGAGGCGGTTCAGGCGGGGTCCCGTGGGCGACCGCGCATCATGATCCGCGTTGATAGTATTGAGACGATGGAAGCGGCCCCCTACAGGGTTCGCATATTATCGAATCTGGACAATTTTATACCCGGGGACAGAATTACAGTTCGTGCTGTTTTGAGCTCACCCAGTCGGCCAGCGGTTCCGGGAAGCTATGATTTTGGCTTTCATGCCCATTTTGATCGAATAGGGGGAACAGGATATGCGGTCGCAGAAATGACATCCTTGCCACAGACTGCAGGGGATGAATTTGATCGTTCTCTGGCCCGAACCCGGTGGCTTTTGGCGGAGCGTATTCGGGCTAAATTGCCGGGTCAGGAAGGCGCTATTGCCTCTGCCCTGCTAACCGGTGACCGGTCAGCCTTATCTCAGCAAACGGCCAATGCTTTGCGCGGGTCTGGTCTTGGGCATTTATTGGCCATATCCGGCATGCATATGGCCTTGATCGTTGGTGGAGTCTTCTATGTGCTTAGAGCAATGGCCGCCGCCGTCTTTACCTGGTCCCGGCGCTCAGATTCAGCAAAACCCGCGGCGATCGGCGCTCTGATAGCCGCGGTGATCTATTTGTTTTTGTCCGGAGGCAGTATCCCAACCCAGCGTGCCTTTATCATGACGGCAACCGTATTGGGGGCCGTTTTGATGTCCAGGCGCGCTCTGTCGATGCATACATTGGCTCTGGCCATGAGCCTCGTTTTATTTGCCCAGCCGGAAGCGGTGATGAGCGCCGGGTTTCAAATGTCTTTTGCAGCCGTCGCTGCTTTGATTGCCAGTTATGAGGCTTGGCGATTTCGCCCAAGACGGATGGCCCCGATAGACAGGTACAATCCTGTTACTGCATTCTTGGGTGGGTTGAGCATGACCAGTGTGGTGGCGGGTTTCGCAACATCGGGATTTGCCGTGTTCCACTTCCATCGCATGGCCAGTTTTGGCCTGCTTGGAAATCTGCTGGCCATGCCGGTGTTTTCAATGTTGGTCATGCCTGCCGGAGCCTTGGCGCTGGTCTTGATGCCTCTAGGTCTTGAAGGCCCAGCTCTGACAGTGATGGGGTGGGGGCTGAGTATTGTCTTCTTCCTGGCTGATTGGGTTTCAGGATTGCCAGGTGCCATGCAACCGCTCCCATCAGCTCCGGGGTGGGTATTGGCGGTTTATGCCGTGGGGTTTGCCCTGATGGCTATTGGTAAAAAGGGAATTCGGATAATCGGTGTCCTGATCGCAGTCATCGCTATTGGTTTTTGGAAGGGCACGGATCGTCCCGATATGCTGGTTACGGAAGACGGTGTGGTCATCGCGCGTATTGATGACGATGATGGCCAAACTTGGGTGGCCTCAACCCGCCGCCGTGCCCGTTTTGACAGTCAGGTTTTCCTGGAGCAACAGGCGGTCGGGCAAGCCGCTACGCGCATGAATATGAGCTGCGATGACATGGGGTGCGTTGGAATAGCCCAAGGTCTGCAAATCACCGTGCTGGAAACCATGAGCCAATGGCGCGAGGACTGTGCGCGGTCCAATTTGATTGTCAGCCGGGAATATTTGCCCGATTGGCTTGAGCGCAATTGCAACGCATTTGTTCTGGATGGTTCGACTTTGCGCCGAAATGGAGGCGCAATCATCTGGCTTAAAGATGGGCAGATTGACCGAATTCGACATGTCGAGGCCGGGCGTGAAACCCGGCCTTGGTCAAGGCGATACTGATCTAATGATATTGACGGATAAGACCGACAAGCGTGCCTTGAACCTTGACCCGGTCCGGTCCGAAAATACGGGTTTCATATTCAGGGTTTGCGGCTTCAAGAGCAATTGAATTGCCCTTTTTTCTCAGACGCTTGAGGGTGGCTTCTTCTTCATCGACCAAAGCGACAACAATTTCGCCTGTCTGGGCGGTTGGGCTGCGTTTGATAACAACCATGTCGCCATCGAGAATTCCGGCCTCAATCATAGAATCGCCTTTGACTTCCAAAGCGAAGTGCTCACCATGGCTGATCATGTTTGACGGGATCGCCAGTCGGTCTGTTTCATGCTGGATAGCGGAAATCGGCACGCCCGCCGCGATACGGCCAAGGACCGGTACCTCCATAGAATCTGGAGTGGCGTCTTCTTCACTACGGTTGAAATTGGCGCGGACAACATTGTGACCCAAATCCCCGTTCGGCAAAGCGTTCGGGGCATCAATTGTCGCAGATTCCGGTAATTTGATCACTTCCAGAGCGCGGGCGCGGTGAGCAAGGCGGCGGATAAATCCACGTTCTTCCAAGGCTGTAATCAAGCGGTGAACACCGGATTTCGAGGCCAATTCAAGCGCTTGTTTCATCTCATCAAAAGAAGGGGAAACGCCTGTTTCCTTGATCTTTTGGTGGATGAAGAGAAGAAGCTCATTTTGTTTGCGGGTCAGCACGGCAATCCCCTTGGGGTGTGGAGAACAAAGAGTGAATACGAGCAATGTTCTATATGTGTTCTTTTTGGCCGTCAAGCAGGGTAATCCCAAAACCTGTTTCAGCTCAACAAGGTGTGCGTGGCTTCGGTAATATCGTCTTGCCTCATAAGGCTTTCACCGACCAGGAGCGCTTTGGCCCCGGCTTGCTTCAATCGGTGGGCATCTTCAGCGGAAGATACCCCGCTTTCCCCAACCAGCAAGGCTGATTCGTTTGCTTGCGGGGCCAGTTTCTCGAACGTGTCCAGAGAGGTGTGGAAGGTGCGCAGATTGCGGTTATTGACCCCGATAAGCGGGGCGTGGAGGGTGTTGGCACGGTCCATCTCGGCTTTATCGTGAACTTCGACCAACACATCCATCGACCAGCGATAGGCTTCTTCGATCAGTCTAATGGCTGTTTGATCATCAACAGCAGCCAGGATCACCAAAATGGCATCGGCCCCAAGCATCCGGGCTTCAGCGACCTGATAGGGATCGTAGAAAAAATCTTTGCGCAAGACCGGCAAGGAACAGGCGGCCCGTGCCGAGATCAGAAAATCATCATGACCTTGAAAACTTGGCATATCAGTGAGAACGGACAGGCAAGTGGCTCCGCCAGCTTCATACTGGCGGGCTATATCTGGCGGATTGAAGTCTTCGCGGATCAGGCCTTTAGACGGGCTGGCCTTCTTGACTTCAGCGATCAGTCCGAGCTTGCCAGTTTCTGCCCTAGCATTCAGGGCGGATAAAAAGCCCCGCACAGGATCTGCGCTTTGCGCGCGTTCAATGACGGCCTCAAGGGGCAGGGCGGCTTTGCAAGCGGCGATGTGCTCAATTTTATAGGATTCGATCCGCGCCAGGATATCGGGGGCATCCACCATTATGTATCCTCACCGCGGGAAAGCGTGATCATGTTGAGCAGGGCGACCCGCGCCTTGCCCTGATCAATGGCTTGGGCGGCCAGCTCAGCGCCCTGGCGCAGATCATCAGCCTTGCCAGCCAGCATCAGGGCTGCGGCGGCATTGAGAACGGCGATATCACGAAAGGCTCCCTTTTCACCGTCGAGCAGGCGCAGAATCGCAGCGGCATTATGGGCTGGGTCACCGCCTTTCAAAGCTGCTTCCTTGACGCGCGGCAAGCCGACATCTTCCGGCAGGATTTCAAATTCACGGATCTCGCCATCAATCAGCTCAACGGCATCGGTGCCGGTGGTGGTGGTGATCTCGTCCATCCCGTCCTGACCGCACACCACCAAAGCCCGTTCACAGCCCAGATCGCGCAAGGCTTCAGCCATTGGCACCAGCCAGCGCTTGTCAAACACGCCCAGCAATTGACGTTTGGCTCCGGCGGGATTGGCCAGCGGGCCAAGAAGATTGAAGATCGTACGAACGCCCAGGCCTTTGCGCGCACTGGCCACATGACGCACGGCAGAATGATGTGCGGGCGCAAACAAAAATCCGACACCGGCCTCACGCACAGAGCGTTCTACGTTTTCTTTGGGGGCATCAAGCGCAACACCAAGTTCGCCCAATACATCGGAAGAGCCCGATTTTGACGAGGCGGCGCGGTTGCCATGTTTGGCGACTTTGACACCGGCACCGGCAGCAATAATCGCCGCAGCGGTGGAGATATTATACGCTCCCTTGCCATCACCGCCTGTGCCGCAGGTATCAACGGCATCATCAGGGGCAGTGATCTTGCTCATTCGTCCGCGCAGAACTCGCGCACCAGCGACGATATCGGACGGTGTCTCGCCAAGGGCGGCTAGGCCCATCAGAAATCCGCCAATAGCGGCATCGGGTGCGTCCCCGTCCATCAATTGATCAAAGGCCCCGGCGATATGGTCCGCATCCGGGCGCTGGCCTTTGGAAAAGGCTTGCAGGCAATGTGAAAGAGCGCTCATCGGGCTATCTTTCCTGTTGAATGTCTTCGGGGTTTGGCACGTGTCTCATGGTCCTGAACAGACGCAATCGACGGGCCAATAGCTGGATCGTTCTCAGATAGAGCTGCGCCATCGACGATCCAGCCAGCGGTATCGAACGCACGGGCAAGCGCGCACAGATATGATCAACGCCGTGGCGCTGTTTTGCACATCATATCGGGGGCTTAAATTCGGCATACCTTCTGGATCATTCTTTCAAACAAGCGAACAGGAAAGTTTTAGGCGGCAGCTCACAGATTGGCAATGTGGAGGGGCAGGGGCGTGGGGATGAGATGCTGGATTCCAAATCAAGTTTGGAATAGCAGTTTGGTAGAAGGTAACATATGTGGTACTTTCTAATGCGCATAACAGGTAAGTTTACGCAGATACAAATAAGGCGGTTATGGCTCTAACAAAACACTTCAAGGACACGATCAAAGCGCGGGCTGAAATCGATCCAGCCTTTAGAAAAGCATTATATCAAGAAGCTTTGGAAGCTTTTCTGGAGGGAGATGCTTTAACGGGCAAGGCCATGTTACGCGATTATGTCAATGCGACTCTCGGCTTTGAAGCCCTTGAAACGCTGACCGGGACGACACGAAAGAGTTTGATGCGGATGCTTAGCCCCAATGGTAATCCGGGATTGAATTCGCTGATGCCGGTATTTCGTGCGCTCAATGAAACGGCTGAACTCAATCCTTCTGTGCGGGTTGAGTGAGTGAATTAACTGGGTCAGGCACAATTTTCTGGAAGGCCAAGCTGGAACGTAAATCCGGGCGAGATTTAAAGCCGAAACCTGTTGGTCGACTCTTGCGGGCTGCAAAGTCGAGAAATTGAGATATACTCACCCCGCCGGATGAAAATTGTGTCGATCCCAATTGTTTTTTAGGAATCAAAATCCCGGCATTTTTGTTTGAAACTGATTCGTCGGTGTCAACGCACCACTCTTTTTTGCGGTAATTTTCCACTTGCTTCGACTAAGTTGTTGAAGTTTGGAAAAACATAGAGGATTTCCGGCGGTGCGTTTCGGTTGAATCTATATTCCCGTTTTTTCCTGTCTTTTATGACGGGAGTTCAAGCGATGAAAATTGAATTCGAAATTAGCGGAAAAATTGAGCACAAAAATCTGGCCCGAATAATAGGTCGGGGAATGGCTGTGATCGTGCGATGGTTTATAGCGTTTTGTCTAGGAGGTTTATCTTTTTAGAGCTCGTTTTGCGAGTTTATGTATGCCGCTCCCACACTATTCCCCCGCCAAACCCGATCCCGTAAGTCGGTGGTGTTTGATCGTCAAACCTTCAGCCTCTTCCGGCGTTTCAAAATAGCGGGAAAACTGGTCAAACTGCGCATCCGAGGCTTCGTATTCGTGGATACCGGATGCGTTTCTGTCACGCAGGCGTTGCTTGCAGGTATCGTCCGGCACATCGAGAAAATGCAGCAGGGCTTTGGCACCGGCGTTTTCAGCGATCTGGCGCATCCAGGTGCGACGTTTTTTGGTGTTGGCGTGAAAATCCAGCGCCACGGATGTACCGGATTTCAAAATCTCTGTGAGATGTGGTCCCAGAAGGCTTTCGATGCGTGCCGTGCGTTCCTGGAAAGTTTCCAGGGAATTGACCTCACCAGGATAAAGCGAGGCAAGCCAATGGTCTTCACTGAGCAGGATCGCCTTTTGTGACAGGGCGACCTGTTTGGCCGCGGTGGACTTGCCCGAGGCGATCTTGCCGCAAAACAGGTAGAGTGTGGGTGAAGGCATGGGTGTTGTCCGGTAATTATCCGGGTTCAGACTATCAGCCCAGGGCGGTCTCGCAAGCCCGCACAGGGCAGCTTTAAAGCGTTGAACTGACCAGCTTGGTTGTCATCGAAAGGAAGTTCTTCAACAATTCGTGACCGTGTTCTGAGGCAATGGATTCAGGATGAAATTGTACACCGTGAATCGGACGGAATTTGTGACAAAGCCCCATTATTTCACCATCTGCGGTCCGGGCGGTAACACGCAAGCTGTCGGGGAAGGTTTCTTCCCTGATTGACAGGCTGTGATATCGCGTGGCCGTAAACTGGCTTGGAAGTCCGGCAAATAAACCTGTTGAATCATGTTCAATCGGGCTGGTTTTGCCATGCATGATCTCTTTGGCTGAGATCACATCGCCGCCAAAGGCCTGGCCCATGGCTTGATGGCCCAGACAGACACCAAGAATTGGCATATCATCGGGGGCTTGCTTGATCAGCTCCAGGCAAATCCCGGCCGTATCAGGAGCACAAGGTCCCGGAGAAAGCACAATGCCTTGCGGTTTGAGAGCAAGGGCCTCTTCTACCGAAATCTCATCATTGCGAACGACTTTGGTTTCAGCCCCCAATTCCATGAAATAATGGACGAGATTGAAGGTAAAACTGTCGTAATTGTCGATAATCAAAAGCATGGGGCTCTCCAAGTCTTACTATCTAAGCTGTGCAAGCAGGAAGGCCAATCCCGATCGCTGTTTTAGCGCCATTTAACGAGTAGTTAACGGCTCGTGCGTGAAGTGGGGACATGAGTGACAAAAACGGCAAATCGATTCGACGCATGCATTCAGCTGTGCCTGTCATGGCCAGTGTCATGGTGTCAGCAGCCTATGTGATCGGGGCCATATTTCTGGTTCTGGAAGATGAAAAATCTGCTGAAGCCCAAATTCTGGCTGTAAACGAAGTTATTGAAATTCCGCAGATCGACGAACATGAGCCACAAAGACGGTCTCTGGGCTATAGCCAACCAGAAACCAGCTTGCCGGACGTGATTCCGTCAGTTCCTGATTTTTCGGCTGACACATTGGCAGAATTGCCAGAGCCAGACATTGTCGATGCGCCTGAAGTTGTTCAACCCGTTTTCGTTCAAAATACATCCGGCTATGAGACCAGTTCGGGGCCTCGCATCGCGATCATCATTGATGATATGGGGCTGAATTATCAAGCCAATTTGCGTATTTTGGCGCTTGAAGCCGAGATGACAATTGCTGTCTTGCCCTATGCGCCCAATGCCACATTGACCGCTGAAATAGCGCAGGCAGGGGGGCTGGATGTATTGGTTCACATGCCAATGGAGCCCATTGGCTTGGCTGATCCGGGCCCGAATGCCTTATTGCTGCAGCTTGATGATAATGATCTTGAAGCCCGTGCTCGCTGGGCGATGGCCCGTGTTCCAGGTGCAATCGGTCTGAATAATCATATGGGCAGCCGGTTTACCCAGGACCCCCATGCCATGCGCGTTGTTCTGTCGTCTCTAGCAGATCAACAGCCCTTGTTTCTGGATTCCTTGACCTCCGCATCAAGTCGCGGTGGAGCAGTCTCCAGAGGATTGGGCCTGACAACATTAGAGCGCGATATCTTTTTGGACCACGAAATTGACCCGGTTTCCATTCGGGCCCGGTTGGCGGAGGCCGAAGCACTGGCACACCGCAGGGGGTGGGCGATCGTCATTGGTCATCCCCATGACGAAACATTGACGGCCTTGGAGCAATGGATCGAAGAAGCGCAAGCGCGCGATATTGATTTTGTCACTTTATCGCGCTTGTCGGCACAGCTTGAAGCGCGCGGAATTGATCAGATTGAGGCTTCGCTGCAAAACTGATCAGAACTGCCCGTTTAGTTTTCCAATGAGTCTTCAGCCGCTTTGAAAAGGGCGGCAGCTTTGTTGACGGTTTCAATCCGCTCGGATTCAGCATCAGAATCAAGCACCACACCGGCCCCAGCCTGTACATGCATTTTGCCATCCTTGATGATGGCTGTGCGCAGGGCAATACAAGTATCCATACCGCCATCAGCACTGAAATAACCCACAGCTCCGGCATATATTCCGCGCCGGTGTGGCTCTAGCTCATCGATGATTTCCATGGCCCGCACTTTGGGAGCTCCGGAGACAGTCCCGGCCGGAAAACCGGCAAACAAGGCCGAAACGGCATCCTCACCATCGGCCAAATCGCCTTCGACATTGGAGACAATGTGCATCACATGACTGTAGCGCTCGACCTGCTCACGCGAAGTGATGCGGACCGATCCCGGTTTTGCAACACGCCCGACATCATTCCTGCCCAAGTCCAGCAACATGAGATGTTCTGAGCGTTCTTTCGGGTCCGCCAGAAGGTCTGCTTCCAAAGCATCGTCTTCTGCGGGCGTTGAGCCTCTGGGGCGGGTTCCGGCAATGGGGCGAAGAGTGACCACGTCATCGCGCAAACGGACCAATATTTCAGGGCTGGAGCCCGCGATGGAAAACCCGTCAAGCTTGAAAAAAAACAAGAAGGGCGACGGGTTGAGACGTCTCAAAGAGCGATAGAGGTGAAAAGGATCGGCGGCATAATCCGCACTGAAACGTTGAGAAGGTACGATCTGGAAGGCATCGCCGGCTTTGATGAAGCTGCGGGCCTTATCGACGGCATCACGATAATCCTGATCAGATTGATTGGACGTGACTGATCCTAGTTCCGTATCCGGTTCCGCGATTTCAGGTAGCCCGCGGGCCAATGTGTCGAGTGTGTTCTGCAGACGCTCAACGGCACCATCATAGGCTTCACGCGCGGTATATTCGCCCGGCCTGACAGGGCAAAAAACCTGAATTTCCTGCTTCAAACTATCAAAAACCACAATGGTTTGTGGGCGTATCAGATAGGATTCCGGCAAATCCAGCGGATCAGGACGGGCATTGGAAGGCAAGTTTTCCAGATACCGCACCATGTCATAACCGACATAGCCAAACAGGCCGGAAGCAATTGATGGTGCGCCTTCAGGAAGCGGGCATCTGGCGTCTTCAATCACTGAGCGAAGCGCTGACATGGGATCGCTATCAATGTCAGTAAACTGTTTTTGAGCAACAGCCATACTACGGGCTTCTTGGGCAGCCCCGTTCTTGCACTGCCAGATCAAATCCGGGTCCAGCCCAATGGCAGAATAGCGACCCCTCCAGGCACCGCCTTCAACAGATTCAAGCAGACAGGCCTCGCGTTGGTTCTTGGACAATTTCAGATAAGCCGCGACGGGGGTAAGCAGATCATCGGCCTTGCAAGCGTGCAGGATGGAGGTTTCGCCGCGATTATAGGCGGCTGAAACATCATCAAAATCCGGCGATATCTGTGTCACTGTTGTTGATCGATATTCTCGCCCAGCGCCAGGGCGCGCAAACGCAGATCAATGTTGGCTTCAGCAACATTGTATTCTTCTTGCAAGGCCAGTTGCGCTGAAATGAGGACGTCGTTTGACATTTCCTGACTGATGACACTTTGGGCATTATCCATTTCGCCCAACCCGGCCAGTTCCAGATTTCCCGGAATGATTTCATCGACGACCAGAATGACATGTTGAGTGCCATCGCTTTGTGGAACTTGGGCAAATTCTCCCACCGACTGGCGGAAAGCCTGGGAGACAACATTGCGGTTGAAGGGACCGGCTGTGTCAGAGCGTTTCAGGGTCGCCGTTTCAACCCGGCTCCCTGTCATCAGGGAGACAAGCTCCATGTCTTCACCGGCTTGTAACTGAGCGAGTGCCTCATCCATACGGGCACTGAGCTGGATATTGACCTGAATGTCTCGCCACTGAACTTCCGCCACATCACGAACTTCATCGAGACGACGAGGGCGGGATGGAATGACCTCATCAACACGGACGGTGAAAAAGTCAGTCTCATTATATTGATCAACATCAACTTCAAATCCGGTGATCTGATCGAAGGCAGCAACGAGAATGTCAGGCCCCAGGCTCTGATAGCGAGCAAAATCTATCACACCAGATTGGTCGCGGGCGAACTGATCAAGCGGGGCATAAATCTCAACGGGCACACCGCTATCACGCGCGGCTTCTTCCATGGTTGCTCCGTCGCCGCGCAAAGTCTCAAAATTCGACATGGCTTCATACATATTATCTTGAGCCACAGCGCGGCCATTTTGCTCGCGAAGATCCGGTAGCAACTCCTCAAAGCTTGGCGTATTGGCATCTGTCGCAGCCGTGATCAGGACAGCATACCAACCAAAATCCCCCTCAATGGCCAGCGATGTTCCATTGGCCATGCTGAAAACAGTATCAGCCAGTGTGGTGTCGGGAATTTGATAAGCTTGCACATCGTTTTGCGGCAGCGGGGCAGACAAGCCAAGGTCCGCGGCAATAGCCGCACCTGATTCACCAGCTGCAAGGCGTTCTGTTGCCGCTTGAGCTGTCGCTTCATCGCCTGCATAGAGCTGGACAAGGCTGCGATAGGCGGGTGTACCAATCGCGCCTGTGTCTAATTGATAGTCGTAGGTTTCGCGCAAAATGTTTTCATCTATTTCCACATCCTGGAGGAAGTCATCCAGTTGGAAGCGAACCAAGGTGATGGCCCGGTACTCGGGGGCCGTGAAAACAGGCAAGCCATTGGAATCCGTTGCATTGGGGGTGTTGTCGATCAATTCCTGAAGCATCTCGTCAGTGGGGTCATCGATGCTGTCGGCAGTAGATGGATCGAGAATCAAGGCGCGCATCCGCCGCTGTTCCTGCATCACAAGATAACGGGTTTCCGCTAAAACTTCGGGGCCTGTCACACCAGAGGCGAGGGTGTTGATTATCTGGCCATAGACAAGGCTATCAGTCAGACTGTCCTGAAATTGGGCTTCAGTGGTCCGGTTCTGGGCCAATGTCTGTTGCATGGCGTCATAATCATATTGGCCGGTGGCCATATTCTGGAACGCCTCATAATTGGAAATTTCCTCAAACAGGCTATCTCCAGAAACGACCAGGCCCATTTCTCCTGCCTTGGCCAGAAAGGTCGATTGTGTGATCAGGTTTTGTAGAACCCTGTCGCCCAAACCTTGCTGACGCGCCCGTTCTTGGGTGAAGGAGGAATCCTGCAGCTGGATGTTCTGGATTTCTCGCTCATAGGCCAAAGACAGCTCGCGGGCACTGACTTGCTCTTTGCCAATCACCACAACAGCGGTGCCGCTACCAGTGAAAATGCCCCCGACGCCGAAGACGGCAAAGCTCAGAATAATCAATCCTATCAGGACGATTGCATAGGGAGACTTAGCGAAAGAACGGATATTGGCCAGCATGGTGATATAACGCCTTTGAAATGAACCGGCGGAAAGTAGCGTTGCATATATGCTGCGGCAAGCGTCAGGGGCTGTCGAAACGGATATTTGGGTGTGTGTGGCTGCAGTGGATTGCCCAAACGACCGGCTCGCACTAATTCTTTCGGTTCAAATTCGAGCGTGCTGATCCATGCAGGCCGACTATGGGGGAAGTGTTTATGTCACGAAGAATGTTGATTGCCGGAAATTGGAAGATGAACGGCATCGGGACAAGTCTGGGTTTCTTTGATGACTTGTTTTCGTATCTCGATGAGCGCTGCGGTGTTGATATTCTTGTGTGTCCACCAGCTACGATGCTGTCGGCATCCAGTGCGGCCTGTCGCGGCGTCAGTGAAACCCTGGTTTCCACCGGGGGACAGGATTGTCACTGGGAGGACTGCGGGGCGCATACCGGTGATCTGTCGGCCCAGATGTTGTTTGATGCGGGAGCAGATTACGTGATTGTGGGTCACTCCGAGCGACGAGTGAATCATGGCGAGACCAGCAAAATGGTACAGGCCAAAGCCGAAGCAGCGATAAAGGTCGGGCTGACACCCATCATTTGTGTCGGGGAGTCACAAGAAGAACGCGCGTCCGGTCAAGCCGAACATGTCGTTGCTGAACAGGTTAAGGCCTCTCTTCCTGCCGCTGAAGCAGGAAAAATCGTGATTGCTTATGAGCCAGTCTGGGCCATTGGAACGGGGTTGGTTGCATCCCTTGATGATATCGCCAGCATGCACGGTCATATTCGATCACTTCTGCCGGATGGCGAGCAGACAAAAATTTTATACGGTGGATCGGTTAAGCCGGATAACGCTCAAAAAATCTTTGAATTACAAGATGTTGATGGCGCGCTTGTGGGGGGTGCCAGTTTGCAGGCTTCCAGCTTTGCCGGGATCATCTCTGCAGCAATTTAATCGTGGTAAAGACAATTAAACCAAGAAAAGTAAGCGCTTCGAAACGAATTTGAGCCATTACTGGTCTCAGATTTTTGTAAAGGGTTGGATCAGGAGCGTCTAATACATGTCCGAGACAGATTATTCCCGGGCCACGGTTCTGTTGTTTGACCCTATCCACGTCAATCAACGGACTACACGGTACACACTGTTCGAACTTGGTTTTCGCCAGATCGAATGCGTGTCGAATTTGGCCGAATTCAAGACGGCGCTTGCTGACACATCTCCTACGCTCGTTGTTGCTGAAAGTGGCGCAACAGATGCGGATGTTTTTAAAATTGTTCGTGCTGTCAGACGAAGTGAGCTGGGGTCAAACCCATTTGTGCTTTTCCTTCTGACGACATGGAGCCGGGATCATAACCATATTCGCAAAGCCATTGAATGTGGATCCGATGATGTGATCGTGCGCCCGTTTTCAACCATGTTTGTGGAAGATCGGGTGAAAACACTGGTGAGTAATCGCAAGGAATTTGTTGTCACCAGCGAATATGTCGGGCCGGATCGTCGTAAAGATAAAAGCCGGGAAACAGATGCACCCTCGGTGGCTGTTCCGAACGTTTTGAAGGCGACGGTGGAAGGCGATACTGCAGCCCTTTCAGATGCGGCCAATTGGATCAAGGAAGCCAATGAAACGATCGTAGCTGAACGCTTGAGGCGTATGGCCATGCGTATTGTCGTTTCCATAGAGCTTCAACTGGCCAATGAAGATGAGAACAAGGCTGGAGTGAAACTCGACTTGGACGATATTGGTCGGACGTCAAGAGAGCTCAAAGTTCAATTGATCAAGGCCAAAAGACCAGAAGCTGTGGAAGTCGCTGAGGCCTTGTTGGAACAAGTTGAATCCTTGGGAACAGAGGGCGGCATCACAGACAAGGGATTGCGCCTGACCAAAGAACTCGCGATGGCGACTTATGCAGCTTACGCCAATGGTGATTCCCTTGAGCGATCCAAAGATGAAATCGGACGGACCGTCACGAATTTAAAGAAACGGATCAATACGCGCTCAGCAACGACAGCCCGAAAAAAGGCTGAACTCGAAAAAGCCGCAGCAAAAGCTGAGACTGATGGTGAAAAAACCGCAGATGACGCTGGCCATGTCGGTGATGCTGGTATAAAACGCGCCGCCATATAAGGGGTTTTTCCCCAAGACACGGCGATATCTATGCAAAACGTACTTTTGATCATCCAAATTCTGATCGCACTCGGCCTGACAGTTGTCATTTTACTTCAACGCTCCGAAGGGGGCGCGCTGGGTATGAGTGGCGGCGGCGGAGGCGGCGGTATGATGAGTGGCCGAGGTGTCGCTGATGTGCTGACGCGGACAACCATGGTGTTGGGTGCGCTTTTCGTCATTAATTGCATTGCTTTAGCTGTGGTGTCAGGTGTTGATTCAAGTGGTCGCAGTGTCTTTGACCGCCAGGTTGAAGAAGCGCCTATATCCATCCTCGATGAAATCGAGGAAGATGTGCCTCAAGTGCCGACAGACGGCTAAAACTTCATTTCGCCTCTATCGGCGCGTACGAATCTCGGATAATCAGACGGCCCATGCCGCGATATATTTTCATTACCGGCGGCGTGGTCTCCTCATTGGGAAAAGGCCTCGCTTCAGCCGCTCTAGGTGCATTGCTTCAGGCTCGAGGTTATCGGGTTAGGCTTCGCAAACTCGACCCCTATCTGAATGTTGATCCGGGAACCATGTCTCCTTACCAGCATGGCGAATGCTATGTGACGGACGATGGTGCCGAGACTGATCTCGATCTGGGCCATTATGAACGCTTTACCGGTGTTCCCGCTCATCAGTCGGATAATATCACCACGGGCCGGATTTATTCGCGCATTATTGAACGCGAACGCCGCGGAGATTATCTGGGTGCAACGGTACAGGTCATTCCGCACGTCACAGACATGATCAAGCAATTTGTCCTGTCTGATGCCGGAGATGTGGACTTTGTCCTGTGTGAAATCGGCGGCACGGTCGGTGATATTGAGGGCTTGCCGTTTTTTGAAGCCATTCGTCAGCTCGGTCAGGAATTGGGCAAGGAAAAGGCCGTCTTTATCCATGTCACCTTGATGCCATTCATCAAAGTGGCCGGTGAGATGAAAACCAAACCGACCCAGCACTCGGTCAAGGAATTGCGCTCGATTGGTATCCAGCCGGACATTTTGCTGTGCCGCTGTGAAATTCCGATCCAGATGTCGGACAAACGCAAGATTGCCCAATTCTGTAATGTCAATGAAAGCGCCGTTATTGAGGGCATGGATGCACCCTCCCTGTATGACGTGCCGCTGACCTATCACGACCAGGGCCTGGATAATGAAGTGCTCAAATGCTTTGGCATTGACGATGCACCCGAGCCAGACCTGACACGTTGGCTGGATATATCCAAAACCATTTCTGAGCCTGATGGTGAAGTGACTATCGGCGTGGTCGGCAAATATGTCGGTTTGCTGGATGCCTATAAATCCCTGATTGAGGCCCTGGCTCATGGCGGAATTGCCAATGGGGTCAAGGTGAAGCTGAAATGGCTCGACAGTGAGCAGTTTGAAAATGATGGCCCAATCGTGCCGTTAGAAGACGTTCATGGCGTTTTGGTTCCAGGTGGGTTTGGTGAGCGCGGCGCTGAAGGCAAGATCGCTGCCGCCAGATTTGCGCGTGAGAAAAAGGTTCCATATTTCGGAATTTGTTACGGCATGCAGATGGCTGTGGTTGAAGCAGCGCGAAACCTGGCGAATATACCGGATGCTGTTTCATCCGAATTTGGTGACAAGGGCGAACCGGTTGTCGGCCTGCTGACCGAATGGACACAAGGCAATCAAGTTCAGACCCGCTCTGAAGGCGGTGATATGGGCGGAACCATGCGCCTGGGCGCTTTCCCGGCTGTTTTGGGCGAAGGGTCAAAAGTGCGCGAAATTTATGGCGCGTCCAATATTGAAGAGCGCCATCGCCACCGTTATGAGGTCAATGTCGCCTATAAAGACAAGCTGGAAGCAGCCGGTTTGAAGTTTTCCGGCCTGTCCCCGGATGGCATTTTGCCAGAGATCGTCGAGATTGAGGATCACCCCTGGTATGTTGGCGTGCAATTTCATCCCGAGTTGAAATCTCGCCCGTTTGATCCTCATCCCTTGTTTGCCAGCTTCATTGCAGCGGCGGTCGAGAAGAGCCGTTTGGTCTAGTTTAAGCGTCGGATAATTGCCGAATGATATCAGTCGCAGCCATCACATCCTCACGTGTGCAATCAAACTGGCCGACTTGAAAGCGGATGACAAACTGGCCCTCATGGCTCGTTTGGGTCAGATAAGTTCGACCATCTCTATTGATCCGTTCCAGCAGGTCTTGCGTCCTCTGATCATCTTTCAGGCGGAAGGTGAACAGGCTGAAGTGACAGGATGTGGTGATAATAAATCCGGGCAGGGCGGCTATGGCGTGTTCTGCTTCCTTTGCCCATTTGATGTGATTGCGGATACGGGTTCGTAGCCCCTCCAACCCGTAGGACCGGATCAAGAACCAGAGCTTGAGGGCGCGAAACTTGCGCCCCAGCGGTACAGTCCACTCATTATAATTGAGGATGTCGTCCTCACCCAAGGTTTCCAGATAGGTCGGGCGCAAACCGAGCGAACGGATTTGCGGGGCCGGATCGCGCAGGAACTGGATTGAGCAGTCAAATTGTGCGCCCAGCCATTTATGCGGGTTGAAAACGATGGAATCGGCCTCTTCCACGCCCAGCCAAACATCACGCAATTCCGGGCAGATCATCGCCGAGCCCGCCCAGGCCGCATCAACATGGGTGTAGAGGTTTTCTGCCTTGGCAATATCGATGATTTCGGAAAGGTTGTCTGATGCGCCAATTGAGGTACCGCCGATACACATAATGATCCCGGCGGGCAGATATCCTGCTGCGCGGTCTTCTGTGATCGCCTTGCGTAAAGCGCTCGGGCACATGGCATAGCTGTCATCGGTGTCGATCTTGACCAGATTGTCCTGACCAATCCCGGTCACCCATACCGCCTTGTCGATCGATGAATGGGTCTGGGCCGAAGCATAAATACGGACAGGCTTTTCAGAGGCCACACCGCTGGTTATGCCGCGCCAGTCCAGCGCACGCTCCCGCATGGTCAAGATCGCCGCCAGAGTAGCCGTTGAGGCCGTGTCATGGATGGTGCCGGAAAAGCCATCTGACAGCCCCAGCGCCTGCCGCATCCAGTCGACCATACGGGTTTCCATCTCGGTGGCCGCAGGGGAGGTCTGCCATAACATGCATTGGGCCGCCATGGTTGCGGTGATCTGCTCGGCCAGCATGGAGGGCGGACTGGCATTGGCCGGAAAATAGGCAAAGAAGCGAGGATGTTGCCAATGTGTCATGCCATCGGGAACGATCCGTTGGAAATCGTCGAAAATGGCGTCCATCGATTCGGCGTTTTCAGGCGGAGTTTCAGCAAGCTGCTTCAGGATATCACCGGGCTTTGTCTGGGCCCGGACTGGGCGGTTTCGCAGGGTCGAGAGATACTCGACCGACCAATCGGCTATTTTCTTGGCCCACTCACCATATTCATTCAATTTCATCGCCCGAATCCCCTGACTTGGATCAAGCATATCGGTTTGTCTGGAAAAATCAGACGCGGGATGCATCCAAACATGATCCCCCATGCATCATGTTTGATGAGCGCTATATTGGGCGCAATTGAAACTTGCGATGGAGATCAGGATATGCGGAAGATGATTTTGACGGCTGTCGGTTGTGCGGCTGTTCTGGCCGGATCGGCTTTGGCCCTGGATAATCAAAGCTTTGACCTGGAAAACTTCAACAGTATTGATGCCGGAGGCGGGTTCAGTCTGGTGGTCAGTGTCGGCGAGGAACAATCCGTTCGCTTTGAAGGCGATGGTGCTGATTTTGATGAGATGGAAATTGAAGTTCGCGGGTCAGAGTTACGTCTGGATCAAGATCGCGGTTTGTTTTCAAGGCAGAACCATCTGGACGTGACCGTTTATGTCACAATGCCAGCACTCGAATCACTGGACTTCAGTCGAGGTATAGAAGCGGACGTTTCAGGCTTGAATAGCGCCCATCTGGATCTCGATGTCAGCACAGGCGCTGAAGTTGATCTGTCCGGACAATGTCAAAACATGTCACTGGATATGTCCACAGGGGCTATTTTGGATGCGCGTGAGTTGGTCTGTTCTGAAGTAGATGCTGATGCCTCAACCGGAGCAGAAGCCCGTATTCACGCCAGTGAAGGAATTGATGCTTCTGCCAGTATGGGCGCGATGATCAGGGTTTATGGATCGCCTGCCCAGACACATGTCAGCAGCTCAATGGGCGGATCTGTGCGGATTGACAGGACAGGCTGATTTCACGGAAATTGAAAGTGTAATCAGGCGGCACCGGTGATCTTTGCGGCTTAGAGATAGAGTCATTTCCAGACTTGAGGCCGTACGGTCCCCGGTGTCGCCCGGACTCACACTATAACACAAACTTCAGTTAAGGTCACACAACACGGAGAGCCATGCTTGCGCGTTGTCTATGGGGCGTGTATACGGCGCGGCTCAATAGACAGTTTGATCTGTCTCTTTAAGATTTGCAGCATTGTGGAGTGGGCTAATGGCCGTCCCTAAAAGTAAGATTTCAAACAGCCGCCGTGGCATGCGTCGCAGCCATGACGCCCTGTCTGCTCCGGCATATGTCGAAGACAAGGATTCAGGCGAACTGCGCCGTCCGCATCACATTGACCTGAAATCAGGTATGTATCGCGGTCGCCAGATTCTGGACCCGAAGGACGACTGAGTCCGGTTGGCTGTGTATAACTCAGCCCGACATTTCAGGAATTTGCACAAGCGCGCTCTGGAGAACCGGGGCGCGTTTGTTCTATTTGGCATTATCGACTGCCGGATATGACAAAACACAGGCTTGCGCTTGCCTCCGGCTCTTGTATGCAGAGCCGATATTTCAACCTCAATTGAGAGACGTCTTCCATGACCGCCATTATCGACATTACAGCCCGTGAAATCCTCGACAGCCGCGGCAATCCCACAGTTGAAGTGGATGTGGCTCTGGAAGACGGCAGCTTTGGCAGGGCCGCTGTGCCTTCTGGTGCGTCTACTGGCGCTCATGAAGCCGTAGAGCTGCGCGATGGTGACGAACGTTATGGCGGTAAGGGCGTGCAAAAAGCGGTCTCTATTGTCGAAGGCGAAATTTTTGAGACCCTGGCCGGGTTTGATGCTGAAGATCAGCGATTGATTGATGAAACTCTGATCACGCTGGATGGTACAGCCAATAAGGCCCGTCTGGGTGCGAATTCAATGCTGGGCGTATCAATGGCCATTTCCAAGGCAGCCGCTGATGCCCAAGGCCTGCCGCTCTATCGTTATGTCGGCGGTCTCAATGCGCGTGTTTTGCCAACACCGATGATGAATATCATCAATGGCGGCATGCATGCCGATAATCCGATTGATTTTCAGGAATTCATGATCATGCCGGTTGGTATGCCGACTTTCTCGGAAAGCCTGCGGTGCGGCGCTGAAATTTTTCACGCCTTGAAAGCGCGTCTGAAAAAAGACGGACTTAACACTAATGTCGGTGATGAGGGCGGGTTTGCTCCTAATATCGCTACAGCCGAACAAGCGCTTGATGTGGTGATGTCCGCGATTGAAGCGGCGGGCTATATCCCCGGTGAGCAAGTCGCCCTGGCGCTGGATGTCGCCTCGACCGAGTTCTTCAAGGATGGCCGTTATGTGCTGGAAGGCTCTGGAGAAAGCCATGACAGTGAAGGCTTTGCCCAATATCTGGCTGAACTGGCCGGGAAATACCCCATTGTCTCGATTGAAGACGGCATGGCGGAAGATGACTGGGCAGGCTGGAAGTCCCTGACCGATAAACTGGATGGCAAGTGTCAGCTGGTCGGTGATGATTTGTTTGTCACCAATCCGGAACGTCTGGCCCACGGTATCGAAATCGGTGCTGCCAACGCCATTCTGGTCAAGGTCAATCAGATCGGAACCCTGTCTGAAACTCTGGATGCGGTCGATATGGCGCTGCGATCCGGCTATGGCGCTGTGATGTCACACCGCTCCGGCGAAACTGAAGACGCCACCATTGCTGATTTGGCCGTGGCCACCAATTGCGGACAGATCAAGACCGGCTCCCTGGCGCGATCAGACCGGACTGCCAAATACAATCAATTGCTCCGTATCGAGGCTGAGCTGGGTGAAGTTGGCATTTACGCCGGTTCCACTGGTCTGGCCTGCTGAGGGCGCGGTAACGCTTCCTTCAACATAAGTCTTTCTAATACCCACATAGACAGGTCGTTAAGGCCGTAAGCGTGGGTGTTGGCAAGGTGGACGGATTCAAGCGGATCATTCCCAGTTTTTTTCTCGCAATGACGATTGCCTATTTTGGCTATCATGCATTGACGGGTGAGCAGGGCGTTCTCAACTGGATTGTGGTTGAAAACGATATATCAGCCATTGAAATCGAACTAGCTGAAGCCCGTGCCGAGCGGGAAGCGCTTGAAGTTACGGCGGCCCGCCTGCGTTCTGACAGCCTTGATATCGATTATGTCGAAGAGCGTGCCCGGGCGATTCTCAACGTCGCGCACCCGCGTGATTTTGTCGTTGATATCGAGCCAGATTCGCGCCGCTGATCACTTTTTTCTGAAACAACATTCGTTTTGGTTTCATTCAGAAGATCATGAATTTCCCGGACAATCCTGATTTCGTTTCAAACGAAACCATTTGATTCGTTTAACGTTTACTGCCTCAGAGCTTGCAGATCATTGCGTGCATCTGTTATGGGGCACACACCAGTTACAGGGATGCGGCGCGAAAGCTTCGTATGCGAAATATGGCCGCCAAGACATCAGCCAAATCCAGAACGCCGAAAAAAGCCGGGAAAGCCCAGCTGCTTCAATATTATCGCGACATGATGATGATGCGCCGCTTTGAAGAAAAAGCCGGCCAGCTATACGGCATGGGCTTGATTGCCGGTTTTTGCCACCTTTATATCGGCCAAGAAGCCGTGGTGGCAGGCGTTCAGGCCTCGCTTGAAGAAGGTGATCAGGTGATCACCGGCTATCGTGACCACGCCCATATGCTGGCTTGCGGTATGGAAGCCAAAGGCGTGATGGCCGAGCTGACCGGTCGTGAAGGCGGCTATTCGCGCGGCAAGGGCGGCTCCATGCACATGTTCAGCCGAGAGAAAAACTTTTATGGCGGTCATGGCATTGTTGGCGCGCAGGTCGCGCTTGGCACAGGGCTCGCCTTTGCAGATCGATATAAGGACAACAAGAAGATCGCGGTCGCCTATTTCGGAGATGGTGCAGCCAATCAGGGACAGGTCTATGAGAGCTTCAACATGGCCAAGCTCTGGGATTTACCAATCCTCTATGTGATAGAAAACAATCAATATGCCATGGGCACCGCCATTGCCCGCGCCTCATCGGAAACAGCCCTGCACAAGCGCGGCATTTCCTTTGGCATTCCCGGCGTTGAAGTTGACGGCATGGATGTTGAAGCGGTGAGGGCAGCCGCCACCAAGGCGGCCAAACATGCGCGTGATGGCAAGGGTCCGTTTATTCTTGAAATGAAGACCTATCGCTATCGCGGACATTCCATGTCCGATCCGGCCAAATACCGGACGCGCGAAGAAGTTGATGAGGTCCGCAGCCATCATGACCCGATTGATCTGATCAAGGCGCGTCTGATTGAGGGCGGCCACGCATCAGAAGATGAGCTGAAAGCCATCGACAAGGAGATCAAGGCTCACGTCAATGAGGCGGCGGAATTTGCCAAAACCTCACCGGAACCAGACCCGTCCGAACTTTGGACCGATGTATTGGTGGAGGCCACCCAATGACCCCGCAAGTGAAGCATTTTCTCGATCACTGGCATGAGGCCGTGCGCCAACGCGACGGGCAGAAGCTGGATGCAATCATTGCCGAGGGCTGCGAGCTGCATTCACCGGTGGTGTGGAAGCCGTCTTCGGACAAGCGCTATTTGCTGCACATCTTGTCCGGTGTGATCAATCTGGTTGAGGGTTTTGATTATCGCCAGCAATGGGTTGATGGCAATGAGATCATTCTGGAATTTACCGGCACGGTAGACGGCAAGGGCCTCGTCGGGATTGACAAGATCACCCTCAATGATGAGGGCAAGATGATCCGGATCGAGGTTTTGATCCGCCCGCTCAATACGCTGATCGAATTTGCTACCCGCATGTGTGATCACGCTTTGCGTTATTCGCCTGAAGCAGCCAATGAGTGAGCATGATGCTTTTCGACCTTTCTAATCCGCTGTTCTCGATAATTGGAATCATATCGATCATCATTGGCATTATTGGGTTTGTTATTTGTAGTTTCGTTGTTGCAGCAATTCGATTCGAAAACTTCCTCATTAAGTTGGGAGGCGGTTGGTTCGATCCAGAAGTTGAATTTCGCTTCCAGCGCCGACAATTTGTCTGGAGCCTGAGGTTATTACTTTCTTTCATTATGATTGTACTGGGATTTGCCGCGAAATCCTTCTCATCTGGTTCAGGAGCCAGTTAAAATATGTCGATTGAAATTCTGATGCCCGCCCTGTCGCCCACCATGGAAGAGGGCACGCTCGCCAAATGGCTGATCAAGGAAGGTGACACCGTTGAAAGCGGCGATGTCATCGCCGAGATCGAAACCGATAAAGCCACGATGGAAGTCGAGGCGGTGGAAGAGGGCATTGTCGCCAAGCTGCTGGTTGATGAGGGCACAGAAAATGTCGCCGTCAATTCCGTCATCGCACTTCTCGCCGAGGACGGTGAAGATGCAAGTGCGGTGGAGGTAAGTTCCAAGCCGTCCTTCGAGACGCCACCGGCTGCGCCGATCGCTCCTCAGGATGAGGTAGTCAATAATCAGCCTCATGCTGAGGTGCCGCTGCAAGCGGCCTCGAAGCACGAGAAAACCGACCCAGCCATCCCCGAAGGCACAAATATGACATCCACCACGGTGCGCGATGCACTGCGCGATGCGATGGCCGAAGAAATGCGCCGTGACGACACCGTGTTTGTCATGGGTGAGGAAGTCGCCGAATATCAGGGCGCGTATAAAGTCACCCGTGAGCTGTTGCAGGAATTTGGCCCCAAGCGCGTCGTCGACACGCCGATAACCGAGCACGGCTTTGCCGGGCTGGGTGTGGGTGCCGCCTTTAATGGGCTAAAGCCGATTGTCGAATTTATGACGTTCAATTTTGCCATGCAGGCGATTGATCACATTATTAATTCTGCGGCCAAGACCTTGTACATGTCGGGCGGGCAGATGGGGTGTTCCATCGTCTTTCGTGGTCCCAATGGGGCCGCCAGCCGGGTTGGAGCCCAGCACAGCCATGATTATGCGTCCTGGTATGCCAATGTTCCCGGACTGAAAGTCATTGCGCCCTATGATGCCGCCGATGCCAAGGGCTTGTTGAAAGCCGCGATCCGCGATCCCAACCCGGTCGTCTTCCTCGAGCATGAACTGATCTATGGCGAAAGCTTTGATGTGCCCGACATGGATGATTTCATCCTGCCGATTGGCAAGGCCAAAGTCCGCCGCGAGGGCACTGACGTTACCATCACCGCGCATTCACGCATGGTCGGTTTTGCCCTGAAAGCCGCCGATATTCTGGCCGGTGAGGGCATATCCGCTGAAGTGATTGATCTGCGCACCATTCGCCCGCTGGATACAGAAACCATTGTTGAAAGCGTCAAGAAAACCAATCGCATTGTCTGCGCCGAAGAAGGCTGGGGCCGCTGCGGTGTGGGTGCTGAAGTCGCCGCGGTGGTGACTCAAGACGCCTTTGATTATCTCGATGCCCCACCGGCGCGTGTGTTCCAGAAAGATGTGCCGCTGCCCTATGCCGGCAATCTGGAAGCCCTGTCCCTTCCGGGCGTCGATGACATCGTGCAGGCGGTGAAAACTGTCTGCTATACGGAGTAGGTGAGATGAGCGAATTTCTTAAAAGAGTAATAGACGATTCTCCGAAAGGTCTTATTGAATCTCTTGAATTTATTGCTACTCAGATTCTCAAAATTGAAAATAAGGATTTTTCGAAGAAGGAATTATCACAAATCCATGCATTTTTGATCGATATTTTACAAAAAAACAATGTAGTTCTGGAAAATACTTATAATATTGATAGTGAGGATTTGGCATCTTTAGAACGTGATGACGCTGGACGGGGTCATTTGCTGTCAACTATATTTATTATATGCTTACGAATACTTGGAAATATTGATAAGTTGTACATCAAAGAAGCTCAGTCAGGTATTCAGGAAATGGGCGATTATTACCAAGATCGTCAAAGGTCAAAAATTGAATCTGAAGGCCTGTCTGGGATTGCGGTTCTTACGAAAGAAGAAAAAGAATTCATTCACCAAAAACTGAATTCTATAAGAGAACAAATAGAAAATAGCGATCTTGATGATGCTAAAAGAAATGAGCTCTTAAAACGGATTTCGGAATTAGCCCGAGATGTTGACCTAGCAGGAACGCCGACTTCTAGGTTTTTAGATTCCATAGTTACTTTTACTATTGCTATTCGTAAGGGGCATGAAAATTTAAAGCCTCTTTTAGGTGATTTAAAAGATGCTTGTCGAACGGTCCTAAATTCAAGGGCTAAGAATGAAGGTCTTTCGCTATCAAAAGGCGAAGATTTATTCCAGCTCCCTAATCCTGAAACCAAAACAAAATGACTCAATCTCCTCCCAAAAAATGGCGTAAAGGCGGGTGCCATTGCGGCACGGTTCGCTTTGAAGCGCATGTCCCCGATCAGGTTGTCGCCCTGTCGTGCAATTGTTCGATTTGTTCCATGGTCGGATTCATCCATGTGTTTGTGACAAAGGATGAATTTCGTCTGACCCAAGGCGAGGACAGTTTGAGTGAATACACCTTCAATACCGGCGTGGCCAAGCACTGGTTTTGCTCCAAATGCGGGGTGAAGAGCTATTATCTCCCGCGCTCGCACCCCGACGGGTATTCGATCAATCTGCGTTGTTTTGATGAAGATGCCGGTATTAGCGGGCGCATTGTTGATTTCGACGGCGCTCATTGGGAAGACAATGTCGACACCATTGCCGGTAACAAAGGCGAGGCCAGCTGATGAGTATTCAAGATTTTGACAGTCATAATCTGCCCGGCGGTATGTCGTTGGAAATCACCCACCGGGTTGAGCGCGAGAGCGAAACCAATGGCTCGGGCGAGACAAATAGCTATAGCTTTCTTGATTATGTGTTCGAGTTTGATAATGGCCGCCTGATCGCCGCGCGCACCTATCTGGACACATTTGCCGGACATACCGAAATTGGCCTGTGTGGCTGCTGGCAAGAGGGCAATGATGATAATCTGCTCGGTGAGGACAGTGCCGATTGGCCGGAGCTTCGCAGCTCTCTGATCGCGCTGAAGGCGCTGGGCTTTGCCCACATCCTCATCCCCGGTGAGGAAGAATATATCGTGTGTGATCTGGAAGATTTGAAGATCAGCCAGGACGATATTGATGCCTGGGCGGCTGAAGCCACCGCGATGTCCAAGACGAATATGGAACAGGAATAGACCATGCCGATTGAAATCCTGATGCCCGCCCTTTCGCCCACCATGGAAGAGGGCAATCTTGCCAAATGGCATGTCAAAGAAGGCGATAGCGTTGAAAGCGGTGATGTCATCGCCGAGATTGAAACCGATAAAGCGACGATGGAAATTGAATCCATTGATGAAGGCGTGATCGGCAAAATCCTGGTCGAAGAGGGCACGGAAGGCGTCAAGGTCAATGCCTTGATTGCGGTCTTGCTGGAAGAGGGCGAAACGGCTTCCGCGCTTGAGAGCGTAGGCGCTGCTGCTTCTGTTACTTCAACACCGTCCTTCGAGACGCCCCCGGCTACGCCGGTCGCTCCTCAGGATGAGGTCGTAAATAACCAACCTCATGCTGAGGTGTCGCCGCAGGCGGCCTCGAAGGACGCGCAAAACCGCATCAAAGCCTCCCCCCTGGCCAAGCGGATTGCAGGCGATAAAGGCCTTGATCTGGCCGCGATCATGGGCACCGGCCCCTATGGACGGATCGTTAAGCGCGATGTGATCGGTTTGAGCTCCACACACGCCATTCAAGCCCCAGTTTCAGCGCCTGTTGATCATGATAATCCATTGGCCGGATTTGGCATTGCAGGCGATCGCTATGATGTGGTCAAGGCCGATGCGATCACCAAAATTTCCGCCAAGCGATTGACGGAAAGCTTCCGCGATATCCCGCATTTCCCGCTTTCCGTGGATTGCCGGATTGACCGCCTGCTGGAATTTCGTGGCCGGTTGAATGCCGCCGTGCCTGACGGCGTGAAAGTCTCGGTCAATGACATTTTGATCAAGGCCTGCGGCGTGGCGCTCAAACGCGTGCCAAAAGCCAATGCCTCTTGGATTGAAGATGGTCGCATCGCCCTTCACAAACACGCCGATGTGTCGATGGCGGTGGCGATTGAAGGCGGTTTGATCACACCGATCATTGCGGACGCTGATCTGAAAGGTCTGGCGGACATCTCGATTGAAACCAAGGATCTGGCCGTTCGTGCCAAACAGCGCAAATTAAAGCCTGAAGAATTCCAAGGCGGCACATTCTCCTTGTCCAATCTGGGCATGATGGGGATCAAAAACTTTGCCTCCATCATCAATCCTCCTCAAGGCATGATCATGTCGGTTGGCGCAGGCGAACAGCGCCCGGTCGTCACCAATGGTCAACTGGCTGTGGCCACTGTGATGAGCGTGACTTTGACCTGTGATCACCGCGTGGTCGATGGGGCCACCGGCGCACAATGGTTGGCCGCCTTCAAGGGCTTTGTTGAAGACCCGGCGACGATGTTGATGTGATCCATGCCCCACACTTCCCAGCTTGAAGAAATTCGTCATACTGATCTGGTCTTTCCCCAGCAGACAAATCATCAGGGCTCGTATTTTGGCGGTGCGGCACTGGCCGAGATGGACAAGCTGGCTTTCCTGATTGCGGCACGCCATGCGAGGCGGCCCTTTGTGACGGCGTCCTGTGACAAAATTGATTTTCACAATCCGGCCTATGTCGGCAATCTGATCGAGTTGACCGGGCAGGTACGCATGGTTGGTCGTCATTCTATGGTGGTGGATGTTGAACTGGCCGCAGAAGATATGCGCACTGGCGAGCGGCGTATTTGTACCCGCGGGGCTTTCACCATGGTCGCTGCGGATCGCAAGAGTAATCCTGAGCGTTTACCGCCATCGCCCGATGCAAAACCTGACTTTGCCCCGTCTGAGCCCGGTTTTGCGCGCACTTTGCAGCTGGTTTTTCCCGGCGACACCAATCATCTGGGCCAATTATTTGGCGGTAATGCGATGTCCTTGATGGGCAAGGCCGCCTATATCGCCGCCTCGCGCCATACCCGCAGCGATGTCGGCATGGCAGCGTCAGACCAGATTGATTTCATTGCCCCGACACTGGAAGGCGAAATGCTGGATGTATCTGCTCATGTGGTTTCTGTCGGCCGCACATCGATGAAGGTGGCGGTGAAGGCCGAGGCGGAAAACCTGATGAGCGGTGAACGCCGTGTGGTCGGCGAAGCCGATTATGTCATGGTCGCTCTGGATGAGAGCGGCAAGCCTACACCGGCGAAGGGCTTGCCTGAATAGGATTCACCGTTAGGACTGATTCTCCCCGACTTCTATCAGGAGGACAGATCCATGCACTCGATCCGCACTCATATCATTTCGGTTTGTGGTCTTTTTCTTTTACATGGTCTGGCAGATGCCCAGCTGGCAGAGAGAGCTATTGCGGACTCAATCCCGGTTATTCCGTCGGAACATCAAGTCGTTTTGGTCGGTAATATTTACGGCGGACCAATGGCCGATATCCTTGTGGTAAGTCGGGTGGGTGGCGAAACAGAATTACAAAGTTTCGGCCTCAGCAACCAAAGTTGGGTAGAGCGCGAGTTATTATCACTCCCGCCTGATAGTTCAGGTTTTGATATCGCGACTGTCGGCGAACGTGATCAGCTTCTGGTCCTCTGGACTGACGGGCTCGGCCTGTTCAATTTCGAGACGGGTGAGGTTGAGCGCGTTTTCGACGGACCCATTGCCAACGCGTGGGTGAAAGACGTGCTGCGTGTGGTGGATATGAGCCAAGACGTGAACGGTGACGGTTTGGACGATTTGATCGTTCCAGCAGCTGATGGGCTTCAAATAATAGTGCAAAGGTCAGATGGTCAGTTCGTTGCACCAGTCAGGCTGGACTGGCTTCCACATGCCCGCTTACCGGAACGCGTTGACGATGATCGGCACTCCCTGCTTGCTGAAGCGCGAACACGTCTGGCCGACCTAGATCTGGATGGCCGTACTGATCTCGTGCAATGGCGGGATGATCACTTCGCCGTGTATCGGCAGTTGGAAAATGGCGGCTTTGCAGCCGACCCCGTGAGCTTTGATATTCCGAATCTGTTCGATAGTGATGATCCTTCCTATCTTGTCGCTCCGGGATCTGTTCGTTACCGGGCTATTGATCACGATGTGGACGGGAGTTTTACAGGACGTGTCCTGGATTCATTGGAAGATATGACCGGCGATGGTATTGCCGATATCTCGATCTTTTACTTGCGCGGTGAGGGTTTGTTGGGGCTCCGTCATGGCTATTCAGTCTATGCGGGTCATACCGGTCCTGATGGTCTCGTCTTTAACACCGACCCCGTTGCACATTTCGAGCAGAGGGGTATCCCCTTCAGCCTGAAACGCCATGACCTTGAAGGCGATGGTTTGCCCGAGATTGTTGTCACAGCACTGCCGCCTAACGTGTTGGCCATGATCGGCGGCGTGATCTTCAGAAGAATGACGTTCAATATTGACCTTCACCGTATGGATGGCGGCCAGACAAATGGGGCCATAATATCCCGCCCTTTGCGGGCGTATGGGCTTGGCGAGAGTGATACGACTGCTGTGCAATTCTCGCCTGTCCGTGTCGGCGATTTTGATGGTGATGGTCGCCCGGATCTCGTCATCGGCAGGGGTGGCCGGGTACTGGATGTTTACCGTGGAGAGGTCGGGGCGGGCCTTGTCGCGCAGCGGCCCGAAAGGATCGACTTGGCGTTCAGGACGGGGGTTGATCGGTTTATTGTCAGCGATCTCAATTCTGATGGTGCAGCGGATATCGTAATCCATGCGCCGCGGAGTGCTGCACCGGGCCATGTTACCGTCTGGCTATCACAGCTTGTCCCAACCTGCGAAATGCAGTGAATTTCGGGAGCTCTGTATAAAGCATGACCAGTTGTCGACAAAGGTACATTGATTTCCACAATAGTCAGGTAGATGACTGATTTGCAGATGTAGCGCTCGTGAATGCTTTTTGGAAAAATGCAGGTCTGCTACCGTCCAAGCCTTTCCCCAATGTGAGACGTGGAGACCTTGGGGCGATGGGTTTCACTTTGGCAGAAACTCTGCGAATCTGGATTAGTATCAATGCGAAGTGATTCGCGAGGAGCCCACCATGACGATTCAAGCCATTTCCCTGGTCGATAAACATGCCCAGTTTGAAGAACCGTGGCAGCCCAAACGCATTGCTAAAGTCGATAATTACGAGGTCAAATTGGCCAAGGCATCCGGCTCATTTGATTGGCACAAGCATGATGATGAAGATGAGCTGTTTTTTGTGACCCAGGGTATTTTGCACATCGAAATGGACGGCCAAGACACTGTGGTGCTGGGTCCGGGCGAGCTGTGTGTGATTCCCAAAGGCGTGCGCCATCGTCCTGTGGCCCAGACCAAGGATGTTCACCTGATGCTGTTCGAAAAAGCCGGGGTTAGTAATACCGGCGATAATCCCGACAGCGATTTGACGCAGCAATTGGTCGATTTGTAGGCTCAAATCAGTCCAAACTGTTTCAACGCTTTCTGCGCAATCTCTTCACCCCATTCCTGTACGAAATGGCCGCCCTCTGTGATTTCCATCGCGGGCGGGCAGTTCTTGATCTGTGAATTCAGCCATTGCATTGCCGGTGGGCCCAGCACCGGGTCTTGCATGCCGATGGCCATAAAGCTGTCGCCGGACCAATGCTCATTCCAGAACTTGAGCGAAGCCTTGCCGATATCAACGCCTTCCATTTCTGGAGAGGTCTGCACCAATTGAGGAAAACGGCGAACGCCTGCCTTATAATTATCATCCGGGAAGGGGGCGTTATAGGCGTCTTTTTCCGCCTCTGTCAGGATGGAGGTGGCGCGTTTCATCAGGCCGCCAACATCAAAACCGGGCGTATTGGCCACATAATCACGCCAGGCATTGAAACCGTCGCCTGCAGGCCTGCCAATACCAATGGAGGTGTTCATCACAAGCAGGCGAGTGAAGCGGTCGGAATAATCCATCGGCAGGGTCAGGCCGAGCAAACCACCCCAATCCTGACAGACCAGACCAATATCCTTGAGATCAAGGCGCTCGATGAAGGCTTTGAGCATGTTGCGGTGGAAGTGAAAGGTGTAATCCGCATCGTTGACGGGCTTGTCTGAACGGCCAAAACCGAAAAAATCCGGCGCAATGACGCGCGCTCCGGAAGCCAGAAACACCGGGATCATCTTGCGATAAAGATAGGCCCAGCTGGGTTCGCCATGCAGGCACAAAAACACAGGCGCGTCGGATTTCGGGCCTTCATCGACATAATGAAGTCTCAAACCTTCATAGCCGGGCAAATCGCTGATATAATTGGGTTGATAAGTCCAATTGTCCAGGTTTTGAAATCGCTCTTCTGGTGTCCGCAAGGCCTCGATGGTCATAAGTGTCATCCTTTTACCTGCAACTCAGCTTAGTCAGGCTAGATCACCTTTGCCAGCATTGAATTGGTAAGCTTTCACTGTTATCTGATTTCAACACTCGCCCAATTTATTTCGCATGCAAAATTTGAGGCCCGCTATGGCTGGAAATTCCTTTGATGTTATCGTTGTTGGTGGTGGTCCCGGAGGCTATGTCGCCGCGATCCGCGCAGCCCAACTGGGCTTGAAAACAGCCGTCGTCGAACGCGAGCATCTTGGGGGTATCTGTCTGAATTGGGGCTGTATTCCAACAAAGGCGCTTTTACGCTCTGCTGAGATTTATCACTTGATGCAGCATGCATCGGATTTTGGCCTGAAAGCGGACAATATCAGCTTTGATATAGAAGCCATTGTCAAACGCTCGCGCGACGTATCCGGGCGTCTTACCGGCGGTGTCGCCATGTTGCTTAAGAAGAACAAAGTCACGGTGATCGACGGTGAGGCCAAGCTTGAAAAAGGCACTGCGGCTCCTGTGGTTGTCGTTGGCAAGGATAAATACACTTCCAAGCATGTGATATTGGCCACCGGGGCGAGGGCGCGCACTGTCCCGGCCATCGGATTGGAGCCGGATGGCGATAAAATCTGGACCTATCGTGAAGCCATGGTGCCCAAGGACATGCCGAAATCACTTCTGGTGATTGGCTCAGGTGCCATCGGGATCGAGTTTGCCAGCTTCTATAATACGATGGGCGCAGATGTGACCGTGGTTGAGATGATGGATCGTGTGCTTCCGGTTGAAGATGAAGAGATATCAAAATTTGCTGCCAAGTCCTTTAAAAAACAGGGCTTGAAGCTGATGGTCTCTTCTCAGGTTGAAAAGCTGGAGAAGACCGCCAAAACGGTGAAAGTCCATGTCAAAGATGCCAAGGGCAAGGTGAGCATCGTTGAGGTGGAAAAAGTCATTCTGGCTATTGGGATCGTCGGCAATGTCGAAAATCTTGGTCTTGAGGCGCTGGGTGTGAAAATGGATCGCGGCCATGTGGTCAATGATGGTTTTGGCCAAACCAATGTCAAAGGACTTTACGCCATTGGCGACGTGGCCGGACCGCCCTGGCTGGCACACAAGGCCAGCCATGAAGGGATTGTTTGTGTTGAAAAAATCGCCGGACAAAAAGTTCACGCCTTCGATAAATCCAACATTCCCGGCTGCACCTATTGCCATCCGCAAGTGGCCTCTGTTGGCTTGACGGAAGCCAAAGCGAAAGAAGCCGGACACAAAGTTAAAGTCGGCCGCTTCCCCTTTGTCGGTAATGGCAAGGCGATTGCGCTGGGCGATGATCAGGGCCTGGTTAAAACCGTGTTTGATGCCAAGACCGGCGAATTACTGGGCGCGCATATGATCGGTGCGGAAGTGACTGAACTAATCCAAGGCTATGTTGTCGGGCGTCAGCTGGAAACCACTGAGGCTGAGCTGATGCACACCGTCTTCCCCCACCCGACCTTGTCAGAAATGATGCACGAGAGTGTGCTTGACGCATATGGCCGGGCATTACATATTTAAGCGTGTGAAATGCGGGAGGGAAGTTTGAAGGTCCTCAGAGATTGGATACGAAAAGACCCGCTGGCGGTGGCGCTCTGGCTTGCAGTCCCGCTGGTTGCAGGATTCTTCTGGATTCTCATCTCGGCCTATGACTTCGGCTTCAGCCAAGGCAAGGCGCATGCCCTGCGGGACAATGCAGCGGACTTGGCGGCCCGCACTGAAGCGGGATAGCCCCGGGCACTCGCTTGAAATCCAAGGAGGGACGCAGCTGTGTCCGTTCCCTGCATCCAAATCAGGCATGCCACGCATCATAGTCTCGAAACTGGCGCGATATTCTGTGCTGCCAGACCGGGAGAAGATGAATGTACAAGCTGATTTTGATTGCCACATCCTCGCTCGCCATGACGGCCTGCACCTATTCCAGCCATGGACCGGAGGATAATCGTTCGGTTGAAAGCGCTGGCATTATCGCATCGCGGCATGTCGACGTGACAGGTGATGCCGAGTTTTCCGGGGTCAGGGTCAATGCGCGCGGTGAAATTGGGCGTGATCTGGACCTGGCGGGCGCTTCGGTCCGCTCCAATGCCAGTGTTGGCGGTGACCTGACAGCAGCAGGAGCAAGTGTGGTGTTTACCGGCTCAGTCGCCGGAAACTCTGATATCGCTGGAGCGCGCGTCAATCTGGATGCAGAATTTGATGGTGATGTCGAGATAGCCGGTGCGCGTGTAAAATTTGATGGTGTTGTTCATGGTCGTCTTGAAGCGCATACGGTCCGGATCAATCTTAAAGGTGACTTTCTGGGCCCGGTTCTGCTGATTGGTGAAGGCCGGGAAGGGCGTAGCGGTCATGCCCTCATTTCAGGATATTTGGCACAAGGCGGAATTATTTGCGCCAGTGAAGTCGAGTTTAAACGCCAATCCAGTTTTGATGGTGAGCTGACCATTATATCCGACGAGCGCCCATCGGAAGCACCCGCCAGCTTTACCTATATTGAGCTGGATGGCCGTGATTGTGATCGACTGGACTTGTAATTCGTTCGACTTGAAGCCCCTCCCCATATAGTCGAACGAAAAGCCCGGAACCATAAGGTTCCGGGCTTTTATTATCTCAGATCAGCTTTAGTTCACCGGTTCAGGGGCTGGATCCGGTGTTGGAACCGGCTCGGGTTCAGGAGCAGGCTGTGCCGGTGTTTCCATTTTTTCTTTGACCATGGCCGTGACCTTTCCGTAATCGGTCTTGCCCGTTCCCAAAACGGGAATGCCATCAACTTGAAAAATTTTTCTCGGGATCGCCAGATCTGTCACACCATGATTTTTGGCAAAGGCAACCAGATCGGCCCGGTCGGCCTTGTCATAATCGGTGATCAGGATGATCTGCTCGCCCTTGCGTTTGTCCGGGATGGCAGCAGCGGCATGACTGTTTTCCGGCCAAAGCGAATTGGCGCAATTTTCAACCACGGCCAGTGAGACCATTTCACCGCCCAGTTTGGCAAAGCGTTTGACCCGGCCTCGAATGCGTAAAAAGCCGTCATCATCAATCGAGACAATGTCACCGGTATCGTGCCAGCCTTCAGGCGGAGTTTCCAAAACCCCCGGTGCTGTGGGTTTAACATAGCCTTTCATCAAGTTCGGGCCCCGGAAATGAAGCTGTCCGCCATCTTCAATACCAGGAACAGGAATGAGCTTGGCCTCACAGCCGCCCATAAGCTGTCCGACTGTTCCGGGCTTGTTATTATCGCCGGGTTGATTGACCGACAAGACAGGAGCCGCTTCGGTCAGGCCGTATCCCTCGATGATTTCCAGATCAAAGCGACGGCGTACGGCAGAACGTGTTTCATCCTTGACCCGTTCCGCGCCGCAAACAGCAAAGCGAAGTGATTTCAGATCATCTTCCTTGGCAGCGCGTGAATACTGATTCAGGAAGGTGTCGGTTGCGAACAAAATGGTGGATTTCGTTTCAGCGACACGGCTGACAATGGTTTTGGCCTGAAGCGGTGTCGGGTGGCAAACCGTGGGTATGCCAAAATTGATCGGCAATAGAACGCCGCCCGTCAGCCCGAAGCAATGGAAGGTCGGCATCGGATTGAACAAGATATCGCTTGGCAGGAGTTTGACGTGATCACGGACCTGCTCAACATTGGCCAATAGATTGGCATGACTGAGAACAACGCCCTTGGGATCGCCTTCAGTCCCAGAGGTGAACAGATAAACGCCCGAATCATCCGGTGATGGATGGGCGCGAACAGCCCAGGGCGCGATCATGCCAATAACAGCCGCGACTTTATCCATTGTAGACAAATTGGCTTTGACATCTTCCAGATAGATCATGGAGTGATCTTCGGCCAAATCCGCTTCCAGTGATTCCAGCTCACCCAGCTTGATAAAGCGTTTGGCGGTGACGATGCGGGTACATTGACTGGCCTTGCAGGCGGCCTTCAATGCTGACTGTCCAGCCGTGAAATTGAGCATGGCAGGAACACGACCATAGGCGGATATGGCGAAAAATGAGATGATCGCCCCCAAGCCTGTGGGCAGCAAGATCGCGACGGCTTCTCCGGGTTGAGTATCTTTTTTCAGAGCATGACCCAAAGCAAATACGGCCTGGATCAGTTCATTATAGCTCATTTCCTTGCCGTCCGCGTCGATGACGGCGATTTTCTTGCCACCATATCGACGGCGTGATTCCAGCAAGGCCCCGAACAGGGATTTGCGAATCCGGCGCTCATCCAAGTGTGCGCCTTTGTAAATTTTGCTCACTAACTCACTGGCTGTCTCAGGAATGGCAATTGGCATCTCCTGATCAGCTGCTGATGTTTCAGCCATATAGTCCTCCCATGCGTGCGCATAAAGCGCATGCTTGTCCCTGCCGGGATATTACCTGCGTCACCGATATAGGAAAGGGGGTGGTTGTCTCAAGCTGAAATATCTAGGTGAATTTCTCGTAATTCATGAAATATTTATCGATAAACGAAAAAAGTTCTTGATATCGTTTTTCGATAATGTATGCTTCCCACGAACGCTGGGGAGTGTTCTTCGTCCAATTTGTCCGTCACGGGCAGGGCGATAATGATAGGAGATTTTCATGCGCAAGGCATGGATAGCAAGCGCCTCGATTATGGTCGCTTTAGCCACATCAGGCTGCGTTGTCGTCGTCGGTGATGATGACGTCAAAAGGGGTCATAGCGCCCGTTCTGTTGATGGATACCGGGTTCTGGACCGTGATGG
>Ga0316207_10000811_pt1 | contig 44242 bp, 45 predicted proteins | sample 6weekpyrite_MG_FD_204943 | JGI IMG/M metagenome (GOLD analysis project Ga0316207, IMG submission 204943) | Microbial mat bacterial communities from mineral coupon in-situ incubated in ocean water Damariscotta River, Maine, United States -... | ecosystem: Environmental > Aquatic > Marine >... | reverse complement strand
TTTAAAACCGCCCTATCGCGCCAAAAACAAACAGGGATCAGAACGTGCCCTGCCCTATATCAAACGCATCGAACGTCTTGCCAAGGCCTTGGGCCGTGGTGCGCTGCCTGAAGACATGACACCGATCCAATCAGGTCGTGTCATCCCGCTCTGGGAAGAGACCCACTTCAAGCGCGAGATGGTCTACGCCGGTGATTCATTCACGGGCGAAGTTTACACACTGACCAACCTGACTCAGGCCGAGATGCGTTTGGAAGAGCGCGAGTTACTCGCTGTGCCTGGCAATCCTATTGCGGCAATTGCCATTGATAGGCACCTGCTCAAACCGCGTGAATCCACCCAGGTGTTCATCATTCGCAAGGTGGAGAAACAGCCATGACAGAGACCCAATCACCTCTCACCACAAACTCAACACAGGCGAAACGAAAACAGACCTTGGTGACAGTCAGTATCGCTGTATTGGTATTCGGTGGAATTCTGCTGGGCTTGTATCTCACCGATCCCAAACGACAAATCCCTGCGCACAGCGACCAGGTTTCTACAAATGAGGAAGTGACTGAACACTTCAGCCTACCTGGCAAACAGGTCGATCCCCGCGAGGTGTGGATCTCCCGTGGCGAGGCGGATATCAGCGCCTTAAAGCAATCCAATACCGAATTCCATAGCACCATTGATGAACTCAGACAGGAGATTCAAGTACTGAGGCAGGATCAGGCCAGAACATCACGTCTGCCTATCTCAACACCTTTGGAATCAAAACAGTCATCATCTTCCGGGCCGACGAGTTTTCCGGCGCTACCGTTACCACCGCCGCCCCAAAAACAACCGGCAGAGTCCAGCAAGATGATGAACAAGGCACTCTCCGATGCTGCCGGACGTACAGCGACCAATTTAGGTTTGCAGCCTAAGGCGCAAGCCACTCCACCCGCCATTCTGTCGGTCAACCTTTCTAACACGTTGGTGGGTGATACGGGTAAAGACAGCAAAGCGAAAAAAGAGCGCTGCCATGTGAGCAACTGCATTCCCCCCGGTGCCTTTGCCACGGCGGCGCTGTTATCCGGTCTTGATGCACCCACTGGCGGTCGCGCTGATACCAACCCCCACCCGGTGCTGCTGGAGTTGCTTGATACCGCCTCCTTGCCCAATCGCTTTCGTAGCCGGGTGAAGGAGTGCCGTGTCGTCGCGGCGGGCTTTGGCCGTATATCAGATGAACGCGCCTACCTGCGCCTGGAACGACTCTCCTGTGTATTGAGAGACGGTGAAATACTCGATGTCGCCATCAAGGGGTTTGTCAGCGGTGAGGATGGTAAGAATGGAATGCGCGGCCACCTGGTTTCCAAGCAAGGCACCATGATCGCCCAGGCACTTCTGGCCGGAACCGCAGGCGGTATCGGGCAGGCCATATCCCAATCTTATAGCAACGTACTCACCTCTCCCTCAGGTGCTGTCACCACCATTGATCCTAGCAAGACTATGGAGTTTGGCGTCGCCTCCGGGTTTGGTACCGCACTGGAAAAAATCAGCGACTGGTATCTGAAACGCGCCGACGAGACCTACCCCATTATCGAAATCGATGCCGGGCGCGTGGTTGAGATCGTGCTGACCGAAGGGGTGAAGATTGAAGTTAACCTGGAGGAGAAACATTCATTATGAACCGTACACGCCACCTTATATGCACACTGCTGTTGCTAACTGGTAGTGCGAGCTTTGCCGATGAAAATACTGATTTTTCAGCCGTAGAAAAAACAGTCCGCAAGGCCCTGCCAGGCACCAAAATCACCACCATTCAGCCTGCGCCGATCAACGGCCTGGTTGAGATCGAAGCCGGTTCCAACATTCTTTACGCCGATCCCAGCGGGCGTTATCTGGTGGTTGGCAATATCTATGACATGCACACGGCCACCGATCTGACGGCAGAACGTAAATCCAATACGCCTCTTATTGAATGGGCAGATCTGCCTCTAAATGCTTCGGTGAAATACAGCAACAACGGTTCACAAAAGCTGGCGGTGTTCTTTGATCCTGACTGCACCTGGTGCCGAAAACTCCATCAACAACTCAAAGCGCTTGATGATGTGGAAGTCTTCGCCATCATGTATCCGGTGGAAGGCCTGCATCCAAGCGCCTGGAGTAAAGCGGCTTCGATTCTGTGTGCAAGTGATCCACTAAACGCGCTCGACAAAGCCCTTGCTGGCCAAGCTATACCCGATAGCACTGACGCTCACTGTTTAACAAAAGCAGGCGAGACCATCTCACAGGTCATCGAATTCACCCAAGCGCACAACATTCACGGCACACCCACACTGGTCTCTTTTGATGGCCGGGTTCGTCCAGGTTTTATGCACGCGCAACAGCTTAAAGACTGGCTCAGCCAAGCAAACCAATAGGAGCCACCATGACTAAAACGCTTCTCACATTGACCCTACTCGCATCCGTACTATTCAGCGGCTGCGCCAGCCCTAGATACGCCTGTGGCGTACCCGATGGGATCGGTTGTAAACCGCTTTCTGAAGTTCATCGCATGGCCAAGGATGGCAGCCTCAAGATGAGAGCCGCGCCCAACAACCGGGATGAGCCAGAAACAAAAAACTCAACTCGCGCTCGTTCGGATGTGGAGAAACTGGCCATGCGCGATAACTCAAACACGCAAGATGAATCGTCTACAACACAGCTGCTACCTCAACAACCTATTACCGAGGTTGTGACAGTCACCCCTGGCACGCCTATATTGATTCCGCCCAAGACGATGCGCGTGTGGGTGGCTCGTTGGCCGGATGAGGACGGCACATTGCACGATGAGACCTACCTCTATCTCAAGCTCGATAACGGGCGTTGGTTGGTGGAGTAGCTATTGTGTTATCCCTACTCACCAAACCCTTCAAAGCATATTTCGCCGAGTCACCTCCGGGGCAGGCACTGTCACGTAAAGCGCTGCCTCCTACGCAAGACGAGTGGAACGCGCTGCTGCAACGCCATGGTCTGGCGCAGTTGCTGCCCTATGAATCCTGGGACGAAGAGACCGGCCTGTTTTACAACGAGGACAGTTGTTCATTTCTGCTTGAGGTCACCCCATCCGTCGGTATGGATGAGGAGACCTTGCGGGTGTTGTCCGGCATTTATAGCGCATTGCCTTCCGGCTGTACCGCGCAGTACACCTTATATGCGTCGCCAGACATTCTGCCGCTGATGAAACGCTGGGCCAACCTGCGCCAGGAAGATATCAGCGATGGCGATGACGTAGACCATACCCGACCCCATTACCGTAATGAGAATATCTTTCGCGCCACCCTGCGCCGTCGTGTCGATTACCTGCTGGGAGGCACCTGGAAATCGCTCTTCTCCGATCAAGCGATGTTGGTACGTGACTTCCGCATTTATCTCAGCATCAATCAGCCCTTGGGGGATCAAGGCAAACAAGAACACGATACCGAGTCTTTAATCCAATTACGTGAGTCTGTCATTGGCACGCTGCGCTCGGCTGGACTGAGCGCACGTCATGTGGATGCCGGTGCCTTCATCAACTTCATGGATGCCTTGCTCAATCCACGCCCGGTTAAACGCGACACGCTGAGCTATCAGGAAGACAAACTACTGCGCGACCAGATGGTGGACGGCGATACCGTTGCCCTTGTTGGCCGTGAGGGTCTGGCGATCCAACACGGTGAGATGCAGCTCGATACACGCATGTACTCAGTGCGGGAGTTTCCACCGCAATGGGCAGGCTGGGGCATGGACAAGTTGATCGGTGATCTGATGTCCAACACGCTGCGCATCCCCTGCCCGTTTTTGATGACCTTTAACGTCCATGTGCCCGATCAGGTTTCAGCTGCCGGTGAGGCCAAATACAAATCGGCCCGCGCCACCCAGATGGCCGACTCGCAAATGGGTAAATTCGTCCCGGTTTGGAAAGAGCGTAAGGCGGATTGGGATTTTGTCAGCTCACAGATTCAGGCCGGACATTCTCTGGTACGCGGTGGTTTTCAAATCGTACTGCTTGCACCTCACGGCATGGGCAGCCAGGCCGAACACCAGCTCAAGGCACTCTATAAAAGCGCTGGCTGGTCACTGACGCGGGATTCGTTTGTGTCGGTACACGCCTTTCTATCCGCCCTACCCATGATGGCCGGGCCTGCCTTTGTAAAAGAGCTGGAAGGCTTCTCACGCCTGCGCACCTTTTTGACCTGGTCTTGCGCCAATCTTGCTCCCGCAGCAGCTGAGTGGTGGGGCACCGGTACGCCGCTCATTATGCTGCAAGGGCGTCGCGGCCAGATCATGCATGTTGATCCCTGGGACAACAAGCAGGGCAACTACAACATGGCCATGGCGGCAGCCTCTGGTAGCGGAAAGTCGTTTCTAACCCAGGAAATCATCATGTCCATCCTCGGCACTGGCGGTCGTGTCTGGACGATTGACCGGGGGGAATCCTACAAGAACATCAGCAAACTGCTGGATGGCCTCTATCTCAACTTCAACCGCGACACCAAGGTCAATCTCAATCCGTTTACCCGTGTCGAAAACTTCAACGACGACCTGCCCATGCTCAAAGCGCTAATGGCACACATGGCCTCGCCCAACAGCCCCTTGGGCGTGATGGAATCGTCCTGGATCGAACAGGCCTTGAAAGAGGTGTGGAGCAGTGAAAAACAACAGACCACCGTCACCCACGTTTTCGATGCGTTGAAACAGGATGGCGATAAACGCAAAGCGGATCTGGCCGACTGCCTGTTTCCCTATACCAAACACGGCGTTTACGCCAAATTCTTTGAAGGCGAAAACAACCTTGATCTTGATAGACAGTTTGTGGCGCTGGAGCTGAAAGACCTGGACGCCATGCCCGATTTGCAAAGTCTGGTGTTACTGCTGCTCATGATGCGCATAACGGAAGACATGTATCTCGGTGAACGTACCCAACGCAAGTTATGCGTCATCGATGAAGCCTGGAAGTTGATGGGCTACGGCAATGCCGGTTCATTTATTGAGGAAGGTTATCGTACGGCACGTAAATACGAAGGTGCGTTTCTCACCGTTACCCAAGGTGTCAATGACTACTACAAATCAGGTACTGCACAAGCCGCCTTTGAAAACTCGGATTGGGTGTTCCTGCTGCGACAAAAGAAAGAGAGCCTGATGCAGTTGCAGGCCTCAGGGCGCTTCGCCATGGAAGAGTCGGAGATGAAGCTGCTGCGTTCCATTCACACCATCCATGGCAAGTACTCTGAAGTGGCCACCTACAGCCCGGATGGCATGGCCATTGGTCGTCTGATCGTCGATCCCTTTACGGAAAAGCTCTACTCCACCAAAGGCACCGAGTTCGACTTTATTCAAAACCAGGTGGCACAAGGTGCCACTTTGGCGCAGGCGGTGGAAAAGCTGGCAGAAGGAGTGAAACGATGAACATGCAATTACTCTTAGTTGTGTTTGTATCTGCACTCTCTGGCGTAGCGACTTCATTGCTCAGTGAACGCTGGAACAATCCCCCACCCAGAATCGCTGTGATTGACCCAACTGTTTTGGTCACAGAGCAGCTCAAACAGCTGCAACCCGGTTTGGATGAAGCGGCGATACAGGCACGGGGCCAGGCTTATGCCAGACGTCTGGATCAGGCGATTGCCCAAATAGCTCAGCAATACAACGCGGTGATCCTGGTCAGCCCGGCAGTCATTAGCGGCGCACCGGATCTCACCCAAGAAGTACGGAGGTCACTCAATGAACTCCGTTAAGAAATTTCTCTCTCGTGCGTTGATGGCCGTGGCAGGCACGGTTGCTTTGTCGATGCTCCTGGTGGCAATCCTCTCCCCCTGGTTTGTCACCAACATCAATGAAAGCCTGCCCGGCCTTTTTTACCAGATCGAACGCGGTGTATTTCCAGATAGAGATGAAGTCGCTGGTATATCTGTACCCGCCAATCCCTACTACCCAGAAGGTGCACCCTTTCTCAAGATCGTCAAAGGCATCCCTGGTGACGTAGTGACGTGTGATGGCAGAGGTTTCTTTATCAACGGTGAGTTTGTGGCAGAAGCCAAGGAACATACCAAACGTGGTAATCCACTGACGCTTGGCCCGACCGGCACCATTCCACCTGACCATTATTTTGTCTGGACACCCCACCCCGACAGCTACGACTCGCGCTATGGCGAGATCGGTTGGGTCAGTGCTTCGCACATCCTGGGAAAAGCAAGGAAGCTGCTGTAATGCGCCGTTTGCTTTTCATTGTCTTACTGGCAAGCGGTACTGCCCATGCCACGGTCTACGACCTGGGTGTGGTCGGCCAGACCTATGAGATCGCCGAGCCGGACATGCTGCAAGGCTTCTATAACAAACTTCAAAAGGCTAAGACCGAAGGCAAGATAGCTGAGGTAGAGGCACAGATGAAGCAACGCTTTATCGATCATGCTAACCGGCCCAAGGGCATCACCCTTCCCCGCACCGAAACCCATCGTGTGCATTATTACGATCCTTCCATCGTGCTATCCCAAGACATTGTCGATCACGAAGGCAATGTCTTATGGCCAGCGGGCACCAGCGTCAATCCACTGGAATATATCTCCATGAGTCAGCAGTGGCTCTTTTTCGATGGCGATGATCCCGAGCAAGCCACCTGGGCACGGGACTATCTGCAACGCTACCCCAACCAAGTGCGCCCGATTATGGTTCAAGGTGCGGTGCTGGAACTCGCCAATGCGTGGGATACCCACCTCTACTTCGATCAGCACGGAACCTATGTGGAGAAGTTCGGTATCAAGACCGTTCCGGCTGTCATCTCTCAGGAAGGTAAAAAGCTGCGCATCGATGAGATAGTGCCCCATGACTAAACGCACTACTTCACTCTATACACTCTGTTTGGTTGCCACCTTATATGCGTGTTTTCCGGTCAAGGCGCATGCCGGTAGCGGTTGTGGCGCAATGCCCTTTGTGAATCCCATCACCGATATCTGCTGGCGCTGCCTGTTTCCCATCTATATCGGCCCCATGCCGGTGGCAACGCTGGGACAAGTGGATTCGGGTGCATCCAACGGTTACCCCCCACCGGTCTGTATCTGTCCCAAGGCGACTGCGCCCTGGTTTCGCATCGGTATCGGCGTGACCTTTTGGGAACCGGCACGGATTGCTGAAGCAGTGCGCGAACCGTTCTGTTCACCCATGCTGGGCGGTATCTCGCTGGGATCAGCCAATATGTCGGCAGTGGGCCAAGGGGGAAATCGCACCACCAAGGAGAACAGCGAGTCGGTGTCGTTCTATAACGTCCACTGGTTTGTGTATCCGGTGATGTACTGGTTCAACATGATGGTGTCGGAGTACTGCGTTCAGGGCGAGCAGTTCGACGTGGCCTTTATGACCGAATTCGATCCCATGTGGAACAACGACGAGATGTCGTTCATCCTCAACCCGGAGGCGGTGCTGTTCAATAACCCGGTGGCCCAGGCAGCCTGCGCGGCGGATTGTGTATCAGCATCATTGTGGAATCCACTGGATGCCTTGTTCTGGTGTTTGGGTTGCCAGGTCGGTCTGCATCCGTTGACCGGCACGGTCAAACCTCACGAAGGTGGTCTGGCATCAAGCACGGTCGCAGTGCAGCGCCTGCACGCCATCTTGCATCGCAGCTTTCTCGCAATGAATGTCAGCACCCCGGCGGCGATGTGCATCCCCAACCCCGCACCGATCATGCAGAAGAGTTGGTACAAAACCCAGCTTTTGCGACCTATCCCAATCACCTATGCCGCACACCCTTACGGCATGAGCACCAACGTCTGGAATATGGGCAAGGAGTTTCCCATTCAGGGAGAGGACTTCGCCTACATGATATGGAGGCGACGGGTATGTTGTGTCGGTTCTTTTTAATCCTGCTTTGCCACCTTATATGCGTATCAGCTTCTTGGGCTGAAACCGAGGTTACCCAGGCGATGGATAGCGCTCAGCAACGCAGTAGCGTGATACGTGAGCAGACGAAAGCGGTGATTGATCAGGCCGATGCACTGGCCAACTCAGCCGAGTTTATCGACGCTATTAATCGGGAAGCGACCAAGGCGCTGCGGAATGCCGACAATCTGCCCGTCAACGGTTTACCCAATCTGCCCGAACCTTCAGCAGATTTACTGCAACGTGCGCGGCATGACCTCACCAAGCTACTGGATCAGGCCCAAGGAAAAAACCAGGGCCAGCAAACCGATCCGATGACACAAAAGAGTGGCCCCCAGCTTTATGTGTTTGTCTCGTTTTCCATGCCTGAGGTGACGCTGAAACGACTGCTAACACAGGCAGGCGAAATTGAGGCGTCACTGATACTGCGTGGCCTGATTGATGATGACTTGGGCAAAACAAAAACCCGCATCGCCCAACTGTTGGAAGCGGATGAGAACGGTCACACACGCATAAAAGGTGGCTTCGCCATCGACCCAACCCTGTTTGAACGCTTCGATATCCAGCAGGTACCCACCTTTGTCCTAACTGACACACCGGCAACCCGCTGTACTGATGCCAACTGTACGGAGGTAACACATGCGCGTTTAAGCGGTGACACCACCTTGGAATACGCCCTTGAAACCATGCGGCGCGAAGCACCTGCCATGAAAGCCAGTGCCGGAGAATTACTTTCACGCATAAGAGGTGGCAACCATGACAATGACCTCTAAAGCCATCTCTCTTCTACTCTGCGGCGCACTGCTCTCTCCCGCAGTTCAAGCAGAATCCATGAGTGTTTCCGAAGCCCTGGAGCTGGGCAAAAGCTACGGTAGCGACAACCAGGGCAGCGTGGCAGACCTTTCCACCCAGCAGGACACCAGCACTGTGCCCGGCTTTCAGGGCACCGACATCCCGGAAACCCAATACGGCAACAATCCCATGGCCATGGAGGATGAGGCACGTTTGCAGGTCAACCAGAACGAGACCGGCAGTTTCGTTTCAGACTCCACCATTAACCGTCCTCAGTATCAGTTTGATCGGGATACTGATCCTTTATTGAACCGCTCCGACGCAATTCAGGACGATCCACAATCCGTCGCGGGAAGCATCGAGGCGGAGTATTCAGGTTGTCAGAGCACGACCGTATCCACACCAGCGGAATTTGCCGAGCAGATCTGCACCGAGTGGCGCGAGACTGAGTTGCACAACTGCACCGAGACATTACAGCTCTCCTGCGAGCGCCCGGTGGAGTGCGATGCCGGAGGAATTCAGTTGAACACCGTGCAAAGCGATATGAGTTGGGACTACACCTACCCTATCCTCACCCTCGGCACCATGGGCGACAACATCTGGGGGGGTTACTGCGCCATCTATGATCGCAGCACTACCTTCACTATCGAGAATATCGACAAGGTGGCGGAGTTCACGCTGATTCAGACCGGCTTTGATGACTGGATCAGAATAACCGTAAATGGCACCGTGGTGCGGGTCGGCCCCTATGGCGGCGACCGGTTGGAGGTGGTGGAACAAGAACTTTTCTCCGGTTACACCTACAAGCTGGTTCAATACAACGCGACGCAAACAGGTGGTTGCGAACTCAGCACCAGTTGGAACCAATCGCTCAATATCGACATCAAGCCCTATCTCCACACCGGCTCCAACACCATCGACATGCGCGTGATCGTCGCTGGTGGTGGCGAGGGGTGGATGAAGTTCCGCGCCACTCAGTATTGCGACTGCGATTGGCAGGAAAACTGGGTAAGCACCTGTGGCGGATTGGAGGGTGAGCTGGCCAACGGCCTCTGTGCCCAACCCAGCCGCATTTGCACCCAGCCAGCCGAGACACGCAAAATCGATGGAATCGATGTGTACCGAGATTGTTGGGCTTACGAGAGCACTTATGAGTGCGCCGCGCCCTCAACTACCGAGGAAGATTACTGTCGTCAGCTCCGGGATCAGGGCTGCTCACAGATCGGTTCACGCTGCACGGGCACCATGGCCAACGGCCTGTGTGAGTCCTATGAGCAGGTCTATCAATGCGAAACTTCCCCCGGCACTTCGACCGAGATCATGGATTGTGGTGGTCAGACCATGTGCATGGACGGCGGCTGTTTCGATACTTCTTATGAACCCAGTAACGATTTCGGCAAAGCCGCCGCCAGTATAGGCGCTATCAGCGAGGCGGGTGAAGACTTCGACGTTAATGCGGATGAAATATTCAAAGGTGAAGACCTACGTTGCAGCAAGGCGATTCTGGGATTTTCCAACTGCTGCAAAATTGACGGCTGGGGCCAGGACATCGGCCTGGATCAATGTTCAAGCAACGAGCAACGCCTGGCACTGTCGCGCAAAGGTGGCTTATGTCATTACGTTGGCAGCTATTGTTCCAATCGCAACCTGTTTGGCTGCACCAGTCGCAAGGAAACCCACTGCTGCTTCAAGTCGAAACTAGCACGAATCATTCACGAACAAGGTCGGATTCAATTAGGCATTGGCTGGGGCTGGGGCAGTGCCCAGAATCCCAATTGTGATGGCATCACCATCGAACAACTACAAAGCCTCGACTTCTCACAAATCGATTTTTCCGAGTTTTATGCCGACGCAATGGATAAAGCGACCAGCCCTGGTAGCGGTGAGCTGCAAGGCATCATCGAAAACTATATTCAGCAGTCCTACCAATGAAGTCGCTCACCTACCCTTTTTTGATTTTGCTGTTTTTGAATTCATGGCCTTCGTTTTCCCATGCACTGGAAGACGATCAATGGTTTCAACGCCAGGCAGAAGGTTGGTTCTGGTATATCGATCCACCGCCTGAGGAAGAAACAGCGGAAGAAGAACCGATGGAAGTCGCACCAACTCCTTCTCCCATCATTACCGATTCAAAGGCTGAGTTAGAAGTCTTTCAGGAAAAACTGGAAAACGCCCAGGCGCTGGCGATCATGCAACCGACCCGTGCAAACGTCACTGCCTACCTCTATCTGCAAAAAGAGGCGATGGATCGATCCCAAGTGTTTTCCGAAATCTGGCAACAGATCGTTTGGACCACACCGGCGCTGGATCACACCCTGGTCAGGCCGACCAGCCCGAAGGCGGTTCACGCCTACTATGACGAACGCAATAACAACCGCGAACATCAACTCCGGGCATTGGCGCAGACTCATGGCCTGTTTTATTTCTTCCGCGAGAGCTGCCCCTATTGCAAGCAGTTCTCACCCATTCTCAAAAGCTTTGCCAAGCGACATGGCTTTCACGTCACTGCCATCAGCATGGATGGTGGGCCGACGCCTGGCTTTGATGATTTTCGTTTGGACAACGGTACGGCGTCTCGTTTAGGCGTACAGACCGTGCCTGCCATCTACCTTGTCGAACCCAAATCTCGTCATGTGCAACCGGTCTCGTTTGGCGTACTCGGCCCCACCGAACTGGAAGAGCGCATCTACTCACTGATGAACACACCGAGAGGGATACCCTCTGAGGGAGGCACCTGATGAATTACCGTATTGTGGCAAGCACCGCACTATCACTGGCCCTGCTGATGCAACCCGCCTATGCAAATGTAGGCAGTGACATGAACAATTTTTTCAGTGATATGGGTTATGCCTCCAACGTCACCCCGCCGGGTGTTTATGAAGGCCAGGCCGCAGGCTATTTCACCGGTGGCGGTTTGGTGATGCGGGCACCCTCACGTAACTATCAACTGGCTTCGATGCAGGCCCCCAACTATCGTGCCGGATGTTCGGGCGTGGATCTGTACGGCGGTGGTTTCTCCTATATCAACTCCTCCCAATTGGTTGCGGCGCTGCGTAATGTCGGCCAGAACGCGGCCAGTTATGCCTTTATGCTGGGGCTGCGGGTGATCTCACCTCAAATATCCAACGTGCTGGAATGGGTGCGCGAAAAAGCGGAGATGATCAACAAACTCAACATCAACTCCTGCGAGGCTGCCGCTGATCTGGTGGGTAGCTTTGTTGGTCTAGATGCCAAAGAGAACTCTCAATGTGTGCTCACCCGCTACGGTAATGGCGACACGATGGAAGAGGCACGACAAGCCTGCGGTGCAGGTGGGCAACGGAACAGCACCCTTGCCTCTTCGTCATTGAACGCTGTGGCGTTCACTCGTGGCAACATCGCCTGGCGGGTGATGTGGAGCAATATGTTTTTGCGTAGCGACAAACGCCTGATGGAGATGATGATGAATCTCTCCGGCACGGTGATTATCGATAAAGACCTGAGCAATGAAAACTCACCCACCAATGTCATCGCCCTGCCCTCTATTCTCAATACCCAACGTGCAGAGCTGTTGAATGCGCTATTGGATGGAAGCCAATCAGTGGACATACAAGGCTGTGTTAATGATAGTACCGATATGTCGTGTACCAGCCTTACCACCAAGACGGTGGGCCTGGGTGTAAACAACGGCCTAAAGGATCGCGTTCAACTCATCATGACCAGTATCGCGGATAAGATCCGCAACCGGCAGTCACTCACTCCGACCGAGCTTGGGTTATTGGGTGCGACCAAGATTCCAATCTACAAGATCCTCAATGTCGCCTCCGCCATGAGTAATACGGTGGCCGGTTCTCAAGCAAACAAATACTCTGACATCGTCGCCAAGGACATCATGTTCGCCTACATCAATGACCTGCTCGATATGGTGGTCTCCTCTACGGCAGGCACACCCTTCATGAAAAGTGACGAAGGAAAGAGTTACATGGAGGGAATTTCCGAAGCACGTCAACAAGTCGCGCTACTAAAGTCGGAAAACTTTGAAGAGCTGTCTCGGTATGTGGATCTGATCCGAGAAACCCAGCTTTACGAACGTATGCTGGTAGCGACTATGTCTCCAGCATTGGCTGAAAGCCTTCGTTATTCCAGTTCACTAAGGTAAAAGGTAAGAAGCATGGGTGCCTGGGAGATTTATACCTACGGTGGTGGCGATACCCTGCTACAGCTCTTCAACGGGCTGGTAGCAATTCTGGGCGATAACAACTTCCTGGTACTGCTGAAAATGACGGCGCTGATTACTGTCATTTGGGTCATCATCGAAGCATTGTTCATGAAGCGGCCATTGAGCATCCAGCCCTTCCTGGTAGTGATTCTGGTGTTCTACATCCTGTTTCTACCCAGAGTAAACGTTATCGTCACTGACCGTATTGATCCAAGCAACAGCGGTGTCGTGGCCAATGTTCCCATCGGGCTTGGATTTACCGCATCCATGGCAAGCACAGCCGGTGACTGGCTAAGCCGTGCCTTTGAAACAGTGTTTACCCTACCCAACGATCTGCAATACACCACCAATGGATTGTTGTTTGGCTCAAACATGTTGCGGGCCGCTTCGCAGTTCGAAATCACGGATGCACGATTAGCAGGCAACGTATCAGAGTTCATGCAACAGTGTGTGTTCTACGACATTCTCACCGGCTTTTATACCTGGGGCGATATCGTCAATGAACCCGACCTATGGAATATGTTGCGCACTACGGCTAACCCTGCTCGTTCGTTTCAATATCTCGATGCAACAGGCACCAAGAGTATCGTGACCTGCCCTGCTGGAGCAGCCCAACTGAATGTGGACTGGTCAAGCGAACTCACCCGCGCACAATCGATTTATAGCAGCCGCATGTTTCCAGGCGACCCAATGGCCAATGCCAAGTTCATGGCCGCACTACCGGTTTCCTATGCCTACATGAGTAACATCAGCACCACGGCGGCAGATGCGATCCGTCAGAACATGATGAGTAATGCCGTGAAACGATCGCTCACCCGCTTTGCAGCCCGCTCCGATGCCAGCGCAGCGGCGCAGGATTTGGCACTGGCACAAGCTGAGGCCCAACGGAGTGCTTCATATTCAGTACTCGGTGAATTGGCTGGAGAAACGTTGCCTCTTTTGCGTAATGTATTTGAAGTGCTGATCTACGGCATGTTCCCACTGTTTTTGATATTGATGTTCACCCCAGCAGCCGGAAAAGCGTTGATGTTCTATCTCAAGTCACTTTTCTGGCTTCAGCTCTGGGCACCACTCTATGCACTGCTCAACCTCATAATGACCAGTTACTCAGCCAATACAGGCGAAGCTGTAGCAACCCTCCCGGCCGGAGGACAAGAACTAACCTTAGCAACCACCACAGCACTAGGTGCTGTTAACGCAGATATCGCGGCCATTGCCAGTTACATGGCCTGGATGATTCCATTGATATCATGGGGCGTCGTTAACGCTGGCATGGGCATGTCGATGTCTATGCTTGCCTCAGGTTTAGGAGCAATCACACAACAGGCTGGATCACGTGCCGCTGCTGACGTATCCCATGGCAACATCGGCATGGGCAATACAGGCATGTATAACCAGAATGCTTTCAAAACAGACATGGCCCCCTCATATGCAGGTGGTGTGGGAACAATGGCTGATGGCAAAGCAACCACAATGACAGCCCAACCCACAGGTGGCCAACTTGAGCAGTTCGCCCAATCCAACCTAGGCTTTGGCGTTCAAATGACTAATGCAATGAAGTCTGGCATCAGCACCCAGCTTAGCGAATCACAGCAAGCTGTTTGGCAAGATACCGCTTCCTACTCTAACTCTTTAGCTGCCAATTACAGCAATATGCAGCGTTTTATGGAACAACGCTCACAAGGACTTGGATATAGCAACGACTACCAAATGCAGGATGGTTCATCCGCCCAGGAAGAGTTTGCTAACCTGACCTCCGTAGCCAATAACTTTGCCCAAAAATATGGCGTATCTAACCAACAAGCTGTCGCGATGATTGGCACAGCAGGTGTCGGTGCCGATATACCATTAACTAAAGTAGGCGCAGAACTAAGGGCACAATTCAACAACGCTGACACAATGCAAAAAGCCTGGGAAGAAGCACAACAAATAAATGCAACTTCGAATTTCTCAGAAAGATATCAATCACTAACCAGTGCCACTCAAACTGAAGCGGCGCGTGTCAGCGAAACCAGCACTGACTCACTTTCTAATGATCTAACCGCAGGACTTGCAGAACAGACCCAACTTCGAAGCGATGCCCAGGCATCACAGCGTAATGTTAGCCAGTGGCAAGAGGCGCAATCGAGGATTGATGAACAAGGGTTTTCATTTAGTGGAAAGTTGGAAACAGCAGTCAAACGATTCATGGTTGAAGAAGAAGGCCGTTCACCAAACGAAGTCAACACCATCATCACCAGCCACAACCGGGGCGACGTTGAGGCCACATCCACTCTCTCTGAATCTGTATCGCACTTCGCACAAGTTCACGGGCTTGATTTGGCCGGTATTCAAGCAGCCTCAACTCCTGACTCAATCTCCGCCTCAGGTGAACAAGGGCTACAGAATGTCACCACGTTAGGGCAAGGAATTCACTCTACATCCGATAGGGATATATCAGAGGTAGAAAATTCTGCTAGTAGAGCTGGCATCCAATCAGGAGAAGTACTTCAAAATAACGTTACCACAGTAATGGACAGTTCAATCGGCGATATGAATGCGACCGCTTCCATATTGGACAAAGGTACCGCCAGCACTGATCAAAATAAAGATGAATTAGAAAGCACTGTTACGGAAAAACAGGATATATATTCCGCTGGCGCAGCGCCAAGCATTCACGAGACTATGGATAAAGCGAAAAATAAGCTAACAAACACTTTTAAAGATATATTTGACTAAGCATCTAGCAAGGTCTTTTAAATTGACTTTCCGGTCATTCAATCCTAGCTAATTCTAGTCCTTAGCGACTATCAGATAGCGCACGTAGAGCGGACCATTGCATCAATGGATATCTCGTCTAGCCAGGAAGGTTGTTAACCGACGGAATTCATCACGTAGGTTGCTCCTAAACCATACCACCAGAGTTATTGTCTAGCGCTTCTTTCTTACTAAAAACCAATAGTTGTATATATGGAATATTGACATCGACCCACCGTAATTTACATTACGCATACCTTAGTTTTCATTACCTAACAGTAATGCCCATGTCAGCGAGCTGTCAGGATCGTTTCGCTAAAGTATTAGCTAATGTCGTAGTAACGACAGAGTGATTTCAACCATATGTATAAAGAGGAAACTAACGATGAAAACCACAGCTTATACAATGACCTTGATCCTGGCCGGTACTCTTGGAATTTCCGGGGCATCTTTCGCCTCTCATCCATCTGTTAATTCAAACATGGGCACACCAATACATGATGATAGTGCCTATCGAACTATCGTCATTGACTCGAATACACGTTGGGTCAATGTGATGGAAGACCAAAGAGTGGAGTTCGTAGTCAACACAGCCAAAGGTAAGCAGCGGTTCTCCTGGCAATTCGACACAACTCACTCAACATTCGACCTTAGCAAGGTAGCGCCAGCAGGGATACTCGACAATAGAACCATCACTGCCTATGTCGAGCCCGACCCAGATGGATATGCGTGGCTAATGAGATAAATGACGCACACACTCTCAGTCTGCTCAAAGGAATAGTGCCAGCGTCAGTATCTAGCGTTGCGTGCTATTCCTCTACCGGCCAAATCACTCATTTTTTTGCTCGTGGACTCTCACCAGAGTTACATCTTTTTTAATTTTGTATATCTACTCATTTATCGTTAAACATAATTGCTATCCGGCCAGTTAAGGATATTGGATATCAATAGCGTGTTTTTTCCGTCTTTTGATCTAAATATTACCTGTAGCTCGTAATTACTTTTTCGCTCTAGGTCGTAACCTGCCAGATACCAGTCACCCAGCGCCATCATGGTTTTTGATATTACTTCATCGTTGGGATATGCAACCCTGGCTATCACTGACAAATCGTTTTGCACTCTATCGTTACGTTTAAATATTGACCAACAAGTTATGGCTGACACCGTCAAACACTCCATTTTCCGCACCAGCTATTTTGACTTTGACATCAAATCCATCAACCATTTTTCTTTGTATCAATTCCCCGCTAATTTCTTTTTCTTCATTTACGCTATTTACTTCTCGTTTTTCGCTCAAAATTTTGCTTCGTCGCTCCTTCGGCTTTGCGAAACTCCCACCCCCATGACTACCTCCTGCGAAGGCTAAAGGCGTGCTAATAGCGACCACAATACCCAAATATACTATGCGTAACTTCATTCCCTTATCAGACTCTTTTACAAACACACGTCATAATTCACGTTTCTGCCGACGACCACTCAACACAGCAAAGTTGTAGATCGGTACCCAGATCAGAGCGAAAAACCAGCCATAGCCATAGGCTTCGATCAGTCCTAGAAAAAAGCTTTTCCAACTGATCCACTCAAAACCGGGCAACAATTTCTGCCAGGCCTCGTACATGGCGTGGTCGGGAAAGAGCAAATCAAACGCGACGCAGAGCGTAAAACTAATCGCCAGCGTCAGACTGGTGGCATGGCCTACGCCCAGCAGTGAAATACCCTGTCTATGATGGCAACATGTCATGGCGCGTCTCCTTGTTCTTTGTTGAGGAATTTCTCCGGATCGGCATCGAACTTATCGAGACAGTTCTTTGAACAAAAACGGAAGAGCGCCCCGCGATACATCTTGCCGTAGCCTTGATCCTCCTCGACCTCCATATCGCAGACGGGATCGATATGCTTCGTATCGCTCCCTTTGCTGTGAGAGTGACCGTGGCCACCATGACCATGCATCATGTGCGCACCACAGCCGTAGCGCATCATGAGAAAAAACAGAACCGCAAAGAGTAAAAACGAACCTAAACCTTCCATAAACCACCTCCTATAAAATTTCAGCGATTAGTTACGGTTGCCGCTGCTCTTCCTCATCATTCACTTCTACCGTTAGAAAAGCCTTCCACTGATTAAAGGGCGGAAAAAAAGCGGGGGTGCTGCGCGCATAGACATCATAGGTTTCACCAAACTCCGCCTCGGCGCGCCGCTCTTCAATCCTGGCCAAGTGCACATAGGCGAAGAGGAGAATGGGCGCCATAATCACCGTCAACAACGTTGGCCACTGCACCAGAAAACCGATGATGACCAGGAACAATCCTGTGTATTGCGGATGACGGGCATAAGCATAGATACCGCCGGTGACCAAGCCACCGCGAGCGGCGTGGATCTGGGTCCAACCTTTGGAAAGCAATAGGTAACCCATGACCATCAACACCAGACTCAACCCCATCACCACGGCCCACGCCAGATCGGAGCCACCGAACACCACCACCCAAAGATGGCCGAACTTATGGCTGAAGGGCTGCAGCACCGGGTAGGCGTCACCCAGCCAGCCGGAAAGCAGATAGATGGTCAAAGGAAAGCCGTACATCTCAGCGAATAGCGCAACCAGAAAGGCGGTCACGACACCCATGCTGCGCCACTCCTGACCGCCTCGTGGTTTAAGAAAGCTCAGTACAAAAAAGAGGAAAATACCGACATTAAAGGCCGCCACTATCCACATGCCATAGGCATATCCGCTGTCACCATGCATTTACTGTGTCTCCTTCATCATTGATTCAAACGGTTGCTCATAATGCGACCCGCTTTAGCCGCAAGGCATTGGTGATCACCGACACCGAGCTAAAACTCATTGCCGCAGCCGCGATCATCGGCGAAAGCAAAAGACCAAACGTGGGATAGAGCACACCCGCCGCAATGGGTACACCCGCGGCGTTATAGACGAATGCAAAAAAGAGGTTTTGGCGGATATTGTGCATGGTGGCGCGGCTGAGACGGCGGGCGCGAACGATGCCACGCAGGTCACCTTTGACTAGCGTCACCCCGGCGCTTTCCATCGCCACGTCGGTGCCGGTACCCATGGCAACACCAACATGAGCTTGAGCCAATGCTGGTGCGTCGTTGATGCCGTCACCGGCCATGGCAACGATACGTCCTTCGGCCTGAAGCTGTTTAACTACCTCGGCCTTTTGTTCTGGCAGCACTTCAGCCTGCACTTGATCAATATCCAGTTTGGCGGCTACCGCCTCGGCGGTCTTGCGGCTGTCTCCAGTCAGCATGACCACGCTGATACCTTCGCCGTGCAGATCGCGGATCGCTTCAGGTGTTGTCGCCTTTATAGGATCAGCAACACCAATCAGTCCCGCCGCATTTCCATCTACCGCCAACAACATTACGGTTTGGCCTTCTGCGCGATGACTATCCGCCTGTTGCGGGAGAGTACCCGCATCAATGTCGAGGCTCTGTAGTAACTTGAGATTGCCCAAGGCCACCTTGTGACCATCGACTTCTCCGGTCACGCCTTTGCCAGTGACCGACTGAAAATTATCAGCCTGGCTCAGTTTCACGCCTTTGTCCTCGGCTCCCCGCACAATAGCCTCAGCTAGTGGGTGCTCACTGGAACGCTCCAGACTGGCGGCAAGGCGCAGGTTGTCATCTTCCTGAAAACCCTCGTTGGCAACCACAGAGACCAGCTTCGGTTTACCTTCGGTGAGTGTGCCGGTCTTGTCCACTACCAGGGTGTCTACCTTCTGCATCACCTCCAGCGCTTCCGCGTTTTTAATCAATACCCCCATCATCGCTCCTTTGCCGGTGCCGACCATAATCGACATCGGTGTAGCCAATCCCAGCGCACAGGGGCAGGCGATGATCAGCACCGCCACGGCGTTGATAACGGCGTAGGCGATGGCCGGTTCCGGCCCCCATAGACTCCAGACGATGAAGGTAATAATGGCGACGACCACCACTACTGGCACGAAGTAACCAGCGACGATATCCACCAGCTTTTGAATGGGTGCACGGGAACGTTGTGCTTCAGCCACCATCTTGACGATCTGTGCCAACAGGGTATCGGCCCCCACTTTCTCAGCACGCATCAATAGACCACCGGTGCCGTTGACGGTGGCGCCGATCAGCCTTTCTCCAGCGGTCTTGGCGACAGGAATCGGCTCACCGGTGACCATTGATTCATCGACATTACTTTCACCATAGATCACCTCGCCATCTACCGGTACTTTCTCACCGGGACGGATGCGCAGCTGATCGCCGGGTTGCACATGTTCCAGTGGAATGTCTTCTTCAGTGCCATCTTCACGCACGATACGCGCCGTTTTAGGGGCCAGACCGAGTAACAGTTTGATGGCGGCGTTGGTCTGGCTACGGGCGCGCAGCTCCATCACCTGCCCCAACAAAACGAGCGCCGTGATTACGGCGGCAGCCTCGAAATAGACCGGCACCACGCCCGCCTCACTGAAGACAGCGGGTGGAAAGATGCCCGGCAGTAACACGGCAACGAGGCTGTAAACCCAGGCAATACCGACACCGATCGCAATCAACGTGAACATATTGAGATGGCGGGTGACGATGGACTGCCAACCACGCTGAAAGAAGACCCACCCGCCCCACCACACCACCGGAGCAGATAAAACAAGTTCGCCCCATTGACGGGTTTTCGGATCGATCAAACCATTGATCGCTTCAGGCCAGAACTCGGCACCCATTGCGCTGAAAAACACCGGGATCGCCAACAGCGCGCTAATCCAAAAACGACGCGTCATATCATCTAGTTCACTGGTGTCATCATCCGCCTCAACTGTGCGTGGCTCCAGCGCCATACCGCATGTTGGGCAGCTACCGGGATGGTCCTGGACAACCTCTGGGTGCATGGGGCAAGTGTATTCAGTTTTTGTGGCAACGGCGGGAACACCCATTGGTTCAAGTGCCATGCCACATATAGGGCAACTGCCAGGCCCTTGTTGCTGTATTTCAGGATGCATGGGGCAGGTGTACATAGCCGATGCATCAACCACAGTCTGCGATGCTTTGGAGTCTGTCTGTCCATGATGTTTGCCACCACAACACTCATGTTTTTTCACTGACTGTTCAGGCTGGGCTGCTGCGTTTTGGTCCGGCATTTTTGAGCCACAGCACGAATGCCCAACTTTCTTATTTTCATTCCCTACATCTTTCTGAACATATTGAGCGGGTGCCGCCAAGAACTTGCTCAAACAGGTCTCACTGCAGAAATGGTATGTCTTGGCCTCATACTCCGCTTGGTACACAGAGCCTTCCGCAACTTCCATACCGCAGACAGGGTCGGTAACCGGCTCGGTCTGCAGGAACTTTGCAGGGGCGGCATTGAATTTGTTAAGGCAACCTTCACCGCAAAAGTGATAGACCTGCCCTTCAAATTCCGTGTGATGCGCAGAATCTTCAGAGACACTCATACCGCACACAGGATCTTTATAAGTCGTCATGTCGCCATCCTCATTTCATGGATCACTAATGGTCACCCCTTCTATCAAGGCAAAACCTTATTATTTTTTCATTCCGTTTTTATCGCTACGCTGTTGCATCATCATCTGCTCCATCATGCCCTCCATCATGTTCATGCGGTTTTCCATCATCTGTTGACGCTGTTCCATCGGCATGCCGCCCATTTGCTCTTCATCTTTTTTGTTTCTGCCCCCCTGCATCATCATGCCTTGACCCTTCATTCCCAGTCCCATCATGCCGTGCATGTTGGACATCATCTCGTGCATCTTCTTCATGTGTGCCTGCATCAAGCGCTGGCGCTCACTCGGATCATTACTTTTGTCGATGCGATCCATCATTTGTTGCATCTCCTGCATGCGATTCCACATCATCTCCATGTCCATCATGCCCATGACCTGTCCCATTCCTTTGTCCATACTCTGAGCAGCCGTGGTATCTGCCGCCACCCCTTTTTCAGAGTGATGCTGGTCATCGGCATGGACAGAGGAAATTGCCAACACAAGACCTACAACCAGCGGTGCAATGATTTTTTTCATAACGAATCTCCTTTTCACTTCAGTTAAAAATCTGCTGCTATGTGGAACCTTTCTGTTCTACTTGTTTATTTACCTGCGTCTGCCTGAGCCAGGTCGTTTAGCGTCCAGTCGTGTTCAAAGTAATCAAGCGTGGCTTGATGAGATGCCAACCACACCTGTTGCTCTTTATCCAGATAAGGTGTAACAAATGCCATAACCCTCTCTTCGTCATCTTGAAACAGATGACTGTCTTTTTTTATAATCCACGCCAGTGTCAGCATGTTGGTCTCGCGATTCAGAAACAGTCCTTTCTTGGGGTTATGGAAAAAATTTCTAATGAGATCATCCAATTGGGAATCTAATCTGGCTGTATCAAAGACTTCTGCACGCCGGTCAGGGCAACTCACCGCGGCACAACTGACCGCAAAGATTATTCTCGGGTCATTGAAGCGCTTCAGCAGAATCTCTTTTTCTATTCCACTGAGGCTGTACCAATGCCCACCTATCTGGATAGATTTTTTCGACCACGGGTGTTTGATCAGGCTGATTTTGAAACTGGTGATGGAGTCAACCGGATAGGCATCAATTACAAGACGCATGGCAGCGAAGTTGTAGACATTGATCCAGAACGCTTTGGTTTCGTCATCATCGCTGAGTGTCGAAGGATCAACCTCCTTCAATGTTGCGATAATTTCGTCGATGAGCGGCCCGGCATCGTTCTTCATCGCAGCATAGTCGAAGACCGTCGTCTCGATGCCATGGATTGTCACCGTCGGTTGCCAATATTGACCAAGCAGCTCCCCGTACAAGGCATTAAAACGAGAGGCATCGCTTGCCATGACAGGATTGGCAGCAGTCAAACCCAAAAGCACTAACAAAACCCGCAACATGACACCTCCTGTAAGCCATACGACAATTGCTTGATTCTAGAGCCCCGGAGTTACCCCTGGATCAAGCTCCATTCACAATTTCAGTAACTGATTCAATCAGGTGACCGATGGAATCACCGTCAGGTGCCTTGTTGGGCATAGCGCGCCACTGATCCAGCGTGTTTTCCATGTGTGTCTGCAACATTTCAAGCTCATTCAACTTTTGCCTATTTTCGTCAATTCTTGTTTGAACGATGTCACGCACGTCTGGGCAAGACGATTTTCCCTTCTTCGTATGAGATAAAATCTGGCCTATTTCAGCCAGCCTGAATCCGAGTGTCTTTATCTTGTAAATAAAGCGCACACGCTCGACATCCGCAGGCTGATAGTATCTGTAACCGTTTGAAGGGTCTCTTTTGGGTCGTAACAGGCCCATACCTGTATAGTGGCGAATGGCGTCTGCCGGCACTTTGGAATACCTTTCCAAGTCAATGACCTTCATGCGTCTTTTTCTCATTGCGGCAGTACCACCATCTGATGGGCCACACCCTTTCCTATATCAATCTGCGAAATTGTCTTCAGGGTGTTCGGGGCCAACACCCAAATCAGAGATGATTTACGGCTAGAGACATATAGTTTATTTACCGCATCGACATACTCAAGATGGTATGGTGCTGGCTGAAGATCAATCTTCAGAATTTCGCCACTGACTAAGTCAACACGACTAAGTTGTTCGCTTCCCTTACTTGAAGAAAATAGCCAACGTCCATCAGAAGATATATCTACACCATGAGGCTTATCGCCCACGTCAAACCTTGACGTCACCTCTCCTTTTTTTAAATCCAGAGCAACCACGGCACCTTCATCTACATTCACTACGAATAAAACTGTCCCATCCGGAGATACGACCGTGTGTTCCGGTTTTTTTCCAACATGAATTTGGCGTTGAATGGTCCACCCCTGTGTTTCAATTTCACTTATGGTGCCGGGCTGAGCGTTGGAAATATAAAGTCGGTCGCCAGCGCGACTAAAGACGGCGTAATTAGGCCATTCTCCCGTTTGAACGGTGCGCACAACCGCCATTTTTTCCAGGTCAACAACGGAGATCCCACCTGCACCAGAATGAACAGCAACGGCATAGCCGCCATCAGGAGACACGGCAATATGATGAGTCAGCCCCCGAACAGGGATACGACGGACAACCTGTCCATGCTTAGTATCAATTATGGAAAGATAACTAGCCCGCTTCATTTCAGCATCAGTTCCATCAGCATGATGCGCTGCATGTTCATCCTTACTCACAGAGTCGGGTTTAGCGATGACGTTATTTTCATCAGACTCTACCGGCTTCATGCTGCCTGCAATTAAGTACTCACTATTGGGAATTGCTGCCAGGCCATGAGCATTCTCCAACTCATCAATACGACCGACTATTTTGTCTTTTTTCAGGTCAATGATTACAAGATCGTTGGCGTTGCCAGTTGGCACGTACATTAAGGCAGGTTCCGCTGTCACAGAAGACATCCACATAGATGCTGCTGAAGACGTGAATATAGCTGCTGCTATTGCCACTAGAATATTCATAATTGCCCCTTATCTATTTTTACCACTGAACAGATACTTCACAATCCGCCTATGACGAGTACGAGGAGTACCCAGAACAAAATCCCGAGAGCCCATTATCCAAAACCACAGCCTCCTGATTCATACATCATTTAATATGCACTCATTGCTGTGACTGTTCTGAAAGATGATCGATTGTTTGTTCCATCATTTGCTGCATAATGCCCATACGTTTTTCCATCACCTCAATCCTAGTTTCCAGCGAAGCGCCATGAATTGACGCTTCGCAACCCTCTGCATACATTTGGTCATGCAACTCCTGCATCGCTGCCTGCATGTCCGAAAGATGTCGCTTCAGCTCTAGTTTCTGTGAAACGTGAGAACCACGCGCATGACGGACCTTTTTCATCTGCGCTTTTACTTTATCGATGTGCGCCTGCAACGACGCTTCATTAACCATACCCATTTTTCCGATACCAACCGTGCTGCCGCTATTACAATCACTATGATGGTTCTCTGCCGCCATGACTGGCGACAGAAGGGCCATCGACACGACTGAGGCCAGCAGCTGTTTACGCATTGTGTTCATGATATCCACCCTCTCTGTTAGGTTATGAGTTGGTATTTTCCGAAATACTTTTGAAGTATTTCTTCAATGCTCATGAGCATGGCCGTCATCATTCTTCATCTCATCCATGCCGCTAAAATCCATATCCAACTCACTCATTGAGTCATTCTGTCTACCTTCTCCATGATCATCATGACCGCCTTCCATTCCCTGTACCGCGCCACTGCCATGTCCTTGGCCATCTCCATGCGAATGGCTATGCCCTTCACCTTCGGCCTTAGGCAATGACATCACACCGAGGCCATAGCGGTAGACCACTTCACCACCTCGCCAGGCAGTTGATGCCAGAACACTTCCGGCAACCACCATGCAGACGACAAACACCATTCCAAGTGCTTTGTTTTTTCGCACCCAAACAATAGACCAGGCAGCGAGTGTCAAAAACAGAATGATCGTGGCAATCGCCCAGTTACGATGGTCGGTCATTGCTGCGTGGGAAGGTGTGTCATGTGCGACAGTGTTATAAGCATATAGGCCGGTAAGGCCAGTGATGATTGTGATACCTGCACCAAACCATAGTGCCCATCGGGCCACAGTTTGCCACTGTTCCTTTAATGGTGATTTGATAAATGGCACTACGATAATCAGACCTACCGCCAGTGACAATAACGCAACGGTAAAGTGGACAAAGATAGGATGCCAGTTGGGAATTATTTCAAACATCTACTGCTCCTTAATGGATTCACTTTTTACTTTGGGTTAATACGGTTATATGTCGTCGACAACCACTTCAGACTGGGTCCGAATCCGATAGAGTTTTTCAACCGGCAACACAGCGACGATGCCATCGCCTTCCAATCCCACATAGGCTGTTTCTATGATGGATCGGGCAATAGCATCAGCCTTGGTCTCGTGAGTGAATATTTCGATTCGGGCGTGACTGACCATCCAATCCTTGGAATAGAAATTCGAATATTCACCGTAGCCCTTGACCTTGGTGACACTGATACCTGTCACTCCTATAACCTCTAACTCACGCTCGACCTTTTCCAAAACATCACCGCGGATAATGGCCTTCACTTTTCTGTAGTTCATGGTTACTTCCTCACCTCATCATTAATCAAACGCGTGGTGGTGACCGGTTGCAGCACGCACCTGTTCCGCGCGCCAGATTGCCCAACTCGTTTTCTTCGGCGTTATGAACCCAGCCTCGTCTTAGCCGTTGCCACCAGCTGTTATCTAGACCTGCCTCTATTTTGTTCAGTAACTGCTCAATACGTACCAGCGTTACTTGCAACATGTCATAGCTGATCTGAAGGTAGTCCCCTTGAATATGCGCATCTGTTACGCCCATCATCTCCAGCAGATAGGTCTCTAAGACCTTCACCTCATCAGCGTCACACTGCTTGGCTAGGCGCAACTTGCGGGTTTTAAGCAGCGGTGTGCGTTTTTCAATCACCCCGCTAGCATAGAGTTGTGGTGTAGCCTCAAACGTTTCACGACATTGTTCAGAGCAAAAATGGAAGACCAACTTGTGATACGCCACTGAGGAAACTTCAGCTTCCGCCCTCATGCCGCACACTGAGCACGTTCCACCAAGCAGCGTCATCTCACATCTCTTCTTTCTGTTTTTCCATAGCGGATCGGTTCCAGAATCGCGCCATACTTGCACTTCTGATTCATTAAGAAGAGTTTCACGTACCAGGGAAATGTATGTCCTGAGAGGGTAGTGATGATTGACATGGCCTCTTCTCCTATACATTGGTTTTTATCTAATCGCCCATGCCCCCTAAAAGGTCGGGCAAACCTGCTGTCGTGCTATGCGGCATGGGTTTCTTGTATAGGTAAAAGATTAGCAACTGGTCTCTGTCTATCGGGTGACGCGTGCATTACATTTTTGTAATGCACGCGTCTTCATGACAGGTAGTATGAAGAGACAATAATGGTCAAGCCATAGATAGACATGACCTTGAAAGTTATTCTCGATCCACGCTTATTCATATTATTTACCAGGATAGTAGACCCCGCCTTTGTGCTTTTTGCCATCAGCGGTTTTGAACAGGATCATCATCTGGTGTTTGCCTTCATGGCCCAGGTCATACCCCGCCATCAACCAATCGCCCATCTTCATGGCCTTTTTGCTCTCTGATTGGCCATTGGGATGTTTTACTTTGGTGTTCATAGCGATGTTGTTAAGTGCTTTTCCATCTTTTTCGACTTTAATCATAAAATCGTGGCTACCGCCCATCTCTTTGCCGGGTTTGGCTTTCATTACATGAAAGCTGACGTCGTAACCGTCGATCTCTTTTTTCACCAGAAACATGTCGCCCATCTGTCCAGACATGCCGCTCTTACCACTCATAGCTGAATCATTATGACCATTATCGTTATCATGACCGTGAGAGTGACTACCGCTTGCGTACAATGGGCCGGCTGTCATCAACATGGTAGCCAAAGTGATCGCTGATAAAGGTTGCATTACTTTTTTCATTATTTACTCCATTGTTAAAAATTACGTTTCTTTCTGATTTGATTTTTCCTGTATCTGCAGCACCACACCGTAAATCACGGGCAATACCAGCAAACAAAGAAGGGTGACGGTGATCATGCCACCTACCATCGGTGCGGCAATACGCTGCATCACTTCAGAACCGGTACCGCTGCCCCACATAATGGGCAACAGTCCTGCGATGATGGCGGTCGCTGTCATGGCGATGGGACGGACACGTTCGGAGGTGCCGTGATGCACCGCGGCCATGATGTCAGCCCTGTCTAAACAGCCCCCTTTGTCATGACGACGCCTGGCTACTTCCTGATCAATGAAGGTGAGCACCAGCACACCAATCTCCGCCGCCACACCGGCCAGGGCGATAAAACCCACCACCACGGCAACCGAGAGATTGAAGCCCAACAAATAGATCAACCAGAAGCCGCCGATCAATCCAAACGGAATAGAGAGCATGACCACCAACGGCGCGGTAATGTTGCGAAAATTGAAGTAGAGCAACAGAAAGATCACCAGCAATGTGGCGGGCACGACGATGCGCAAGCGCTCGGCCGCTCGTTCCATGTATTCGAACTGGCCGGACCAAACGAGGTTGTAACCGGGCGGGATCTTGACCTGACTGGCAACCACCTCTTTCGCTTCAGCGACATAACCGCCAATGTCTGAGGTTTTGATATCGACATAGACCCAAGCATTGGGGCGGGAGTTTTCGCTCTTGATACCAGGTGGCCCGCGACGCAGTTGCAGATCTGCCACCAGCGATAGAGGAATCTGCGCACCGGTCGGCGTGGGGATCAGTACTCGCTTTAGACTGTCGAGGTTATCGCGTAACTCACGGGGATAACGCAGGTTGATCGGATAACGCTCCAAGCCTTCCACAGTCTGAGTCACATTCATGCCACCGATAGCGATCTGGATTACATCCTGCACATCGCCAGTAGTGAGTCCGTAACGAGCCGCCTCTTCACGGTTAATATCGAAGTCAAGGTAATATCCTCCCGCAGCCTTGTCAGCAAAAGCAGAGAGCGTATTGGGTAGTTGTTTCAAGGCCTGTTCAATATCACTACCGACCTCTTCCAATACCTTCAGATCAGGCCCGCTGACCTTGATACCGATGGGCGTTTTGATGCCGGTGGAAAGCATGTCGATACGAGTCTTGATAGGCATGGTCCAGGCGTTGGAGAGACCGGGAAATTTAATCGCCGCATCCATCTCATCCATCAACTCTTTGACCGTCTTGTCTGGATCAGGCCATTCCTCTTTGGGTTTAAGTCGAATGGTGGTTTCGAGCATGGCCAGCGGTGCCGGGTCGGTGGCGGTTTCTGCCCGCCCCACCTTGCCAAACACATGCTGCACTTCCGGGAAGGTCTTTATGATCTTGTCCGTCTGTTGCAGCAACTCCTTGGCCTTGGTGATAGAGACGCCGGGATAGGTCGTCGGCATATAGAGAATGTCACCCTCATTCAGCGGCGGCATAAACTCACTGCCCAATTTACTCAGTGGGTAGGCCGTAGCGCCTAACAACACCAGCGCCAAACTTAAGGTCAGCCAACGCCAGCGAATAGCCAGATTCAAGCTCGGCACATGAATGAAATGGAGAAAACGATTGACCGGGTTTTTGGCTTCGGCCGGAATCTTGCCGCGAATAAAATAGCCCATCAGCACCGGCACCAAAGTAATCGCTAAGATGGCCGCTGCGGCCATTGCGTAGGTTTTGGTAAACGCGAGTGGCGCAAAGAGCCGCCCCTCCTGCGCTTGTAAGGTAAATACCGGCAGGAAGGAGACGGTGATAATCAGTAGCGAAAAGAATAACGCTGGGCCAACTTCTCGGGATGCCTCGGTGATGGCTTGCCAGCGTTCGGACGAGGTGAGTTCTCGGCCTTTTTCTTTAACCATTTGCTCCAGGTGTTTGTGGGCATTCTCGATCATCACAATCGCTCCATCCACCATTGCACCAATTGCAATCGCAATCCCCCCCAGGGACATGATGTTGGCGTTGATGCCCTGCCATTTCATGATGGTAAAAGCGAGCAAGATGCCGATAGGCAGAGAAATAATCGCCACTAAAGCCGAACGGGCATGGAGCAAAAACAAGATACAGATGATACTGACGACGATAATCTCTTCGAACAACTTCTCTTCAAGATTATCCACTGCTCGTGTGATGAGGTCCCCTCGATCATAGACCGGCACGATCTCCACACCTTCGGGCAAACCGGGTTTTAACTCCTCCAGTTTGGCGCGCACTCGTTCAATAACGGCCATGGCGTTTTCACCGTAGCGCATAATCACCACACCTCCGGCCACTTCGCCTTCGCCATTTAACTCCGCCACACCACGACGCAGCTCTGGCCCCAGGTGAACGTGAGCCACATCCTGCAAGCGAATAGGTGTGCCGTTTTCGTCAACACCCACCGGGATCACGTTGAGATCATCGATAGACCGGATATAACCCAGGCCGCGCACCATGTATTCGGTCTCGGCCATTTCCACCAGCTTGCCACCAACATCGTTGTTGGAACGCTGAATGGCATGCTTCACTTTCGACAGTGGAATGTTGTAGGCCAACAGCGCATTGGGATCGACCTCCACCTGATACTGTTTGACGTAGCCGCCAACTGACGCCACCTCGGAGACCCCCTCAACCGTCTGCAAGGGATAGCGTAAATACCAGTCCTGAATAGAACGCAGTTGCGCCAGATCGGTATTGCCGCTCTTGTCCACCAAAGCGTATTCATAGACCCACCCCACGCCGGTGGCATCCGGCCCCAAAGATGGCGAGACTCCACTAGGCAGGCGGGAGCTGACGTAGTTGAGGTACTCCAAAACCCGCGAGCGCGCCCAGTACATATCGGTACCGTCATCAAAGATGATGTAGACAAAAGAAAAACCAAAGAAAGAATAACCGCGCACCACCTTGGCGTTGGGCACGGCCAACATGGCGGTGGTGAGCGGATAGGTAACCTGATCCTCAACCACCTGCGGTGCCTGACCGGGGTATTCGGTGAAGACGATGACCTGAACATCCGATAGATCGGGGATCGCATCCAGTGGCGTATTTTTCATCGACCACAATCCAGCCGCCACGATAATAACCGTGGCGATGATGATCAGGAAACGATTGCGCAGGGAGGCATCGATGATGCTAGTGATCATGGTTAGACTCCTCCATGTCCATCTCATCCATGGACATATCTATGTCGTCCATTTCCATGTCACCCATATCGGACATATCCATATCACTCATGTCAGCATCGGCACTATCAACCGCCATCGCTTTCATCATCTTGGCCGTGGCTTCACGCAGTTTGGATTCGGAGTCAATGAGGAACTGGCTGGAGGTCACTACCTGCTCACCGTTCTTCACACCGGATAAGATTTGGGTCAGCCCTCCAGCACTCACACCCAGAGTCACTTCACGCGGTTCAAATTTGCCTGGCTCACGCACGACAAACACTTGCTCACGGCTACCGGAACGCACAATTGCCTCAGAGGGCACAACCACTGCATCGGTCTGAGGATCGACATAGAGCGTGACATTGGCAAACATGCCTGGTTTGAGTGATAGATCAGAATTATCAAACTCCAAACGTACCTGCACCGTGCGGCTCTTGCTGTTCAAGACTGGATGAATAAAGGTGATCTTGCCTTCATAGGTTCGTCCCGGTTCAGCCCGTACCTGCATCTCGGCACGATCACCTAGCTTCAACCAGCTCAACTCATCTTCAAATATATCGACGTTGACCCAGATACGACTCAGATCGGCAATGAGATACAACTCATCCTTGGGAGAAACATATTGCCCTTCCCGCGCACCAATGTGCATGACCTGACCTTCAAAAGGCGAATGGATATGGAGCTGTTTCTTGATCTTGCGGCTCTGCTCCAGCTCTTTGATCTGGTGCGTTGGCACATCGAACAGCTGTAGGCGTTCTTTGGCACTGTCGAGGATGGTCTTGGCGCTTTTTTTCATTTGCGAAGCGGCGCTGTTGCGCACTGTCTCCCAGTTGTTTAGCGCGACAAGGTATTCCTGCTGTGCGGCCACCAAATCGGGGGAATAGATGCCAAGCAGGATGGTGTCTTTGCTGACGCGTTTGCCGGTCTCTTCGATCTTCAACGCCTCGATCCAACCGGAAGTTTTGGGATGCAAACGAGCCAGACGCTCCTCGTTGAAATCAACACGGCCCAAACCGTTCAGGGTTCGTGACAAATCTTGGATTTCCGCATTCGCTGTACGCACACCGATATTTTGCACTGTGACCGGATCAATCATGACCGTACCAGCAGGTTCATCTCCCGAACCACCATCAGCGTAGACAGGGAGGTAGTCCATCCCCATTTCATCTTTCGTAAATACAGGTGAGGTAATTGCTGGATTCATCGGATTACGCCAAAACAATACTTCGCGTTCAGACGACGGGGTTTCCATCTCTGCCATCTGCTGCGGCGCTTTTGATCCAGACAGCCAGTAGCCCCCGGCAAATCCAATTCCCAACGCGGCGATGACCGCCACTGACACAAGCTGTTTATTCATAAACATTCTCCTCACCCACAGCGGCAATCAACCGGGCCAAGGCCTGGTTGGCGGCGCTCAAGGCCTTCCAATATTGAGTTTCATAATCGTAAAGTGTGGTCTGGCTGCGAATCAGATTGAGAAAATCGACCTTGCCGACCTGATACCCGGCCAGCATGGCATCCACGGTTTGGCGCGCCTGGGGAATGATCTGCTGCTGAAACAGTTGGGCCTGCTCACCAGCGCGACGGTAATCGGTGACAGCTTGCTGTACTTGTGAGGCCACTTGGTTGCGTTGATCATGTAGCTGGTATTTTTGCTGCATCCACTCGGCATTACGCTGATCAACGGCACGATCCTGCTTACTGCCCGTATAGAGGGGCAGATTCATGCTGAACATAACGGAACCTAAATCGGCACGGCTGCTACCATCAGGGTTATTGCCGTTACGCAGGCCGTACACTGCACCCACTTTAAAGTCAGGGGCGTAATCCTTTTTTGCCAGATCGACACGGCTGCGTGCTGCCCCCATGCGCTCGGTCTGCGCGGCGAGACTCGGGCGTGCTGCGACCGCTCGTTGTTGCAGCACCTCCGTACTCACAGGGGAAAGTAATGTTTCATCGACAGCGCTAGGAAGGTGAACAGGTTCAGCAGCAGGGTGATCCATCAGCACATTTAGACGCACCACCTCGTTTTCGCGCATATTCTGAACACGAATAGCGCTGTCACTCAGCTTGGACAATTCTAATTGCGCGAGCAGAATGTCTTGTTGCAAGCCTCGGCCCACCGTATAACGCGTCTCGGCGACACTAACGAACTGCTTCAACAGGACCTGGTTACGGGTAATGACCTCCAACGTCCGGTCCAGATAGAATAGATTCCACCACACCGTTTTGACATCACGCACCAGCTGCAGTCGTTTCTCTTTCAGGTCTGACTCAGCGGCGTTGGCCTCCTGGCTTGCTGCCCGGGAGCGCAGAGCCAACTTACCGGGGTAAGGCAATGCCTGAGTAATACCCACTTGGAACTGCGTCATACCCTCTTGAGTAAAGGAGAAACTATCCAGCGGCAGATTGACGATATTGACTGACAGGCTGGGATCGGGCAGCGCGTCGACCTGACCCGGAATCTCGGCCAGCGCCCTGGCCCGCGCTTCAATGGCCGCCAGGCCGGGATTGACGGCTAGGGCCTCGGTGACCGCCTTATTTAAAGAGAGCACCTCCGCTGCCTGCACGGTGTTTACACCAAAAATAAATGTACCTGCCAACAGCATTCGCACGAGCAAGTTGAACCGGTGTCGAAATTGAAAGTACAACGCAATTACTCCTCAGGTATCCTTGATGCTCAAGAATAGAGGGGGGACGCTGTCGCTAAGGTGACGCTTGCATTACATTTTTGTAATGTTACTGTCACTCTTATGACAGATCGTATGGGCTAGCCTCTTTAACTATGAAATTATTAGTTGTCGAAGATGAGGTAAAAACCGGTGAATATCTCAAGCAGGGATTGAGCGAGGCCGGTTTTGTCGTCGACCTGTCCCATAACGGGCTGGATGGCCACCATCTGGCGATGACCGAACGCTATGACCTGCTAATTCTCGATGTGATGTTGCCGGATGTGGATGGCTGGCGAATTCTGCAATCACTCCGGGAAGCCGGTAAAGAGGTGCCGGTACTATTCCTTACCGCACGTGACAGCATCGACGACCGGGTTAAAGGGCTGGAGCTGGGCGCGGATGATTACCTCGTCAAACCCTTTGTCTTCGCTGAACTCTTGGCTCGTGTCCGTACTTTGCTGCGCCGCAGCGCAAGTCCTGTCACTGAATTGAGTTTAAGCGTCGCCGACCTGGAGTTGGATCTTGCCCGCCATCGAGCCAGTCGCAACGGCAAACGCATTCACCTGACCGCTAAGGAGTTCGCCCTGCTGGAACTGCTGGTGCGCCGCCAGGGGGAAGTGCTGCCCCGCTCCCTGATCGCCTCCCAAGTCTGGGATATGAATTTCGATAGCGACACCAACGTCATCGATGTGGCCATACGTCGCCTGCGCGGCAAAATCGACGATAATTTTGAACTCAAACTAATCCAGACAGTACGCGGCATGGGCTATATGATCGACATACCGGACGAAAGCACATAAATGAGACGACCTCCCTCCCTGACGCTACGGCTGACGTTATTATTCAGCGCCGTTGCAACAGTGGTGCTCCTGGCCTTCGGCTGGATCATCGAGCGGTCTATCGAAGAGCATTTTGCGCAGGAAGACATCAAGGAACTTAAGGTTATCGCCCAAGCGGTGGAATGGTCGCTCTCCACTCTGCAACCCAGCCATGATCTGACACGAACCAAACAGCGTTTCGATGACATTCTGGTGGGGCATCACCGTCCGTTACTATATATCAGTGACGCATCAGAAAAAACGCTATATAGCAGCCCCGGATCGGATCTTCACTTGATTCCTCTGCCATCTCCCGATCAACTATCGCAAGGTGGAATACAACAGTGGAGCGACTCCAAACACCATTACCGTGTTCTCATTCAACAGGTCGCCGGGAAAAGCAACGCTTCTTACACTGTCATTGTCGCCGTTGCCATCGACTTTCATCTCCATTTTCTCAAGAATTTTCATTACACCCTTTGGTTGATGATTATTTGCAGCATTATCATCATGGGACTGATGAGTTGGATTGCGGTGCGGCAGGGCCATCGCCCATTACACAGTATCGTCGAACAGATCAGCCAAACAAGCGCCAATAAATTAAACACCCGTCTCGATCCCGACACCGTCCCGACTGAACTCATCGAGCTGGCGGTAACGTTTAATGACCTCATGCAACGCATTGAAGAGGCCTTCACTCAGCTATCAAATTTTTCCGCAGATATCGCCCACGAACTTCGCACCCCTGTCACCAATCTTATGACTCAAACTCAGGTCGCTCTCTCGCAGGCGCGCGATGCCGATGAGTATAAGGAAATACTCTACTCCAATGTTGAAGAGTACGAACGCATGGCGCAGATGATTGGCGATATGCTCTTCCTGGCCAAGGCCGACAACGGACTCAATCCGCCCAATACAGAAGATATCGATTTAGAAAATGAAATACGTAACTTGTTCGATTATTACGAAGTCTGGGCGGAAGAGTGCCATGTTTCATTGACTCTGGACGGTGAAGCTCACGTTCAGGGCGACCGCTTGATGCTGCGCCGCGCACTCAGCAACTTGCTATCCAATGCCGTTCGCCACACACCGGCAAATAGCAGCGTGGTGGTAAAACTCAGTCATGTCGAAAGAGATGTGGTTATTGCGATCCAAAACCCCGGAACCCCTATTCCTGCTGAACACCTTCCCAAACTATTTGACCGTTTCTATCGCATCGATCCATCACGTCAGCGTAGTACTGAAGGCGCTGGGTTAGGCTTGGCCATCGTTAAGTCAATCGTCGAGGCTCATTGCGGCACTATTGAGGCCACCTCCGACGAGACTGGCACCCAATTCAAGATTAGTCTGCCTGATATCATTGATTCCCCCAGGCGTGCCCCCAACCCCAACATTTTGTAATCGCACAAGCTAGTTTTTTACCTGTTCGATCGATCATTAATTTCTGCCTGCATCTCTTGCGTCTTCGTTGGCCAGTGGCTTTTGATATAGGCGAGAACTGCCCAGATATCGCTGTCTTTTAACGTGTTGCTCCAAGCAGGCATATCACTCTCATAATTAGCTGGTGCATTGGGCGGCACAAGCCCATGTTTTGTGATTCCAAACAGAACATCATCGGGATGATGCCAGGTGTGCCCTGTTTCATCGTGAGGTGGTGCAGGAAGTTTCCCATCGGGTTTGCGCTTACGCCAGTCAGCTTGGCCCTCAAGGTTTTCACCGTGACAAGCGGCGCAGAATTTATTATAGATCATCTGCCCGCGTTCGAGCTGTTGGGTGTCGCGATGGTCTGCCTCAGCCGTTTTCTCTCTGGCGGTGGCGGTACCGTTTAATAACCCTGCCGTCAGTATGAACAGGATACACACCAGGCCAAAAACCAAAATACGCAGGGATTTCATGATTCTTCTCCTTCGATATCCTTTATTCATAGACATTTAATCCTATTGTGAGAAATGCGGTCTAGCTGCTTTATCCATTAGGCTCTATGTGCCTCCTCCACTCAACACCCTCCCTTCCCTAAAAGCTCTACGCAATTGACAATGAGAATCATTATCAATTACCATCCTCAAACGTTAATGATTATCATTTGCAATCAACTAAATATAACTAAGGAGATCAGTTCCATGTACAAGCGTTCTTTGGTAGCTATGGCCGTCACGGCGGCATTATTCCCGGTAGCGGCAACGGCCGAGGTCAGCAGCCTGGAAAAAGTGATGATTATAGGTACACAAGAAGAGAGCAAGATCCTGCCCGGCTCTGGTGCTGTGGTTGCTCCCACGCAGATGGAGCAGGAAATGGTCTCCGACATTAATCAGGTGCTGAAAACCGTACCCGGGGTCTATATCCACGAAGAGGACGGTGCCGGGTTGCGGCCCAACATCGGTATTCGTGGCGCCACAGCCGAGCGCAGTGAAAAGATCACCCTGCTGGAAGATGGCGTGCTGGCCGCCCCGGCCCCGTACTCAAACCCGGCAGCCTATTACTTCCCTACCGCCATGCGCATGAGCGCCATCGAGGTGCTTAAGGGGGCACCGCTGTTGCGCCATGGCCCGCAAACCACTGGCGGCGTCGTCAACCTCATTTCCACCCCTATTCCCGAAGAAAAAGGCGGCGAGCTGAGCGTGGTGTTGGACGAACGTGGCTCAACAGACGTTCACGCTAACTACGGTGCGCGCCAGGGTCAGTGGGGCTGGCTGCTGGAGACCGTGCAGCGTGAAGGCGAAGGCTTCAAGGAGATAGATCGCAGCGGCATGGATGCCGGTTTCGATCTGGCCGACTATGTCTTCAAGCTGGGCTGGCAAGGGGATGACCAGAGTCTGTTGCTCAAAACCCAGTATTCGGAAGAGGTCTCCAACGAGACTTATCTGGGCCTGACCGACGCAGATTTCGCCACCAATCCCAACCGCCGATACGGTCTCTCCAGCATCGACCAGATGAACAACGATCACCGTGGAGTTTCGCTGACCCACAGCAAGGACTGGAGCGATAACATCACGTCCACCACTACAATCTACCGCAACACCTTTAATCGTGACTGGTACAAACTGAGCGGTGGCGGCTCGCTGATCGACGCTGCCAACGGCGGTGACACCAATGCACGAGGCATCCTCGACGGCAGCATCAATACCACGGGCCTGAGCTATAAACACAACAACCGCAGCTATGTATCACAGGGCATTCAACTCAATGTGGACGTCGCTGCCGGGGCCCACCTGGTGAGCGTCGGCGCACGACTGCATGAGGATGAGATGGATCGCTTCCAGCCGGTGGATGTTTACGACCAGGTTAACGGCTCACTGGTCTACCAATCCACCACCCAAGCCACCGGCAGCAACAACCGCCTGGAAGATGCTGAAGCCACCAGCCTCTGGCTGATGGATGACTGGCAGGTGAGCGAAAAACTCAACATCAATCTGGCACTGCGCTACGAGGACGTGAGCACCAGCCGCACTCAGTATGCCGATGTTGGCCGAACCACCGTCGATAGCACCCGCGCCAACGACACCACTGAGATCCTGCCCGGCGCTTCGTTTACCTATGACATCGACGACACATGGCAGATTCTGGCCGGCGTGCATCGCGGTTTCTCACCATTGGGTGGTGGCGCCAAGAAAGAGGAAGAGCCGGAAACAAGCACCAACTGGGAACTCGGTATGCGTTATAACCAGGACAAACTGTTCGTCGAAGCCATCGGCTTCTACAGTGACTTCTCCGATAAAGCCGAGAACTGCTCCGTCGGCAGCCCCTGCAGCAACGGCGCCATCTCGGGCAGCTTTGTCACCGGCAAGGCAGAGATATCCGGTATTGAGTTTCAACTGGGCACCTCCCATGCCGCCGGTGATTTCAACATCCCGGCCAACCTGGCCTACACGTTTACCAAAGCGGAAATCAGTGAAGATAACGCCGCCAGTGGTTTCAATGCCGGAGATCAGCTGAAGGACGTGCCGGAAAACGTACTCAGCCTGCGCCTGGGACTGGAACACAACAGCGGCTGGAACAGCTACGCGGTGGCGAAATATATCAGCGAGACCTGCGTTGTCACTGGTTGTAATAACACGAGCAGCGCCTATGACGAAACCGAGTCGCTGTTTGTGGTGGACGTGATTACACACTACCCGCTTGAAGAGGATGTGGATCTGTTTGTCAAAGCGGAAAACCTGTTTGACGAACAGAAGATCGTCTCCCGCACCCCGGATGGCGCACGTCCCAACAAGCCGTTCACCGTTTCGGTAGGTATGAAACATAGCTTCTAGCCTGCTGTTAGTTTATTCAATCTCAGGCGTCGTTACTTGGTGTAACGACGCCTTTATTCGGAAGAGAGAAGTATTGTGTTTCATCGTGGCGTGATAATAACCCTGACTACGGTGGCCGCTGTCCATGCGGCGCTGCTTTACCCACTGCTCGCGCAGCAGGCGGAACCTGTCCAGGCGCCTAAAAAGCGGGTGGTCCAGGGCATAGTGCTGGTCTCACCGGCGCCGCAGACAAAGAAACCCGAAGAGACACAACCGACACCACCCACACCTGATCCGAAAAAAGAAGTGGTGCAGGAACCCGTTAAACACCCCGCGCCAGCCCCGATCGAAAAACCCATAAAAGAAATCGTAAAATCGGTGCTAGAAGAGACGATTGAAACATCCGCCCCTCAAGAAACAGTGCAACAACACGTCGCCGAACCCGTCGAAAAGCTTCCGCAAAGCCAGCCCGACAGCGATGTTGAAGAGTTCGCGATCACTCCACCCCGCATCGGCGCCGCCGGTCACCTGGAAAACCCTCCACCCAGCTATCCACGCCTGTCCAAACGCCTGCGCGAAGAGGGGGTCGTGATACTGGAACTGTGGATACTGGAAGACGGCACAGCGGCAGAGATCACAGTTAAAACCTCCAGCGGTTACCCTCGGCTGGATAAAGCGGCGCTGACAGCGGTAAGCAAGTGGCGCTACACGCCCGCCACCCGCAACGGCGAAGTGGTGGCCTATCGTTACGAACAGCCCATCGAATTTGCATTGAAATAAACACAGCTACTTGGAGAATGATGATGACAGTTGAAAACAATCCCTACGGTATCGAGGCCCTGTGGCAACAGGGTGATCCGGTGATCAAAACCGTTGCCCTGATCCTGCTGCTGATGTCCGTGGCCTCCTGGACGGTGATTCTGCTGCGCGTCGCAGGATTATGGCGCATCAACCGCATCGCCAAGTCGGCCGCCGACTTTTGGCACGCCCAGAGCTTTGAACAGGGCCTGGCACTGCTCGGTGGCAGCGATCGCCACAATCCCTTCGGTTATCTGGCGAACCAGGGTCGCCAGGCGATGCTGCATCACGCCACTCATAAAAAGGATCTGCACGGCCACCTGCCGCTGGCCGACTGGCTGGGCGCCAGCCTGCGTAGCGCCATCGACGAGGGCCGCGAACAGATGCAGCGCGGCTTGTCCATCCTCGCCTCAGTAGGTTCCACCGCGCCTTTCATCGGCCTGTTTGGCACTGTCTGGGGTATCTACCATGCACTGGTAGGGATTGGTGTTTCCGGCCAGGCGGGTATCGACAAGATCGCCGGCCCGGTGGGCGAGGCCCTGATAATGACCGCCTTCGGTCTGGCTGTGGCCATCCCCGCCGTGCTCAGCTATAACGCCCTGGTACGCAGCAACAAAAGCGTGGCAGGCAAACTCAACCGCTTTGCCCATCAGTTACACCCCTATTTCCTTGCCGGTGAACCGCAAGCGCAAAGTGACCATGCAAAACAGGAGGCCGCGTAATGGCCTTCTCCAGCGAACATGATGATGAAGAGGTGATGAGCGAAATCAACATGACCCCTCTGGTGGACGTGATGCTGGTATTGCTGATTATTTTCATGCTTACCGTTCCGGTGCTGACCCAATCCGTGGATATTAAACTACCGCAAACCGACGGTGAGCTTGCCGAGCAAACACCCGAGGCGGTGACCATCTCCGTTGATGCGACCGGTCAGATTTTCTGGAACGAGAAACCACTGGACAAAGCGTCATTGGCAACACGTCTGACCGATGCAGCTGAGCAGTCGCCACAACCGCCGATCCATATCCACGGTGACCGGGCCGCCAGTTACGATCACGTGATCCAGGTAATGACCGGCGCGCAACAGGCGGGACTGACGCAATTGGGGTTTGTTACAGAAACATCTCGGTAATATTAAGGTCAGTTCAAGTCCCAACTTGGTCTCCTTCTCTTGCTCCACTGGTATTTCGATTGGATAAAGCGTACACCCTGGGCTCAACTCCAGATCAAGCTTCTCTATACCGTACCTTCATACGGAGTTAAGCTATTGCTGCGACTTTTTATGGAGAGGAGGTCAAAAAAGATGAAGCACACACCCTTGACCATCGGTCGCTTAGCCAACGCCGCGGAGGTCAATGTGGAGACGATTCGCTATTACCAGCGGGTGGGGTTGGTGAATGAACCGGTCAAACCATTAGAAGGGTTTCGGGTTTACCCCAACGAGACGGTCAACCGAATCCGTTTCATCAAACGCGCCCAGAAACTCGGTTTTAGTTTGCAGGATATCGCCCACTTGTTGGAACTGGGTGAAGGCCATTGCGATGATGTGCGAGAACAAGCAGAGGCGAAGCTCGGCCAGATTGAAGCGCAAATCAAAGACCTCCAGGCAATGCGCAAGACACTGAAGAAACTCATTACAGAGTGCAGCGCGGGGAATGAGAATGGAAGCAGTCCAATCGTACAGTCTCTTACCGTGAACGCCTCCAGATCCTCAATCAAGAAATAGGGATATCAAATGACGACCGTGTTTTTATATCTCGGTGCCGCGCTTGCAGAAATAGGCGGTTGCTTTGCCTTCTGGGCTTGGCTGCGACTTGGAAAATCAATTTTTTGGATCGTGCCAGGCGTATTGGCGCTTGCTGTTTTCGCCTACTTACTGACCCGAATCGATACCGATTTCGCCGGGCGTGCTTATGCTGCCTACGGCGGTGTCTACATCGCCTCATCCCTGTTGTGGCTGTGGATGGTTGAAGGCGTGCGGGCCGACCGTTGGGATCTCACGGGTGCGGCTATCTGTCTGCTTGGGGCGGCCATCATTCTGTGGGGGCCAAGACCAGCGTGATATGCGGCGCTTGACTCCGTACTCAGGTACGGTCGCTACACTTGTTCCAATCTTCACCTGTAGGAGATGTGATGAATTGGTTAAAAGTAGGCTTTGTTGGCACCATTGTCACCGCGCTGTGCTGTTTCACTCCACTACTTGTTATCACGCTCGGGGCCATAGGCTTGGCCGCCCTTACCCCTTCGCTTGATAGCGTTCTGATACCGATACTGGTGCTTTTTATTTGCATGACCCTGTACGGCCTTTGGAGAAAAACAAAATGCCAACAACCGACAATGTAATTTTAAAATCGGTCATCACCTGCCCCTTCTGCGGTTTTGCCAAAGAAGAGACCATGCCGACAGATGCATGCCAATATTTCTACGAATGCACACATTGTCACCAGTTGCTCAATCCCAAGCAGGGAGACTGTTGTGTCTATTGTTCTTATGGAACAGTGAAGTGCCCACCTATTCAGATGGATTCAAGATGTTGCGGTCATTTATTCACCTAAGGGGAACGAGAAATGAAAAAATGCTTATTAGCATTCTGGCATTGGTCGTTATTGCATTGATATCACTCCCTGGCTTTGCAGATACAGGTGAAGTTAACCCCCACTCTTTCATTTAAAAACCAGCCTCAAGCACGATGATGCCCACGCTTACAATGAAATCTGGGCAGTACACGACAAAGGCGCGGAGTTTTGCGTCAACAGCTCGTTTCTCGTCATCAATGATGTACGCGGGGGCGAACAGACCCGCTCCCGCCTATTTTATCCCTGCTTCTTAAATCGATAGTACCCAAACGCCTGTCTTTTCCCGCCGGGCGTAATATGCATTTCATCTTCCTGCTCTACAAGAATGAACGTCTCGCCCAACTCTCGGGATAACTTCGCGGCATCATATTGGACGATATCGAGGCCGCTGCATTTATCCGGCCCACCAATGGCGAAGGCGGCGATGATAACGTGACCTCCCGGTTTCATCACCTTATGCAAAAGGTCGATATATTTTTTCCGATCCGATGCCTGAGTCAGAAAATGGAATACTGCTCTGTCATGCCAGAGATCGAATGTCTGTGCACACTGAAACTGAGTGATATCCGCCTCGATCCAATCGACAGATTTCGCGTTTTCTCCCAGGCGTTTTTCGGCAACACGAAGCGCGGCACCGGAAATGTCAAGAACGGTGATATTTTCAAAACCGTCCTGAACAAGATAATCAACCAGCATAGATGCGCCACCGCCGACATCAATGATGCTGTCTGAGCGTGACACGCCTGAGTCCGCGATCAACTTCAACGACAATTCAGGCTTGCTTTGATACCAGCTCACCTCATTGTCCGCTTTTCCTTCATACACTGTATCCCAGTGACTCTTTCTGCTCATTACCTTTCCCTCTGTGAGATGCTGATTTTCATCGTTTAACGCTCATGACGCCACTCGTAACGCATTGCGAATCTGCTCGATGACATCCTGCGGCGGACTGTCATGGGCCAGCAAGCCTCTCACCTTGCCTTGGGGATCAATCACGTAGACGAAGGACATGTGTGCCACTTCGTAGTCTTCAGACTCGCCCTCTTTCTCGATGACAAAGTCGGAACGGAAGAGCCAGGTGATGTCCCTCAACTCATCTAGCGTGCCGGTCACACCGATGATATTGGGATGAAAAAAAGTGGCATACTCCTTGAGCGTTTCGGGCGTGTCACGCTCCGGATCAATGCTGACCAGCAAACCTCTTACCCGTGCCCGTTCCTCCTCAGTCAGGCGTTTGAATGCACTGGCCCAGTTGGCCATGGTCATGGGGCAGGCGTCCGGGCAATGGGTATAACCAAAATAAATCAGTACCACCTTGCCGCGAAAGTCTTGCAAAGCTACCTCTCCATCCGCCGATTGCAAGGTAAAATCACCGCCCATGTTTTGCAGGTGTTCAGGGATAGGCGGAACTTGTGTTTGCCACCACCAAATGAAGCTCGCAGCAATGCAGGTCACAGCAATAACCATCGGCAACATTATTTGCTTGACTGCGCTTTGCATCGATTGTCTTGATTTTCCACTCATACCTTTGCCCCCTGTTTTTCCTTCTCGCTGTTGGCGTCTTTGATAATGAGAACCCCACCTCGCACTACAATCACCGCAATCACCAACCCAATAATCAGATCGGGCCAGGGTGATCCAAGCCACGCCACCAACACGCCACCGCCTATCACCCCAAGGTTGGCGATGACATCGTTTTTGGAAAATATCCAACTGGCCCGCATGTGTACCTCACCCTGGCGGTGTTTATAGATTAGTACCAGGCAAATGCTGTTAGCTATCAGTGCCACAACGCCCACCGCCATCATCATCAGTGACTCCGGCTCACTGCCAACAAGCGTGCGGCGCACGATGTCGAATAAAACACCCAGCCCCAGCAGTACCTGAAAAACACCGCTGATATGGGCGGCCCTTGCCTTCATGAGCAGACTTCTGCCCACGGCGTATAGACCAATTGCGTAGACCGAGGCATCGGCGAGCATATCCAGCGAGTCGGCAATCAAAGCTGTCGAGTCACCGATGACACCGGCAATGATTTCAGCGACAAACATCACACCGTTGATGACCAGTAACATCACCAACGTGCGGCTTTGCGCTTTGTCTTTAATCTCTATTTCACAACCACAACCCGACATTCTTTTATCCTAAAAATTACAAGATTAAGCTGACCAAAAAACATAAACACCCACGCCAAGCAGCAACATCCCTGAGGTCGTTCGCAAGCCCTGCTGACGACGGGGTGTAATGAGCCACGGTTGTAGGCGTTCGTATCCATGGCCGATTAACAACAGCGGCAAACCGGTGCCGAGGCCGTAGATAAACATCAATACCGTCCCCCAGAACAGGTCACCCTGCATGGCCACCAAGGTAAGGATGCCAAGCAAGATGGGCGTGGCACAGGGAGCGATAGCCAGTGAAAAGAGGAATCCGGCTCCGAAGGCGGTTAGCGCATGTTTGAGCCGATTGGCACCAATGTCATGCAGCTTTTGGCTATGCCAGGTAGGCAGACGCCAATTCTGATTCAGCTGCAGCAGGCCAAGCAGAGATAGCCCCATGACGATTGGCACTAGCGCCAAGAGCATTTGAAACAGGGGATCAAAGCGACCAAACACCCAGCCCAGGCCCGCAGTGAGCAAACCCATGACGGCAGTCGCCGCCGCCATGCCGAGGACGAATACTAAAGCGATGCGTGTCTGTATTGCACTGGGGGATATTTGTTCGGTTTTATCTTTGTCTCTTTCCTGGCAGCAACTGCGTCCCATGAAACCGAGCACAGCCGGGTACATGGGCAGACAACAGGGATTAAAAGCGGTAATCAAACCACCGACCACTACAAGTGGCAAAGCCAGTAGCGAGCCATTGGCCAGATACGGTGATAACCAGG